>Ga0209389_1000489_pt1 | contig 23714 bp, 23 predicted proteins | sample CowpearedBW_FD_187526 | JGI IMG/M metagenome (GOLD analysis project Ga0209389, IMG submission 187526) | Root nodule microbial communities of legume samples collected from California, USA - Cow pea red BW (SPAdes) (version 2) | ecosystem: Host-associated > Plants > Roots > Nodule | place: USA...
GGTGTAACACCCATGTTGGCTGGTGATTCCAAGAGTTTGTATGTTTCCAGTCACTGGATACGATCTTGTTTGGAGGTAAGCCTTACTAGTCTTACAGTCCTAGATTTCCCTTCTCAGCTCTATTTTAAGATGCTTTTAATCTTCTGCATTTTTCAGGTTCTTGTTGGGCTAAAGTTCTTGATATAAATATTGAATAATTAGGATGGATTGAAGGCGAAAACCGAGAGTAGTCTTGATCCATGTGTTCCAAGTTATTATTTCAAAAGTTCTATTAACGAGAATAAAATAATGATGGAAAGTTGGATCCATTTTTATATAGCTGCAAAATTTCAACACTTCAATCAGATGTGATGCATGCATGTATTGTTCTCCTTATATTTTTCGGAATTTAAATACTGAAATTGGGGTTACACTTTTCTTTTTCTGATCTCTGGTATCATTTATTATCACAAACAAAAGAATCTTGAAAAGGAAACTGTAAGGTTAACTCAATTCTATAAAACTAACTTGTAGTTTGAAGTTTTTATATATTATAATTTGGTCATATCTCCAATCAATATGTGATCTTCAACACACATGCTCATGTCGGGTATCTCGAATTTGGAACTAGATATTTGTGAGGGGTCCATAGCGGTGTATATACTTCTATTATCGTTGTGTATGATGATTTCTTTTTCTTTTAAAAGCTGGAATCATTGAGAATATGTTGGTTTACCTACTTATACTTTGATTATTTTTCTTGAAGGCTGGATCCTTGCTGGATGTTGACAGTCACATTCTTTATTCTCCACTTCCCTGTCATGTTCCCTTGCCTGGATTTGAAAGCTTCCGGTTTTGTGTTTCACAGTATGAGGAGAAAGACAGAAATCTCCTAAGAAACTTGTGTTTTGTTCTAGGAGCAAAATTTGGGGAGAAGCTGCATAAGAAGGTTACGCATTTGTTGTGTAAATTCACCAATGGACCCAAGTATGATGGTGCTCGTAAATGGGGGATTCAATCAGTTACATGTGAATGGATATTTGAGTGCGTCAAACAGGTAATATTATTTATGGTGACCGTGTACAGAGCAGTGAGAGCTTCAATATATGTTAAAGCATTGACATTTTGTTTGTCATGAATGTCTTCATGCATTTTCTATGCTATGTATTATTTACTAAAATGGTCCTTATCTACATGCAATCTTTTTTTTTCCAGAATGGAGTTGTTGCCATTGATCAATTTTTACCAAAAGAAGTAACTGCTCAAGATCGAGAGGCGGGACTTTGTACCGTGAGTCAATTTCCTACCCAGGCTGCTCAAATGATAAGTGACATGCCCTCGCAGTTGTCAAGTCAATCACAAATTTTGAGAGGCATCACAAATAAAAATGTGGGTTGTGGAGTTGGTAATCATGAGACCAATTTTATGAAACCAAGTGTTTATAGTAAAAAGGCCAGACTTGTGGAAGAGTCTTGCCTAGCTAATAAGATGCCTTCGGCATCAAATTCAGGTATTCATGCCTATGGAAAGAATTTTTCTGAAGACAATATGCTAGTAGATGGTGGGGAGGTTTGTCGTACTGTTCCTGATGTTGCTGCTGCAATTGAGGACTTGTTAGAGCAGACTAGTAAGGTACAAGAGCTGTTTTTTTTTATGTTGATATTTCATTAAATTTGTTTTACTGTGCTCATGGCCAAAGTGTTCCTGCTAAACTTGTTCATTTTCTTCTCGCAAAGATGCATGGTCAGAGGTCTCCAGCACAGACAGGGTGTCAGAGCGGTGTATCCTTAAAGTGTTATCAATTTCATAGATGTTCTATTTTATATTTTCCTTGATTTATTTTTGGGAGTAGTTATCCTTGATGGTAGAATAGATTTACCCATCTGATCTTTCAGTCCTTGGTGAAGATAATTCCAATCCTCATACCGTTTTTGGGTTATCAAAACACTGGTTAAACAGGTTAGCTTTTAGTTCCCATTTAAAATTTATCATATTGTTCTCATGTCGCCACATAATCTTTCTTTGTCAGAATTAGATTGTTTTATGTCCACGGCCTTTAAATGACCTATGTGATCACTTTATTGATTAGAATTTATTGAACACTATGTTTATCTATAAGAATTATAATGGAGATTGAATCTGGTAACCATTTTTTGATATACATTTTTTTTACCCTTTGTATCCTTATATTCGTTAACTGTGTCTTTTTAATTTTCATTACCCATGAAGATTAAAATTAAATAATTATAACAATTATTAAATTTGAAATATATTTTTTATTCATATTTTATTTTTATGTAACAAATTTTTATAAGTTTAATATAAAAGATTTTAGATATACTTTTATGATTTCTTATAGGTTAAGATATCTTTTTTGTCTAAATTTTCGTCAAGTTTTGTCAAATACGTCCTAATCTTGTTTTTGTATTCAAATATATCATAATTTTCGTCAACTTTGTTCAATTTAGTCCTTTTTTGCTAACACCGTGTAAGTCATTAATGATCATGAACAGTGACTTTCAGATGTCACTTTGTGGTTTTTTTGATTTTTTTAATTTTAAATTTTTTTTTAAAATTTTTTTAAATTTTTTTAAATTTTTTTCAAATGCACACGTGTCAACCCCAGTAGCATGCCACATGTCAAAGTCAATGTTCTATATTCAATTTGGTCCCTATATTTGTTATTTTTGTTCAATTTAGTCCCAATTTTGTTTAAAATTAACCAATTTTGTCCCTATCGAAGATGTGACCAAATTTAATTTTTACATCAAAGTTATAATGATGTGAAATTTAATATATTATATAAAAATATTTAATAAAACATGTGAATTTTAATATAAAAATTAAATTTGGTTTCAATTTGGAGAGGGACCAAATTGGTTCATGTTAACAAAAATTGGAACTAAATTGAACAAAAATAACAAATATAGAGATCAAATTGAATATAGAACATTGACTTGGACACGTGACACACGGTTGGGTTGACACGTGAATATTTAAAAAAATATAAAATAAAAAATAAAAAAACCACGAAATGACACGTGATAGTCACTGTTCATGGCAATTAATGATTTAAACGGTGTTAGCAAAAAAAGACCCAATTGAACAAAATTAACGAAAATTGGGACCTATTTGGACACAAAAACAAAATTAGGACTTATTTAACAAAATTTGACGAAAATTAAGACCAAAAAGGTATTTTAACCTTTCTTATAAATTTCAACCACCTAGCAATTCTTCTCTCTTAACGTTTTCATGCAAATATCATATAGTACTCCGTCATATGGAGATTGGAAGTTATGCTAAATAGGGATGATTATAAAGTATTGGTAATAAATAAAAGAATAATTATAGTTATCTTAGTTTCTTGATTACCATAATTATGTAGATCCTGGAATTGGCCAAGGACCTCGCAATACATTTTCTCCGAATATTTAACAATATCCAACTAGTTACACACGGCTGGCTCTTTCATTTAATATACCATGGGTGGCTCCTTCTTAGAATTGGCGCCTCATCCGTTTTTACGTTGTCCTGTGTCTCCTTAGAATTTTTTGTTCTGCCTTTTGGAATAAGCTGGATATGCCCATTAGTGATGGTTAAAATTGAAGTAGAAAGACCTATTCTTTGTGTTAATGAATCTGCAATAACTTGTGCATTTGGTTGGAGCATAACTATGAAATCCTCTAGGTGCCGTTTATGCACAGCAATTATGGTTTCCCAATGGTAGTCCTTTAACTTGTCAATGGATAAGTGTACATTAACATAGTTAGAGTAGATGGACGGGTCAGAGACACCAACAGAGAATTCAGAACTGAAAGAAGCAGTGGAAGATGCCATGGAGGAAGAGAAGAGAGAGGAAAGAAAACCCTAAAATACCAAAGAGGTCTGATTGAATCAACAAGACCAGATCCAGAAAGAGCAGGACGAGATGATTCCGGCGCAGGTGATCGCTACCGGAGACGTTAGGTGGCACGCCGCCACGTGCAGCGGCGAAACAGGAGGAGGCACGCCTTCGAACGGCGTGCGAGGGAGCATCGCTGCTCCGATGGTGACGATTCTGGCGACGTTGAGGTCGCCTTGGCGATCAGAATTGTGTGGTTGTCGGTCGGAACTGACACTTCAGTGCCAACAGTGACGAAGGAGGCAGCGGTTGCAGCGACAACGGCTGAAAAAAATACTTTAAGCTCTGATACCATGTTGAGAATAAAGAAAATAGGGTTTGAGATTAATCACCCTTGTGTATAAACCACAAATAGGGTAATATATTTATAGTAGAGAGATGTACAATTAAAAAGAGTAACTGAAAAAATAGAGTAAACAGAAGATATTGTTTAATATCTAACGATCTTAATAATATCAAACAATATCTAAACAATATCTAACAATAATGTTTTTATTTAGTGTGAAAAGTGTGATAATAAAGTTCAAACTCTTGTCTATTTTAATAACAATGTAAACTATGCGAGAATGCATATCATTTTTTCACCTTTCTTTGAATCAGTACTGAGCATATATTCTTATAGAAGTGACAGAAAAGAAGATGATGGGGAGGCTTCTCAAGACAGACGAACAGGAATATACGATGGTTTTAGTGAAACACAGACAGAATCTCAGGTTATATTTTTGACATTGGCTACTGCTTTTACTCTTCAATTTTTTCAAGTACTTGTCTGGTTTGTGACTTCTTTTTTGTTTAAACATATTTTGTTACATATACCAGTCTCTCCCTGGAACTATAGTTAGTTACCTTTTGCACTTGCTACTTACTAATGACTATTTGAGTGCATTTGGTGAATGTCATTTACTTTTGTAAAATGCAGGTTGTTGGTTATGAAGAAGATTTGTCAGGAAGGCAAAGCCTTATAGATAAATACCGAACTCGAAGTAGCACGCAGTGAATAGATCAAGAATCTGTTTTGTCCTGATTTCAAAACATGAAAGATAAAAGAAGAAAACTCAACCTTGGTCAGCTAATGAAGGGAACATTTTAGCACATCAACAACAACTTAGTATAGGTCAATCAATTATGTCTATTTTATTATGTTATTCCCATCTCCAAAATAAAATTTCATCTTTATCTCTATAGTAACAAGTATAAATTTTTTATCCAATTTTGATCCCTACATGTTAAAATTCACGCAAAAAAAAAAACATAAATTCAATATGTAATGGACATACTTATACTTCTTTAGAGTTAAATATTTAAAAAAATTATAATTATATAAATTTTAAATTAAAATATCAAATAACAATTAGATTAAAGTGAAATAATTATGTAAAATATTATACAATCATCCATAAATAAAATTTTATGGCAATCGAAATTCTTATTTTCTTTTTCTAAATTCTAAGAATCTTTTCTATATACTAACAAAAATTATAATACATCATTTAAGTAAAATTGCATAGAGAATAAAGATTAAATTAATGTTGTTTGACTCGTTTTGTCACGACACAAATTTATTTACTGTGAACATGTTACATTTGTTTCACAAATTGAACCTAAGAAGTGAATGATGTTTTAAATGATAGTAATTGGATTGTTGCTATGCAAGATGAACTCAATAAATTTACTAGAAATGATGTGTGGTCTCTAGTACCTAAGAGTGATAAAAGGAATGTAATTGGTACTAAATAGTTGTTTACAAATAAAATGGATGAAGATGAAAATATAATTAGAAATAAAGATAGACTATTGGCTAAAGGGTATAATCAAAAGGAAGATACTAATTTTGATGAAACTTACGCACCCATGACTAGGCTAGAAGCTGTAAGATTATCACTTGCATATGCTTGCATGTGTAATTTTAAACTTTCTCAAATGGATGTGTAAAGTGTATTCTTGAATGATTTCTTAAATGAAGAAGTGTATGTATTACAACCTCCTGGCTTTGAAGATCACCTTTATCCTAATCATGTTTTCAAATTGAAAAAGACCTTGTATGGTTTGAAACAAGCACCACGATAGTGGTATGAAAGACTAAGCAATTTTACTTCATCAAATGGATATGCTAGATGTTTTGTTGATAAAACACTCTTCGTTAGGAAACATGAAAGTAATGTTATACTTGTTCAAGTGTATGATGATGATATTATCTCTGGTTTAAACAATAACTCTGTATGAAAAGTTTGTTGCAGCTATGTAGGGTGAATTTGAATTGTCTATGATGGATGAGCATAACCTACTTTCTAGGGCTGCAAGTTAAAGAACTCGAACAATGGACATTTTTTAGTTAGTCAAAATATTGTTTTGATTTGCTGAAAAAGTTTGAAATGGAGAATTGCAAAGAAGTTGTCACTCTAATTGCTACAAACTATCTTATGGATTCAGATGAGGTTGGGTAGTAAGTTGATTCAAGCAGATATAGAGGGTTGATTGGTTCTTTGGCCTATCTAACAACAAGTAGGTCAAATATTCAATTTAGTATATGCTTATGTGTAAGATTTTAATCCAATCCAAAGGAGTCACATTATAAAGTTGGAAAGAAGATTCTCAAGTATCTGAAAGGGACAATCAATATTAGATTATGGTATCCAGGTAGTTCTAAGATGGCTCTTAGTGGATTTTTAGATTCTGGTTATGCAGGGTGCAAATTGGATAGAAAAGCACAAGTGGAACATGTCACCTACTTGGCTCAAGCTTGATATCATGGAATAACAAGAAGTGAGCTTGCGTGGCACTCTCCAAGTTGAGGCAAAATATATATATAGCAACTAGTCATGGTTGTGCTGAAATAATATGGCTAAAATATCAACTCTTGGACTATGGTGTGAAGTTGGAAAAGGTACCCTTATATTGTGATAACATTAGTGCAATTAATCTAACTAAGAATCCAATACAACACTCCAAAACCAAACACATTAAGATAAGGCATCACTTTATTAGAGATCATGTACAAAAAGGTGATTATGAAATTAAGTTTGTTAAAACAAAGAATCAATTAGTTGATTTGTTCACTAAACCACTTGCTCATGATAGGTTTAACAAGCTTAAAATAGAATTAGGCATTCTAGATATGAAAAATGTGACTTAATACATTTCTGGCTTGTTAATCTTATTGAATCATGTGTTAATTTCACTTAAATAGTTAAATTCTGCATAAAGTGTGATCTTATAGTATTTTAATGTTAAATCTATAAACAACACAAAGATTTCACTTAAACTGCCAAATTTTGCATAAAATGTGATCTTCCAGTATTTTAACATGTTAATTTTACAAAACAACACATAAATTTCATATAAAATGTTAAATTCTGCACTAATTGTGATTTGTCAGTATTTTAATCTATTGATTTTACAAAACAACACTTAAATTTCACTTAAATTGTTAAATTATGCACAAAGTGTGATATGTCAGTATTTTAATTTGTTGATTTTACAAAACAACACATACATTTCACTTAAACTGTTAAATTCTGCAAAAAGTGTGATATGTCAATATTTAATATGCTGATTCTATATTTTTATGTGTTAATTTCACTTATGCTGATTTAAATCTGAATGAACTGAATTCAATTGATTGACCCAGTCAAATAATTCATTAGTGACACTATACGTACTATGGTAACAATTATTGCATCAACTAAATCTGCTTTTTCAGATTTCATTGACCATAAAGCACTTTTATTACATGATTCCCAATGTGCATGCATTTGTTGTGATATGAAATAAGTAGATAGCACATAAAACGCCTGGAAACATCATGCTTTATGATCATACATAGATTATAATGCATTTAATTGACTCTGATTGCTTATATTGCACTGAATACGAAATCACTATGCAAATTAATTAATTGATTACAAAATTTAATACGCTGCTTTTATAAATACTAGCTTTGGCATCATGCATTTGCATTCATATTTACTAGTAAATGCCAAACCACAACACAGGATGTCTCACAAAGAGAGAAATATGCAATCTGATGAGGAGATCTCCAACCCTTATACACCAACCTTTCCCGTTGCTGAAAATCATGGTAGGCTTGAAGCTTGGTTTAAGGGTCATGAGGACAAAATTCAAGTGTTCCTCATTGAGATAACCCACAAGCAGATAATCATCCCTAAAGTGTTTGTTTCTCCTAGTTGAGGGCTGAAAAGTTTGAGGCCTTGCATCAACAACTCGGAACACAAAAGCTTAAGGCATTTCTTGAACTTTTTGGCAAGATTTATCTGGTTCTAGTGAAAGTCTTTTATGCCAACCTTAAGTTCAATGGTGGTGTGCTAAAATCTAGTTTGAAAGGTGTCAAAATGGAGATTACCAAGCCAATATGGAAGGATGTGGTTGATCTTAGACAAAGAGGTGTGCAAGTTAGAAAGGGAGAAATCACAACTATTGAGGAATTCAACAAAGTCCAATACTTTAACCAATGTGTGTGAAATTCATGGTTAACAATATATTAAATAACATAATGAACCTGTCATAGAATTCAAATTTGATTGGAATGTATTGAGCTCCTCCGGAATGTTGTGCTACAAAATCATTAGGATATGACATTGACGGATACTCCTTCAATGTTCTTCTGTTATTTTTGTAGTAGCTTCACAATCTCAACCAAGGTCAAATTTTGCAAAGTTTCAATTCCTAGATTTAAGTTTGCAAAGAATAAAGGTAAAGTTAGGCATTTGCAAGTTGGTAAATAATGTACACACATTAGTAATGGTTTATACCTAGATTGTTAGAAATAATTCTTTCATTAAATAATATTCCATCTGAAAGCCATTCCCCTATTTTATTCCAAATGTCTTCAGGTTTGCTGACACTATTTGACATTAGTATATTCATAAACAACTTCCTTAGGAAATGTCCTGAACCCCAATCTTTTGCTTCCTTAATAGCTTTAACATATTCATTATCGTCTGCCAAAAATCCAAAAGCTAAGCAGGCTTCTCTGACTGTAGGGTATGTTATGTTCTTTACTGTTCGAAGATCTTCATAAGATTATGGACCTTTCACAACTGTTAACATTCTTCTTACATAGAAAAGTTCACCAATTGTTGGAGGAACCCACACAAGTCTACTGATTGTATTGCCCTTTTCCCTTGGTTTCCATCATCTTTGTTTCTTATTATAAACATACTTAAATACGAATTGAGGTTATGTAAGAACTTGTGCTTCTAAGTATTTCTTGTTGCATTCCATCCAGATGGTAAACATGGACTCTCTAATGGTTGGTTTACCTATTATGTTATCAATATCATCATCATCCTTGAAATATACAAATTGTTCACCTGGCAGATGATAAAATAATCTTTCCACTACAATATTTCTGTCATGAATAGCAAATGAAAAAGATCCTCCAACATGTTTCACATGGAGATATATACCTACAATCCAAATATTGTTTGATCTCATATATTGGTTGACTACATAAGGATGTTTCATTATTAAGATCTATAGCAGTTGTAATTTTGTCGTAACCCTTGTTGATGTACTTAAATAAGTACTTGATGGAATTACTACGATTACACCATTCAAGATTAATATGAGTTTGGTACTTTAACATTAATTGAACATTGTAAGGAACAACAAAACGATTATCTAATGCAATATCATTTTTTACAACATTGACACCATTATCTCTTTGCCGATAACATGGAAAATCATCTTCTGAGAAAAAATTGTAGTATTATGAAATTTCTTTGGATAATACCAGGAACATGATCCATTTTTCATACAAGGAGATGATTTATTAGTTATTCCACAAGGCTCTTTTTCAGGACATGGGATTTCAGCTAAGTTTACCTTGTCAATATCTACTAGTGTAGGATATTTGCTAGAAGGATGCAAAAATAATAGTATATGTGGTAGAACACGTTTTTGGAATTCAATACTATACAAATCTACAATGTGAAAGAAAGTTATAACTATAATAATCATAAAATACAATTAATTGCATTAAGGTTTAGGGTTTAGCGTTTAGGGTTTACATAATTATAATATAAATACTCACATGCAACAACTCGTCCTAAGATGTGTTTCTTTGTCAAATCTTTGAGAAGTTCATCAAATTTGATTCTGAAAACTTTGGAAGCAATATCTGGTCGGTTTACTCACTACAAGAAAATTACTTATTATCTACGATTGTTTTTGTAGATAATTTCATTTTATCTACGAAAAAAGTTCGTAGATAACATTAAAATTCATGGGTAGCGAAAAAATAAATTACATACGAAAATTTTGTAGATAAACATAACGAGCTTTGACAAGAATTTTTCATACGAAATGTTACCTATGAAATTATGTGTAGAAAATAAAAATAATTTACCTATGAAATTATATAAAAATAATTTTTCATACGAAATGTTACCCGTGAAATTATATAAAAATTATTTATAAAAGAATTTACCTACGAACATAACTCGTATGTAAGAATTATAATTTTTTTATTAAACTTTTCTTTCTTGCGTTTCGTTCCCTCGCTCTGATTTCTCAACCCTTCTCTTTTACTTCTTTATCTTAGGTTTCTCTTCAAAAACCATTTACTCTCATTAGGGTTTTTCACCCTGCTCACAACTTCGATCCTCTCATTTCAAAATTACTTGATCTCAAACCCACTCCCTCCCGATTTACTCTCACTCTTGCATTTCCAAATCATTTTTGTGTAACAGTTGAGTCGATTGGACATAATCAATTTTTCTAGTGTTCTTCGCTGCTTCTCTTTATAAATCTCACTTTTCGATTCACATTTGTTTCTCTCACATTTGTTTCCTATCACTTGCAATTCCATTATGGCCTCAAGGTAGTGTTATTGTTGGCTTTGTGTGTGCTTCCCGTGATGGATGTGACCATTCGCCCAACCAAGAACCCTTTTTGCATGAAGGGTCGCGTCTATTATGACCGTTGTCGTGCTGGTTTTGAGAACTCTGCAACCACCTACATTTATTGTGCGACAGTTATGTTGTAATGCAAAGCTTGTGAGAAGTCCTCACCCTGAATGCAGGGAAGTGACCCGTGGCCATGACGAAGCCCTTGTTATTCTCACCTGCTACAATGGCATTGCCTTCGACGACAGGTATGTCAATGCCATGGGTTTCATGTCTTAGGATGTTGTTGCTAGCTGTGATGAGGTCCAGTCCTCAAGAAATACCAGGAGCTCGACAATGAGAACTAATTAATTGTTTAATTAATTAATTGATCTCAATATATTATCATTATCCACCATCGTTTTCGGTTTCCTAGTGTCTATTTAGTTCAATCTTAATGTTGAGTATTATCTCGACATTTTCATATTATGTTATATATAATATATGTATGTGGACCCTGCTTAATATTATGTTGCATCTTGAATGGTTTTCTTGAAAGAGTTTTATAGAATGTTTTATGCCTGCTATGATGAATATTGTGTTGCTATTTACAAAGCTAAATATAACTGAAGGAAAAATGGAAAGTATGATAACTCCAAAATTTAAATGGTGGTTCATGAATATATTGCGTCTAAAGTACCTTAAGCAATTTAATGTGGACATAGACTATTTGTAAGCATTCTTTCCTCGGTTGAAATAGGTAGAAATTAAACAAATCTTAAACCATTCATACATTAAACATGAATGGGCTGATCAATGGGACTTCATGATGTAAAATGTTGTGTATATTTAATTTCTTCTTTGATACTTATAGGCTTATAGCTTATGTCATAGGCTCATAGCATTGCTTTGTATAGATTTTATTTCATGATTATTGGTAACTAGAATTTATACTATGATATGAACAATTTCATGCAAGAGATTTTTTTTCCTATTTATGTTTGAACATTGTTTCAACTAAATCTAGGAATTTCTCTTGCAATATATAATACTTGGACTTGCAGGTTTGAACATTGATACATAAATATTGGTTAATCACAAAAAGAAAGAAAGAGAAGCAGCAAAATAGTAAAATGTCCTTTTTTAAAAAGTATATCAAAAACTTATGGGATTGAATTAGGTTTAAAAATAAATTTGATTAGAAAATTTTTTGAACTCAAATCGGATCTTGCAGGATGCACAGGTTCCATAAACATTTAAAGAAACTAAAACAAGTGAGAAGACCAAGATTGAGGAAACAATCCCAGGAAAACTAGGCATTGAGGTTTCAGTCCCAAAAGCAACAACAATTGATGTTGTTGTTATTGTTAAGACCACGAAGGAAGTGGTGATATTGAAGACAGAGGAAAAGGCTAGAGAAGTTATGATAGAAGATCCAACTACTGGAAAAGAATCAACAGCAGAAGATGAGAAGGCGAATGGAAAAAATGAAGCTTTGGTGGGCAATTGAAGTGAAATTAAGAAAGAAAATTTATGTGTTATTGCATGTCGTTTCCAACTATTAATTACTTTTGAAGGGAACCTTACTTGGCATTATCGATATTGTTTCTATGTCTGAGAATTATTCTCTCTGTATTTCCCATGATTATGTCTCATCTCAAAGCATTTTGGTCAACCTATGTTAATCATTTGAGCTTTTAAAAGCTTGGCCAAGTGATGGAACATGTTCTTCATGTAATGGATGTGAAGAGGGTTTCGACCAAGCTAGAATTTTGCAAGAGCAATAAGATGTGTGATGTGCTATTTCACATGTGTATGCTTATTTTTTTTGTCTGAGTTAGTTGTTCGATTGTCTTTTTTTTTTCAAATTGTGAATATTTATAATAAAAAATGATGATTTAGGTTCGAACTTAAGACCTGTTGAAGAGTAGGCAAATGCTCTCCCACTTAGCTAACCACCGTAATTTGTTAATTATTGCATTGATTTCTATATATGGTTCCACGGATTCTAAAATCTTTTCTTTTTCATATTTAAGTTACCTACGAAAATTTTCGTATGTAATTTATTTACGAAATCTTTCGTAGATAATTCAAATACTTTTTTCACGATCAGTTTTCGTAGATAATTTTTGACATCGCGCTTTCGTAGATATCGTTCGTAGGTAAATTATCTACGAATACATATTTCGTAGATAAAGTTACCTACCAGCTTAATACCTACGCATTTTGCTTCGTAGGTAATTCGAAGGTTACAACACATTACCTACGAAAATAGCACATTACTTACAAAAAATTGGCGTAGATACTAAGCTGATTTCTTGTAGTGACTACTGTTAATTTTAGAGTAGTCAAAATTCTACATATTTCTAGCCATTTAGGATTGCAAGTAAATGTCAAGAATAGATATGGGAATCCAACATAACCACAAATTGTCATTCCATCAAAATAGAGTTGGTCCATAAATCTCATGCCACCAACAAATGTTGATGGTAGCACAAATCGTTTTCCCGTTGTGAGCCTTGATTGTGTGTTCCATTAGAGGATTCAAAAAGGTTATTGTACTCCTCAACTCCCAGCTTTGATTGGTTGTTTCTAGCGAAGTATAGCCTTTCTGACTCAATCATAGTATATCCATCTACGACAAATTGTTGAAACAACCTTCTAGATCTCAAGATAGTCTTTTCCTCACATTCCTTTGACTAAATTCTAAAACAAAATCATTCCCTAATTTTTAATCGATTTCGTTTTCTATATTTGGAAGACAATGATTCCCTGTGATTTGTATCATGCCTATACCCATCTTCGTCGTATGGAAATAGCAAAGGATATTGAAAACCCAAATAACTAGTCTGCATTTCGTTTATTCTTCGTAGCTTTCCGGACCTTGTATGCATTATAATGTCTCTTGGAGAAGTAGTATCAACATCTCCTACTATCAAAGCAGCTACTGCTAAAACGGTGGGGATATTGTATACTCTTCATCTTTTATCCTGTCAGATATAACTATGAGTTTAAGATCATCAAATGGTTGTTGTCTATATTGATCTCTTGCCATTTAGAATGATTTATTATGAACATTGTGCTTATCTAACATATTAGTTAGATTCTTTACAATTTATACATCAATGTGATTTTGGTTCCTGCAAAATAAATTGGAAGAATATGATTATTTTCGTAAGGATAACAAAATTTTTCATATATTAATATACCATGGAAGAAGTTCCTCCTATTACCTTAGAGAATGAATTCTATTGTATGTTTCATTCTCAGTGTCATAAATGTAGAGTTGAGCAAACTTTGGACATTCTCCTTTTGGAGGAAGAAGGCTGCAAATTCTATGACATGATTGGCCTTGTATTCTCAAATTCGGTGGTCCATGTCCATTGTTAAATATGTTGTCCACTTTTGCTTCAGAAGATGTGAATGTAAACATTATGTTGTATGTTTTAATGTGTTGATAGTTTTTACATTCTTTAGAATGACATCCAAATAAAAGTCGTTGAAGCTCTTCAGGTGGTTCTTTCAACATAGGCAATTGAACCATCTGTTGCAATAACACATATGAAAGTTAGGATGTATATTATTTTTGTTTTTGTTGATTCGTTCTTGATATTACATACATGCTTTGCAATGTTTACATAAATTTATTGGATCCCATATATCCGAATACACGGTGTGATAGAGGTTCTACCACACCAAATTAAAACAGATAAATGCAATATGTGGTAACCAACCATAGTCATCTCTCAACGACCAATGTTCTTGTTCAAAACTTCATTTTCCAGACAAACACACCAACTATAACATAGGGGGTTTGACAGATTCAATTTCAACACAAAATTACTAAAATCTAATAGCGAAACTTAATTGAACAAAATTCAAAATGTATTGATTCCTTGATTCCACTGAAAATCCACCAATCATAGATTACCAAATTACTTGTTCTATTTGATTTTGCTCTCATGAACCCTAAGTTAATCAACTAAGCAAAATTAATCATGGATTCATTATGTCATTAAGCACAACAAATTTTAGGCAGCTAACACCCACAGATTTAAGCAAGATGTGACATAACCCATAAACATTAAGCATGAATACGAGCCATTAATGTGCACAAAACACAAATTTGAGATTAAACATGCATCAAAAAACGTATTTATCATGAAAATGCAACCTGAACCAGAGTCAAATCCGAACACAACCCAGAAACGACCAACAATCTCATGGTTTGATTTCAATTTTTTCAAGGAATCAATACAAAAAGCTTAGCTAGACATGGAAATGGAGCATACAAGCCCTTCAAAACGGGATTCACAAAAACAAAACATCAAACCCTAACTTGGGTATTATTCAAACGTGATTTCAAGACCAAAAGAGAAATTTTAAAGCTTCAATGAAACAAAAATGGTTGTTGTCATATAAAAACCAAAAACCCCATACATGGGTGTTATTCCAAGTCAATACAATCCACAAAATGAAATGCCCAATCTAGCAAATGAGTTCAAAACGTATAACCCACATTGGGTGCTATCAAATTTGCATAAAAACGCTAAAGATAAGTGCTAAAACATAAAAACCGCAAGAGGCACCTCCATGGTCACCACCCAAACATTCAAAATGCAAAAGTGGAGGTTGGAGAAGATGATGTTCGACTGCCACCCTAAAAAATCTAAAAATCTCGTAGTCACATCAATTATACCACTCTTATTTACAAAAATGCCACTATGGGCTGAAATTGCTAGCCCAATGACGTGGACGGGCTGACTAACATAGCGTAGACGTGGCAATGATATGGAAATTCTCTTCATCTGAAGATTAAAGTGCAAGCTCCAAAATTGCTTCACCCAAATACCTAAAAATAATTAAACACGAAAATTAGGCCAAATAATGTGAAATTAACCCAAATTTGGAACAATGCCCCAATAAAGCCCAACAGATGAAAACACACTACAGATAAACAATTAAGCACTGAACAACTATCAAATGAGTACACAAAGGCTAGTAGAATGGAGGAAAATAATGACTCATCAAAATTGACCACACTCATCAAAGCAAGGACATCACAAACAAAACAAGAGAGACAAAAAAAGACACAAGACAAACAGACTCGAAACAGACAAATGGAAACACATCCAACACAAAAGGATTCAAAGCTGCAACGTATCCATTAACATCATCCAAGCAATTCAAAATATGTCAAGTATTCACTATGCTCATATAGAGAATTGAAAGCTACATAACCTCACAAAATATTCATTGTATCATGTCATCCCAAATATAATATCTAGCATCACTCTTGAGTTTATCACATTGAGCTCTGGATGCTAGGGGAGGAAAAAGAGAAGCAGCAAGATAATTCACAGTGTTAGCAAACATGGAGAGGGAAAAGAAGTAGAGAGTGTCAACAAACTTTCATCGGGAAAGTCATCCCGGATAGGTGAAACATCATCAAAAAATCTCTTTATCCTGCTTAGGTGGTCTGCTACCAAATTTTGTGCTCCGCTCCTATCACAGATCTTCAAACCGAACTCTTGGAGTCAGAGAATCTATCTTATCAGCCATGGTTTCGACCCCACCTTCTTCAACAGGAACTTCAAAGCTGCATGGTTAGTAAACACAACAACAGGAGAATCAAGCAAATATGATCTAAATTTCTCAAGTGCAAAAACAATTGCAAGGAGTTCTTTTTCTGTTGTGGTATAGTTCGCTTGAGCAGCATCTAACGTCCTGGAGGCGTAGTAGATGACTCGAGGCTTCTTGTCAATCTCTTTTGCTAGGACAGCTCCCACAGCATAATTTGATGCATCACACATGAGCTCGAATGGGGCTGTCCAATCCAGCGCCAGAATGATATGAGTGGTGGTCAGGGCCTTCTTGAGGCAATCAAAAGCTTTTTTGCATCCTTCATCAAAGATGAAGTCAACATCCTTTTGCAACAAATTGGACAGTGGAAGGGCCTTCTTGCTGAAATCCTGAATAAAGCGCTTGTAAAACCCTACATGGTCAAGAAAAGAACGAACCTCTCGCACATAAGAGGGGTAAGGCAACTGTGAAATAATAGAAATCTTGGCAAGATCAACTTCAATGCCCTTACTCGAAATTATGTGCCCCAAAACTATACCATGTTCGACCATGAAATGACATTTCTCAAAATTCAGAACAAGGTTAGATTAGATGCACCTATTAAGAACTTTATCCAAACTTTCAAGACATGAATCAAAAGAGGATCCATACATAGTAAAATTATCTATAAACACCTCTATGCAGTTTTCAAGAAAATCACTGAAAATGCTAAGCATACACCACTGTAATGTTTCAAGGGCATTGCATAGGCCAAAAGGCATCCTCCTATAAGCAAAAATGCCAAAGGGGCAGGTGAATATGGTTTTCTCTTGGTCCTCAGGTGCAATATGGATTTGAAAGTAACCAGAAAAACCATCAAGAAAGTAGCAGTGGGATTTACCTGCCAAGCGCTCAAGCATTTGATCAATAAAAGGCAAGGGGAAGTGGTCTTTCTTGGTTTCTTGATTTAGCCTTCTATAGTCGATGCAAACTCTCTAACTGTTTTGCACCCTTGTTGGAATCAACTCCTCTTTTTCATTCTTCACTATAGTGAGGCCTATCTTTTTAGGAACAACATGGATGGGGCTAACCCACTGACTATCTGAAATAGGATAGATGATCCCAACTTGAAGAACCTTGGTCATCTCCTTCTTGACAACATCTGAGATCACAGGGTTGAGTCGCCTTTGTGGTTGTATCATTGGCTTTCCTTCATCTTCCAATAATATCCTATTCATGCATGTTGATGGGCTAATACCATGAATGTCAGCCAATGTTCATCCAATCGCCTTCTTGTGCTTTTTAAGAACATGCAACAACCTCTGCTCTTGTTCAGTAGTGAGGGAGGTGGAAATGATGACGGACAGCTTCTCCTCCTCCTCCAAGTAGACATACTTGAGGTGTCTGGTAGGGGTTTCAACTCTAGAATGCTGGATGTTGGCTGAATATCTGGAACCAGAAGGGAGGAAGAAATGGTTCCATAGCCTGTACCTCGACATAACAATCAGATGCATATGTAATTCCTGCAACATGGTTAGTGCATTCTAACCGTGTAACATCAAAATCATATGGTACAACACCCAGAGAGTCAAACTCAGAATCAACATAAAAATCAGAATCATAATATAAATCAGAGTCAACACCAATGCATGCAAATTCAAACAATTCAGACACAGATGCATATTTCATGCAATGCAAATGGTGGAAATTAGAAATATGTCCATCAACAGCATCATCAATGATATCAACGTGAAAAATAGAGTGATCCTCAAAAGGATGTTTCATAGCATCCAGAATATTAAAACGCATAACAATATCATCAAACTCCATGGACAAAGTACCTGCATGGACATCAATCTTGGTTCGTGCAGTTTTTAAAAATGGTTTGCCTAAAATGATTGGTGCAGAACCATGTGAAAAACCCTATTCCATATCAAGAATGTAAAAATCAGTAGGGAAAATAAATTCACCAACACGAACCAAAACATCATCAACTAAACCTGTTGGGTGGGAAACACTTCTATTTGCCAACTGAATCACCACACTTGTAGGTTGCAGGGGTCTAAGAGAAAGAGATTTAAAAATAGATAGAGACATTACATTTATTGAAGCATCAAGATCAAGCATTGTGTTTTCAAATTTATTGTTACCTATGATGCAAGGTACATAAAATGTACCTAGGTCCTTGCACTTCTCAAGAATTTGAGGAACAAATTTACCTATTAATGCTGACACATTTCTCCCCATGCTGATCTTCTTATTTCCCTTTAGCCTCCTCTTGTGCGTGCACAACTCCTTCAAGAAATTTGCATATCCTGGGATCTGTTTAATGGCATCCAATAGAGGTATGTTCACCTCCACCTTCCTAAATGTTTCTAAGATTTCCCTGTCAACCTCTTCCATCTTTTTGCTTGGAATGGCTCTTGGAGGGAAAGGTACAGTAGTAGAGTTGGAAGGTGTAAAAGTCACACTAGATGTGGAAGGACCAGCTGCATGAGCATCACACTTTCTCTGAAGTGTGGCAGGGTCGACTTCCTTTTCAAGTGTGTACTGAGCAATGGGAACTTCAATCTTCTTCCCAAATCTCAATATGATAGCACTCACATTTCTGAGCCTGTGCTTGGTTTAGCTTAGTGGCCATCTGCCCCATTTCATTTGTCAGACTCTGAATTGAAGCTCTAGTCTCTTGCTAGAATTGCATATTTTGAAGGGTCATCATCCTGACTAACACCTCTAATGAAGTAGAAGATTAAAGTGCAGCAGCAGCTGGGGTAGCAGCAAGGACAAGTGGAACCTAGGTAGCTTGTGGTGCATGTGCAACTCTTTGTTATTGGTAAGAAGGTGGCTGCACATTTTGAACCTGTTGGTTTTGCTACTGTTGTTGGTTCCCCATCTCAAATTAGGATGATTTCTCCAACCTGGATTATGTCTATTGGTGGATAAATCATGGTTTTGCTGGTGTTGTTGGGCAGCCTATTGTTGAAAATGTTAGCAACATAGGCTTAAGGAGTATTAGAAGGTGTAGAAGTTGTGGCTTGTTGCAAGGCAGGGCAAGAATATGTGAAATGCTCAACTAACATGCAAATGCCACAAATCATTAGTGCAAATTATTCGATAGAAAATGGAATCATTAACATTTCTTGTTTTTTATATCATTTTTCATATTCTTCTTCGTCTTTATTGATGTATTTGTTGTTGAAAGTTGGGCTAAGGGTACGTCTTCCAAAATTTTGAACTCAAGGATGGTTGATGGTAAATCTAACAAACATTATGACTTCTGAATTATGGCACTGCACCCAACCTCTAATTCAAAAGTTTCATCTTTAAGAATTTTCCTCTTCTTGGTTAACAAATCCTTCATGAACTTTGCATAAGTTAGCATTTGCTCCATGGCTTCAGTGAATGGCACATTGATTTGTAACCTCTTTATCATATCCAGAAACTTAGTGAATTATCTTTCTTTGTCTTTTATTAGGTCCATGGGGGTAAGGTAGATGTTTAACAAGGGCATTTTCTTTCCCTATAGGTTTCTTCTTCCCCTTTTCTCTCGCTCTCTTTCTTTTCCTCTATTTTTTCTTTTTTCTTTTTCTACTTGTATATTTACATTATTGTTATCTACATCCTCCCTACTCTTCTCTATATTCTCTTTTTCTTTTCTTAATTCTCCAGACTCATTCTCATTTTCAGTTTCTTCTCTTTGCACTACCTTTTCTTTTTCATGCTCACTCTTAGTATTCTCTTCTTCTTTTTGTTCTCCTTGTAGTTCACTCATCTCACCTTCTTTACTTCTTAAATTTTTTCCACCCTTTTTTTCCTATCATTCTACTTTGTTTGGCAATGATAGACTTGCATTGTTCCTAATTATCGATCCTTGTATTGGCTGATATTGGAGCTTCCTATTGATTTGTAAGTTGCTTTGCAATCTGTCCAATTTGCACCTCAAGGTTTCTTATGGATGCCTTAGTGTTCTTTTTTATTAGAAGTTGATACTTGTATGAATTGAGTCAAAGCATCTTCAATTTGGGAAATTTTGTCATGTTGTTGATTTTGTTGTCCTTGATAAGGCATTTGTGTAGATTGCCTATTGGATGTTCCTCCTTCTTACCTCTAACTAGAATGTTGATTTTTATTTTGGTTTGATCTTCAATTGTTGGAATAGTTGTGTGTTCCCCTATTATTGTTCATATAGCTCATCTCCTCTTTTTGAGTCTCTAATGTAGAATAGTGATCATTTTGGTGTTCTCTAGAGAAAAAAATCACATCTTTGCACTTGTTGTGCTGAGCCAAGAGGTTGTGGCTCAAGCTAAAATTTCATCATTTTCTTCTTCAATTCTTCCATTTGCTATGAAAGGTATCCTATGATCTCGACTCTAGAATCTCTCTCTTGAAAGGTTGATTTCTATCATATTGAACTTGATGGTCACTAGTAGCTAGTGATTCAATTATCACAGTGGCTTCTTAAACATTCTTTAACATCATGGTCCCTCTTGCAAAGGCATCGAATAGCATTCTAGTTTGGGGCCTAGGTCCATTGTAAAACATGTTATATTGTGTTATGTCATCAGATCCATGGTTTAGGCATTTCTTTAGTAATGCCTTGTATCTTTCCAATACTTCACAAAATTGTTCACCAACTCCATGGGAGAAGGTTTTTATGGTAGCTTTTAAACTAATGTATTTGGAAAGAGAGAAAAATCTTGGTAGGAACTTTTTCTCTACATCTCCCCAACTGGTTAACTTTTGATTTAGGTGAGATTGCAGCCATGTTTTGGCCTTACCTATGAGTGAAAAACAGAATAATCTGAGGGAAACTACCTTTTCATCATCAGAGTCAGTGCCAAGAGTTCCACACAACTCATAGAGCATGGCAAGATGATTAAAGGGTTTTTCCTGGTCCAAACCAGAAAAATGGTTTGTTGTGATTAATGAGAGTAGTGCAGGCTTCATTTCTACACCCTTAGTAGGATTGACTATGCTTGAAAAATGATGTGGTCCTTGGTGTTGTGTGTAATCACCTAAAAACCTCCTTTGGTTGTTTTTTGCAACCATTTGGTCTACTGTATGAGATTCCATATTTTAGAGTTTGAATCAGCCACCTCAGCTTGCTCTTGTTGTTGCCTTTTCATGAGTTGCTTATGCTTTCTGTTTTTGCTATTGTTTCTCCTAACTGTTCTTTCAATTTCAGGATCAAAGAGTAGAACTTGATTTTTTGTTTTCTTCTTTGCATACAAAATAACTTCAAACGTTGGTAAGCAACAAAATTTATATAGTAAGATTATGCAATCGTTGTTAATCTGCTTAACAAAGTAAATCTTTTTACAATTTCTACAATAATTAAACTAGTTTGAAATAGTGGTTTTCTTAACACAAATTCCTGACAATGGCACCAAAATTTTGTTCATGCTCCAATGCAATCAATTTTTCTAGAAAATATACTGAGTAGTTTGTAGTACAATAAGTGTTGTATCCACAGGAATTTGTTAAAGTACACAAAGTTTAAAAAATGTTGATTTGAATGAAACAGTGTTTGGGGGTGAACGAGAAGTGTAAGATCAAATTCAATGTATAAATAAATATAGATTTAATAGAGTGAAAATGAAATAAAACAAGTTTGAGCAAAAGATTAACTTCAAGATAGTAAAGACTTGTTGAAGCTAGATTTCACCACATTGTCCCTCTCTTTCATGTCTTAGGAGTTCTCTTTGAATGTAACTCTACGTCCATTCCTGGCACCTAGAGCCTACGATTATCAAACTTCACTATGACTCCTCACCAACTGCTTAAATGAATCACCTACATTAAGATCAAGACTTTATAACCAGCTAGAGCCTTAGATCTATTCTAGCATAAAAAAGTGGGAGGAGAAACAGTTGGACCACAACTTGGAACCAATTCCCACTCAATCCCAAGCCAGTGAAATAAGATGAATTATCAGTTCATCCAACAATAAGCATAAACTAATTCATAAACATGTAATAAAAGTATACTTTGATAAATATAACAATACCAATACAAGAGAGTTCTAAAGGGTTACATCTTTGCTTCAACACTTAGAGAGGTTTAGCTCCTCATAAGAGAATACAAGATATTAAAGATTCATCCTCTCTTAAGCCCTTTATTAATGTTCACTAAAAACATAGGTAAGTGTTTAGAAAAAGTTCTCAAAGATTCTCTCAAAAGAACCCCTCAAAAAGTCTCTCTAAACAAGGGTGCAACTTTGTTTTTATGAATTGTCCAGGGCAGTGCACTTGTGGCTCCAACTATAGAGGTTTCCTTCCTGGTTGGGTTTCCTTTATGGTTCACGCCTCATGCTCTCGTGTTGTAGCTCCTCAGATAATTTCCTAGAGAAGGAGTCATCATAGCTTAGTCTCAGGTTGAGTGCTTAAGGTTTCCCTTTGTAATGGGTTTGCTTTTGTGGCTCAAACCTGAACTTTGTCGCTCAGCTGTGCCAATGTCAGTTTTGCCCATAATTGCTTGAAATTCATCCATTTTCTTTATTTTTCCACTTTGACTCTCTATTGGTATTAGAAATTGCAAAACAAGTTAAAGTAGGGTGATATCTACAAAAATTCAACAAAATAAAAAACAAGATAAGTGTCAAAACTATCTCATATTGGGCACTTATCAAATATGAAACTTAGGATTGGATAAAGCTAATAAAGAGAGGAAGCTTTCCACTAGTGCAAAAAACGCTTTTGAAATGTGATGGCATTTTTGAACTTTTTTGCACGATTATAGACTTCGGTTCTAAAATAACTTAAGCTTATACTAGTATAGGCTTCGATTCTTTAAAGGGAGTTTGAGCTTCACTTGACTTCCATTGTTACACTTAATAAAAGGAGTTTGTGAGCATTTGAACATAGTTTTTAATTTTCCATTATTAGTTGGAGCTTTTGAACCTGATTGACATGTTCATGTATTGAACTTTATTAGATTCTCATGAAGAATTAGATGATGGATCAATGAATAAGCCTTTGTTAATTTTGATTTTTTTTCATTCTTGTGTGAATTACTCATGCATGTATTATACTCCAAAACTAGATTTGACTTTTTTTAATGCTACTTGTTTGATTGCACTCGTGAAATGATCTAGGCCATTATGTTAATTCAACTACTTAGCCAAATAGCCTACCCTGCATGGTTTTCCTTTGCACCCTTCTTTGAACCTTAATTAACGTTATTTCTTGTTGGTTTCTGATAAGTGCCAAAATTCAGTAAAGATTCATAACAAACTCTGGCACTTATACTTTGAATTTGTGTTCATTTCATATTGATTCTCCCTAAATCTAAGTTTCAATCACATGCTTCCAAGTTTTGAATTAAAGAAATCATTTGATCCTATTTTGTGTGTTTTTCAGGAGAGATTAAAGAGAACTCAAGAAGAGTGAAGGAGAAAGCAAGAAATAGAGAAGAAAAGGAGGAAA
>Ga0209389_1000490_pt1 | contig 23709 bp, 18 predicted proteins | sample CowpearedBW_FD_187526 | JGI IMG/M metagenome (GOLD analysis project Ga0209389, IMG submission 187526) | Root nodule microbial communities of legume samples collected from California, USA - Cow pea red BW (SPAdes) (version 2) | ecosystem: Host-associated > Plants > Roots > Nodule | place: USA...
TTGGAGGTCTATTTATGAGCGTTATCAAGATTGCGCTTCGCATGGCTGCCGCCGCGGCCCTCGCCGCGACGATCACCTCAGCCGCAAGCGCCGCCGTTTATCCGCCGCAGCGCCAGCTGCCGGCCCAGATCATTTCCGAGTTCAAGGCCTCGCCCAACAGCCTCTTGCAGCAATATCCGACCGGCGGCCCGCAGCTGATCTCGCGCGTGCGCGACCTCGGCGCCTCCGATCCGACCACGCTCCCGGGCCTGATCGCGCTTCTGAAGGATCCCGCGACCACCAAGGACCAGATGCGCGCGATCGTCGGCGGCCTCGCCCAGGTCGCCCGCATGGCGGCGCAGAGCGATGCGGCTTTCGCCAATGAGATCCAGACCGCGATCGCCGGCATCGGCAACCCCGACGTGATCGCCGCCTACCAGGCCGCGACCGGTGACGTCGCGATCGCCGCGACCGGCGGCGGCGCCGGCGGTGGTGGCGGCTCCGGCGCGGGCGGCCCGATCGGCGGTGGCGGTTTCGCCAACGGCGGACAGGGCGGCAGCCTCGGCACCTTCGGCGGCCTGCATTACGCGACGACGATCACGCCGAACGCGAGCAACGGCGTCAGCGGCACGACCAACGCCGTCAGCCCGCGCCGCTGAACGCAGACCAGCTTCAAGGAGCGGTCCAGCTGGACCGGCCAACGACGGAACGGCGCTTTGCGGCGCCGTTTCGCGTTTAGACCGTTAAGCTTCCACACAGATTATAATGTGCGCACGCCGTTGCGCTGCATCAATTGAGTTCAGCCGCGTTTCGCCGCGTGTTATATTCGCCTTCAACTGCCGGTTCTTTTCGAGTGCTTTTGCTCGCGTGACTTTCTCATCCCAATGCCATCCTCCAGAACCAGTCGCTGGACGATTTCAGGAATTGCACAATGCTGCAGGTGAATAAGCCGTCGTCGGAGATCAACCGCGACTACGCCGAGGTTGAAGGCTCTCCGGCCCAGACGCTCACCTCCTATGTCGAGATCGTCCGCCGCCAGTTCCCGACCATGGTCGCAATCGTCTCGGCCTGCGTGATCCTGGCGCTGCTCTATCTCTTCACCGCCGCGCCGCAGTTCACTTCAACAGCGCAAATGGTGATTGATACCCGCAAGGTGCAGCTATTTCAGCAGCAGTCAGTACTTGGCGACATTGCTGTGGACTCCGCCACCGTCGAAACGCAGGTTGAAATCCTGAAGTCGGAGAACATTTCCTTAGCAGTCATCAGAGACTTGAATCTGATTCAGGATCCCGAGTTTACTGGGAGCGGCATAGGGCTAATCGGGGCAGTTGTTGATTTCGTCCAATGGCTTTTCTCGGACGGTCATCCACTTTCTGAGTTTGAGCTTACGCGCAAAGCGCTAGACCGTTTCGAAAGGAACCGCACTATCAAGCGGCTCGGTCTCACCTACGTGATGGAAATCGGATTTACCTCGCGCGATCCGCAGAAGGCTGCGAAGATAGCCAACTCGATCGCTGACGCCTACATCGTCGACCAGCTTGAGGCGAAGTACCAAGCGACCCGCCGCGCGAGCGTCTGGCTCCAGGACCGAATCAAGGAACTGCGCACCCAGGCCTCCGCTGCGCAGAGAGCGGTGGTGGATTTCAAAACCGCCAATAATATTATCGATACCGGCGGCCGTCTCATGAACGAGCAGCAGCTCGCCGAGGTTAACAGCCAGCTGGTGATGGCGCATGCGTCGACTGCCGAAGCCAAGGCACGGTTGGACCGCATGAACGACATCCTCAAGCAGGAGATTCCAGATGCCAACGTTGCGGACGCGCTGAAGAACGACACAATCGTCAAGCTGCGCGCGCAATATGTCGACATGGCCTCCAAGGAGGCTATCTGGTCGGCAAAGTATGGCCATGATCATCTTGCCGCCTTGAACCTGCGGAACCAAATGGCGGAGATCAAGAGGAACATTAGCGCGGAGCTGAAGCGTATCCAGGAATCCTACAAGAGCGACTACGACATCGCGGTGACACGCGAGGAGGCGATCAAGTCAAGCCTGAACAACGTTGTATCGGAATCGCAGCTCACCAACCAGGCGCAGGTGCAGCTCCGCGAGCTCGAGAGCAACGCGCAGAGCTATCAGGCGATGTACGACAACTTCCTCCAGCGCTACATGGAAAGCGTTCAGCAGCAGTCCTTCCCGATCACCGAGGCACGAGTGATCAGCGCGGCGACCACACCGTTATTGAAGTCCTATCCAAAGACATTAATCATTCTGCCAGCGACATTGTTCGCCGGCTTATTGCTCGGATTCGGTGTGGCTATGGCCCGCGAAATGACCGATAAGGTGTTTAGGACCACTGGGCAAGTTGAGCAGGAACTCGACGCAAATTGCATCGCAATTCTCCCGGCTCTGAGCAGCGCTGCCGCACCCTCGATGCTTGGCAGCAGGATTAAAAAGAAGAATAATCCAGAGCCTGATCTCTTGCGCTATGTTGTGGAGAATCCGCTGTCGCGTTTCTCCGAAGCCGTGCGCTCCTTGAAGGTGGCAGTGGATCTTAATTCTATAGTGCGCGAGAACCGCGTGCTCGCGGTCACCTCGACCTTGCCAAACGAAGGGAAGAGCACGTTATCGACCAACCTCGCTCAGCTCATGGCGCATAGCGGCGCGCGCGTAATCCTCGTCGACTCGGATCTGCGAAATCCTTCACTCTCGCGGGCCCTCGTACCGGATGCGAAGATCGGGCTCGTCGATGTGGTTGCCGGAAAGGCTCGTCTGGACGATGTGTTGACGATTGATCCTGAGACCAAGCTGGCGATCCTCACGGCGGGCACGACGTCAAAGCTGCTTCATACTAACGAGATTCTTGCCTCTAAGGCGATGCACGCGCTTGTTACGTCGCTTCGTTCGAAGTTCGATTACGTGGTGCTCGATATGCCACCGATGGCGCCGGTCGTCGACGTGCGCGTGAGCTCCACGTTCGTTGACTCCTACGTCTTCGTCGTGGAGTGGGGCAAGACCAAGATCGATGTGATCAAGCACAATCTGCGCGGGTCGTCCGAAATTCAGGACAAGCTGCTGGGCGTCGTGCTGAATAAAGCCGATACGAAGGCACTCGCGCGTTACGAATCCTATCACGGCCGCTATTATTATCAGAAGTATTACGCTCGCTACGGTTATGTGGAATAACCATTATCCGCTCGCGCGAGGATTACTCTCACGTTGCTTCCTGCTCCTGTGTGGGTGTCTCGGTCTTGCGTGGTGCTGGGCCGCGCTGCCGTCGTTCTGGCTAACGTTACCAGCGCGGAATCTGACTGCTCGTATAATTGCAGATGAGCGCTTCAAACCTGGCCAGTTGGAAGGCAGTTCGTTGCAAATGCAGGCTGTCCGTCCGCTCCCTATTCTCCAGCCGGAGTTCGCACAAGCGCGGGCGCTCGTGAAGCTTCGTACTGCAGAAGAAGCTATACGAAGAAAGAATCCTGAAGATGCCGATCGTGATGTGGCCGAGTCCGAAAAGGACGTCAGGCTTTCGCTTTCTGTTAGTCCTAGCGACTCCTTCCTGTGGATGATGCTGTATGGAGTGGAGACGATGCGTAAGGGCTTTGATCGCAACAGTATCAATATGCTTGAACAATCCTATACAGCAGCGCCGCTTGAAGGTTGGATCGCGGTTCGCCGGAATCGTGTATCGCTCGCAGTCTTCCCCTTCTTAAGTGAGGCTATGCAGAAGCTGGTCCTTTCGGAGTTTGCCGGAATGGTCAGTAGCGACTTCATAGAAGATGCAGCTTTTAATCTTATCAACGTTGGTTGGCCCCATCGAGATCGGCTTCTGGCGGGGCTGGAGCAAGTTGATCTTGTTGAGCGTAAAGCACTCGCCAAGCGCTTGGCGCGCGAGGCGCTTAATGTCACTGTGCCCGGCGCGGAAATCGAGGAGAGGCCATGGAGATGATTCGAGGTTGGTATTCCATCCGGGTGGGAATCGCCTGCCTGCTCCTTCTTTGCGCTGAGTTCGCGTCGCCCGCAGTTGGCCAAGGAGCTAATCCGTTCGCGTCGCGGCTAACTTTGCAGGGCCCAGCAGAGCAATCTCAGTCGCCTGTTGTGAGAGATGGTCTCGGACGGCCGTGCATTGACTTGGAGGCTGCGGCACGAGCTCACGTATCTAATCCAAATTTTGTAGATCATGTAATAAGTATCAAAAACAGCTGTCCCCGCACCATTGATGTAAGGGTCTGCTACTTCGGATCAGACACGTGCATTTCTGCCAATGTACAACCTTACAAGCGGATCGACAAGATATTGGGATTCGGAACGACAACGAGATTTTTCCGATACTCGGTCACTCAGAAATAATTACATGCCGAGCCAGATGCGGAAACCTTTGCGACTATAAGACATGCCAGGGGCCTCAACTGTTGTTCGCGGGCTTGCTTTGCTCCGTCAAGTTGGCAGCGCTAAAATCGCCAACACGGCTCTTCGAATTGTGCCGATGCTCGCAAAGCTGTTGCTCACGGTCTACGCGGGCAGATATCTGCCGTTCGAGGATCTTGGTATATATGGAATTGTTTTTGCCGCGGTGATGATACTTAACTCTTTGCTCGGTCAAAGCTTTTCATATGTAATCGTAAGAGAGTTGGTTGATGCAACGCCATCGGAAGCTCTCAACAAAATGCGCGATCAACTTGTACTGTACGGTCTTAATTACGCTCTGCTAGCTGCAATCGTTGTTGCCTCTACCGCTGTTGGCTTTCAGCCACTTCCTCAAAATGTGCTTTGGTTCATTGTCGTGCTGACTTCGTTGGAGGGAATCGGAGCAGCGGTATGGAGCAACATGAACGCCATGCACCAGCAAGTCTGGGCAAACGCAGTTTTCTTTGTTCGGTCTGGACTATGGGTGGTCCCAGCCGTGTTGCTAGGATTATGGGACGTTAGCTTTAGAAGTGCTTCGATCATCTTATGGTCGTGGGTATGGGGCTGTGTGCTAAGCCTTTTGCTGGTTTGCTACATATGGCGCTACTTGCCAGCGGGCGAAATACTTCGCTCTCCAGTTGATTGGCGTTGGATCTTTCGCGGGGTCTCGAAATCTTTTCCTGTCTGGGTCGGAACGATTGGACTAGCCGCGGGCGTGTACGTTGACCGCTTTGTCGTGCAGCGATTCTTGAGCCTAACTGAGGTGGGTGTAATTACTTTCTACGGTACATTCACAAATGCACTCATCGCTCTCCTGCAAGCGGGGGTGATCGCCTTCGCTATGCCTCGCTTGGTGCGCTATCATCGCGAACGGGATAACTCTGCATTCAAGTCCGAGGCTCGAAGAACGATTTTCCAAGCGGCCGTGAGTGCTGCCGCTGTGGCAATCTGTCTTGCTCTAGTCGTTCCTGCATTGAGCTTGCTTACGCAGAGGGCAGCCTTGATCGCACATCTGGGCGTTTTCTGGCTTATGCTGCTTGGCGTTTGGCTGCGAGGGACAGCCGAATCCCTTCAGACAGTTTTGTTTTCGTCTCATAACGACAAGCCGATTTGGGTCGGAAATCTTCTTTTTCTGCTCCCGGCAATTGGAGGTAATGCCTTGTTAGTCCCGATCTTGGGTCTCTCGGGCGTCGGGATTTCGGCCATAATTTCTGGCGCATTCCTCCTCGGTTGGCGCGGCAAATTTGTTTATCCCCTCGTGGGCCGCGCGTGTCGAGCTACTCACCGGATTGCTCGATCAAACTGTGCCAACTCTGATTCGAAAAGTCGGATATAAAGATGATTTTGCTTTGGCCGACTTTATCATTGCTGGGGGTTATCTTCATTATCCGAACAGGTGGCCTACTGTCGGTGGGCGGTCTTTTTGCGCTCACCTGTCTAATGAGCCAAGTTACGCTGGCTTTGGTATCGGTGTTCGATCTCGCTTTTTTGACCCAAACATCTTGGATCTCCTTCAGGCCAATGGCCTCGGTCGAAGTGCGCGAGGAGGCAAGTCAGTTCTATTCGCTCGTACTGGGAGTTGTGGTTCTTGCTGTCTTGCTGCCTAGCCTGCCGGGCAAGGCGAACAAGGGGTCAGCACTGCTTGGTGGTTCAATCAGCGACAAGCAAACGAACCTTTTCAGAATTCTTGTTTGGATTTCGTTCGCTGTCAATGTGTTGCATTTTCTTGTGATTGATCGCGACAAGCTGTGGAACGCTTCCGGCTATCAGATCATGAAAGATCCGGAACAGATGGGCTTTAGCGCTGCTCTTTTACCTTTGTTCTTGCTTCCGAGATTAACCGGCTTCGTGGCTATCACAGGAATGATAGTTTTTTTGAGGAAAAGGGATCTCCTCACGTCCGCGCTTTCCGCGCTAGCTTTCGCCTACAGCTTTCTGCTTTCGCTGGCTCAGAATTCGCGACTTGCCGCACTGTACGTGCTCGCTGCGCTTGCAGCCAACGCGATGATTGGCAGGCGGCTATTCACGATTGTGAATCTGGCACTCCTGTCCTTCAGCATGATCACCGCCGTTTCCGTGCTGAAGGGGCGTCATGATCCGATGCAGGGTGTGGAATACGCCCTTTGGCAGTTGTTTTCGTTCAATGTAGAGGGGCCCGACGCGCTCGGATTGTTTCTGAACCTAAATGCAGGCGGTCTGATTGCGGCGGATTCGATAATCACAAATGCGAACTACCCCGACCGATACAAGGTGCTATCGTTTTCGCCGCTTCCAAGTCTGATCGACGGTTTTTCTGACATTCGCGACCAGGAGGAGCGTCGAATAAATTTCTTCACACCCATTAACGCCTTTGGGGAAGTGTATCTCTTCGGCGGCGCGTTTATAGGAGTTTTTCTCGCGACGATATACCTATGGGTAAGGAGCGCAGCTGTTGCATCACGATTGCTTGGACCTCGATTCTCGGTAGTGATCACACTCTTGGGAGTCCTGTCGGCAGTAAGTCTACAGCAGTACTCGCTTCGCACGGCGTATCGCTTCATGCTGATATCAATCGTTGTATGCTATGGGGCGATTTTCCTTGCCAAACGATGGAGAGCGCAATCTCCACCATCAGCGAGGGGCGCCGGTCTAGCGCCACGCTCGGTTAAAGCTTCCACTCAGCGTATAGAGGGATGAGACTTGGGCATGCACCCGCGGGTCAAGAATACCTTGTTCTTCTTGTGTGTATGTTTCTGGTCCTTGTCGATTGCGCCTTGCAGTGCATTGGACGAAACAAGTCGCTTTTATGTTTCCACGGATGGAAGCGATGAGTGGAGTGGCTTACTTGATCGTCCCAACAACGAACGAACGGACGGGCCATTCAGAACGCTCCGTAAGGCTCAGAGTAGCGGGCGTTCCTTGCTCTCGCGGGGGAACTCGTCCTATACGATAACAGTCCGAAAGGGCACTTACTGGCTCGATCGAACGGTCGAAATACAGCAAGAGGATTCAGGCTCGCCTGGACGACCAACTGTCTTCGAGGCATATCCTGGGGAGCATCCGCTGATTAGCGGTGGAGTGCGGTTGACGGATTGGAGGCCGGGGCCCGGCGGTGTCTGGGCGTCCAAATTGCCTCCCAGTTTGGTGAATGACGGGAAGTTCACGAGTCTGTACGTAAATGGCCAGAGAAGATATCGGCCCCGGTGGCCTGCAAGCGGTTACGCGCAAGTCTCGGATGCGGCACCTCGCATTCGAGGAGCGGTAGGCGAACAAGATCAGTTCATTTTCTCAGGGCAGGACATAAAGAGCGCTTGGGCGCACGAGCCAGTCGAGGTGGTCGTCTTTCACTTTTGGACAACTACGCGCGCGTTCGTAGCTTCAGTCGATGATGCTCTTCACCTGCTGACCCTCAAAGGCCGTGCTTGGTCAACGAAACCGTATGGCAAGATGTCGAAAGGCCGGCCTTACATAGTTGACAACGTGCGGGAGTTACTGAAGCCCGGTCAATGGTATTTGGACCAACACGCTGGAGAAGTGCTCTATTGGCCGCTACCCGGAGAGGACATTCATCATCTGGAGATCATAGCTCCGCGGTTAGAAGTGTTGCTGAAGATCGGAGGACCTACCGGTGAGCCCGTCCACGATGTTCACATCTCAGGCCTGACGTTTGCTCACACAAATTGGCAGCTTACATCGAGCGGGCTCAGTAGTGGTCAATCTGAAATGGCTCTACAAAGCGCACTTCAGGTTCAGAACGCGACCAACATTCGGCTTAGCAATTTTGCCATTCTCCACACGGGAGGGTACGGTTTAGCATTCGGTCGAAACACTAGCGCTTCCTCTGTAACCAACTGTGAGCTAAGGGATTTAGGTGGTGGAGGGATTAGAATCGGCACATCATCACGAACCGATGTAGCATCAGCTATTCCGAATGATCCTGAATCGACCGTGGCTAGAATCGTTGTTAGCGACTGCAGAATCAGCGGAGGTGGCAGATTACACCCTGCGGCTGTGGGGATATGGATTGGGGACGCACAAGATTGCGATATTGTTCACAACGAGGTCTCCAACTTTTACTACACCGGCATTTCGGTGGGCTGGACGTGGGGGTACAAGCCAAGCCGAGCTGTACGGAATCGAGTCTCCTACAACAAGATCTATGACATTGGAAAAGGTAGAATGTCGGATCTCGCGGGGATTTATACGTTGGGAGTATCGCCGGGTACCGTAGTTAATAGCAACTACATTTCAAGTGTTCGAGCGCGCGAGTATGGAGCTTGGGGTCTCTATGCCGATGAGGGCACATCGGGAGTTCATTTCATCAACAATATTGTATCTGATGTCGGAAACACGGGCTTTATGATACATTTCGGAAAGAGCAACTTTATAAGTAACAACATATTCGCCGCGGGAAGAGAGGGGGCCATCCGGTGCAATGTTCCGGAGCTGTCGCTCTCTGCTTTTTTTCAAAGCAATATTCTAGTCTACTCTAGTGGGACGTATCCTCTCGTCGACAAGTGTGATCGGCAAAGCTTCAAGTTCGATTCGAACGTCATTTGGCCGCTTGAGGGCATTTCTTCGTCTCATCCTGACGATTGGCGTTACGGTACACGCTCCGATATGCACTCGCGGACGATCGATCCCCTTTTCGTTAAGGCTACAGATGGCGATTACTTTTTGAAACCAGACTCGCCACTTATCGTGGAGGGGTTTGGAGGCGTGGACGCTCTCAATGCAGGATCGCGGCAGTCGTTCCGAGCGGTTGATGAGCCTCCGGTACTAGAAGCTTTCGATTAGATTGCGCGAGAAATGGAGTGGTCTCCTCGTGGAAAGACGTGAACTCGCTATAGTAGGGCCGTTCCCTCCCCCCTTAATGGGCGTATCCAAGAATAATGAAATCTTGCGCGCGACTCTCGAACAAAAAGGTGTGCCCGTTGTCAGCATCGACACAAGCGTAGGACAGTTGTCCCACAGCCGTAGCCTAGGGTACCATCTTGCCCGCTTACTGGTGAACCTGAGAGCTGCCTCGCGCCTCGTTAGATCTGGAAGCCGGGTGTATATTGTCCCCGACGGCGGGCTGGGCATTCTCTACAGTTTTGTCCATATCGCACTGAGTAGCATGCGTTCTAGAGAGATTTTTATTCACCATCGTACCTTTAAATACATAGATCAAACTTCACTGTGCCTGAACTTGGCGCTCCAGCTGTCTCGTTCGAAAGCAACTCACGTTTTTCTTTCGTCCGGCATGGCGGATAAATTTCAGAGAAGATATGGCCCCGTTCGTCACTTGATAGCCGGCAACGCTTGCTTCGTCCCGGAGGGTAGGAAATGCATATCGCATGAATCCTCTGAGCTTGTTCTTGGACATCTGAGCAACTTATGCGAGGAGAAAGGTTTCTTCTTAGTAGCTGATCTGTTCGAGAGACTCGCAAGAGAATACCCTCGAATGAAGTTCAAGTTGGGAGGTCCGATCGTCGAAGAGCGCGTCGCGCTAAGGCTCAAAGAGTTGGTTTCGCGCTTTCCGAGCCAAGTCTTCCACTTGGGAGCCATCTATGGAAAGGCCAAACAAGAGTTTTTCGATTCACTCGATGTGTTTGTCTTTCCGACACTCTATCCGCTGGAAGCGCAGCCAAACGTGCTCTACGAAGCCATGGCGTCTGGAAATATTATCCTAGCGACCGATCGAGGATGCATTGGCGAGATGGTGCCGACTTGGGCGGGGGCAGTCGTGGCAGATCCGAGCAACTTCATTGAGCAATCCGAAGCCTTCATTAGAGCGAGCATCGAAGGCCAAGATCTAGTTGCGAAGAAAATGGCTATACTCGAATGCTTCGCTAAAGAGCGAGCACGAGCTAGCAATCAATTTGATGCTCTCATCAATGCGATGTCGTGAGGTCGAACCTAGTACGCCATAGTGTTGTGACCGAACGCACTCAGGGCGGTACCCAAAATTATCCTCACATCCAACCACACGCTCCAATTATTGATGTACCACAGGTCATGCTCCACGCGCTTCTGCATCAGCTCGAGCGTGCGGGTTTCTCCGCGATAACCATTAACCTGGGCCCAGCCGGTGATGCCGGGCTTGACGTGGTGGCGGAAGGCGTAGTTGCCGATGATCTGCTCATATTCGGTGTTGTGGGCGGCCGCGTGCGGGCGGGGGCCGACCAGCGACATGTCGCCCTTGAGCACGTTGAGGAGCTGCGGCAGCTCGTCGATCGAGGTCTTGCGCAGCCATTTGCCGATTGGCGTGACGCGCGGGTCGTTCTTCTGCGCCTGCACGATCGTCGGGCCGTCCTCGAGCACGCGCATGGTGCGGAACTTGAAGATCCTGAACGCGCGCCCGCCAAAGCCGTGGCGGGTCTGGCGGAAGAACACCGGGCCCTTCGAGGTCAGCTTGATCACGATCGCGGTCACCAGCATCACCGGCGCGAACACGAAAAGCGCAAAGCTCGCGCCGACGAGGTCCAGCGCGCGCTTGAGCGCGCGTTCGCGATAAGAGAGCGGGGCGCGGCGCAGCTCGGCGGTGAAGGTGTTGCCGGTGCCTTCGAGCGGATAGCGCAAAAAGCGCGCCGTGTTGGCGTCCGGCACCAGATGCACCGGAACGGGGAGGATCTTCAGCACGTCCAGAATGCTGTCGATCGCATGCTGCCGGCTCCAGTTGATCAGCAGGAAGACGTGCTCGATCCGGTGCTCGCGCGCGTAACTGATCAGCTCCTCGAAGCGCGGCGCCAGCGAAGACAGCAGCAGCGGCGAATCGAGCTCCTTGGGCCGGACCTCCATCACCCGCATCAGCCGGTAGCCGTGCTGGCCGAGGTCGTCGACCGCGTTCGACGAGGTGGCAAGGCCGAACTCCGCGATCATGATCGCGCGGCCGTTGGCGAAGGCGCCGGTGCGCAAGGCGTGCGCGGTCCAGCGCGCGGCGGCGGTCTTCCAGGCGATGAGGACGGCGAGGCCGACCAGATAGAACGAGATCGTGGTGCCGCGGGAGAATTCGTCGCTGACCTTCATCGTGAAGGCGATCGCCAGCAGCGCGCCGAACAGAAAGGTCCACGTCGTCAGCGTCATCCGGAACGTGCGCGGCAGGTTCGTGATGTTCTTGAGGCGATAGCCCTGCTGCACGATCGTCAGGAGCACGAAATTGATCGCAACCAGCAGGCTCGCCGCCGCATAGACGTCGGCCTTGCCGAGCGTGCCGGCGGTCGCGACGTGATAGCCGACCGCGCAGCCGATCCCGCTGACCACGATCAGCGCCGCATCGATCACCGCCATCGACCGTTCCACAACCACAGGGCGCAGCCAGCTCGGCGCAAAGCCTGCAGCTGTGGATACAACTGGCTCGACCACGCCAATTTCCCCCGCCGAATCAGCGACGGGCACCGGTCGCGTGGAAAGAATAGTCATCCTGCCAAACCCATTGACGCAATATTCATTGCCCGAACGCGCCGTGCTATCGGTCAAAATCGCTGTTAGAACAAGGCGAAGGAAATATTAACCTTACCCCACAAGCTTGCATTGTAGCGCATCTCGCCTCGACTGATATGTTAAATTTCACAACCCGTTAGGAAGTTCTCGTTGCCTCGAACCCAGTCCCGGCGGCGACCTCGGCCGAGAGCGAAGCGGTACCTCGCCATCGGCCTCGCAGTCGTCGCGTTGGTAGGAATCGTACTCCTCGTTCTTCGTCCCGATAGGGCGCCCATGCGAGCTCCGACAGCTTCCAGGGACGTCGCAGTCAAGCTTCTCCTGGACGGGCCATATGGCGCGCGGTTCGCCGGCGAACTCGCGGCATCCAGACAGGGATACTTCTCCTCCCGCATCGAGGTGTCGGCCCAGCCTGAAGATCCTGACTTCGTCCAAACCATTGCACGCCAGCATGCCATCGGCGTGACGAGCGGCCAGAAGTTCTTGCTGGCGAGCTGGCGTGGCGCGCCCGTGACCGCCTTTGCTGCGAGCTTTCTCGATACTTCTGTCGCGATTTTCACGCTCGAAGCCTCGGGATTGCGGCGGCCGGCTGATCTGGTCGGAAAGCGGGTCGGATACCGCAGGGCGAGTGAGGGAGACGTCGTTTTCGATGCGATGATGGCGCAGCTCGGGCTTCCCCGGAGTCAGATCACCAAGGTCCCAGGCCGCGATAGCTTTGAGGCTCTGCGGGCCGGGGAGGTGGATGCGATCATCACCGCAATCGACGAGCAACCCGATCCCTCCAGTTCGGCTTTCGTGAAGTTGAATGTCATCAAGCCGCAAGACTACGGCATCCATGTCCCTGGCTTGGTCTACTTCGCGGGCAATGGTCTCGTCCATGAACAGCCATCCATGATTGCCGACATCCTTCAGGGCCTCATTCGAGGATGGCAATTTACCTACGCGGACTATGCACGGAGCGTGCCCGTTCTCGCCGGCGCCGGCCCGACCAGGCTGAGCTCTGAGCGGCTGAAATTCGAGCTGCAGCAGCAGCGGCCGTTGGTGTTGCCGACGGGCGGCCGTATTGGCGACTACGACGAAAGCCGCTGGCGGACGCTCCGGGATATTCTCATTTTCGCCAAGCTCGGCGAGGAAGACGTGCCGCTGGCTCAGACAGTCAACTACCAGTTCCTTCGGGATGTGTACCGCCGTTCACCCGACCTCGCTGCCCCGGGCGCCTGGAGCGAGGAAAAGTAGGACCAAGAAGCCACACCTATGCGCCATATCGACCCAAAAGGTCTTTGGCCGCCGTGGCATCGGTTGCATTTCTACCGATGGCCTTGGTAAAGTTCGGTTCACTATTTGGGCTAGTTGCGGACCGCGATGTCGGCCGGCTGGGGTCTGACGAGCACGAGGATCAAATCCGCAGGGGCGAGGAGCTTTTTGGATGTTTAAGACGTTGATGCGAGCAGGTCTTTTGGCCGCAACTGTTACCTTCGGCGCGGCGAGCGGAGCAAGCGCCGCAATGCAGATGCCCGCACCGGCAGCCCTGCTCACGGGCGAGAGCCAGGTGACGCCTGTTACGTTCTGGGCGCAGCCGTATCCATACCGCTATGTGCCGGTGCGCCGTTGCCCCTTGGTGCGGGTCGAGACGCCCTATGGCTGGTACATGGATCGCGTTTGCGCGCCTGTCGGTCCTGTCCTACGTCGGGCATATTGAGCTTGGGCTGAAGCAGCGGCGGCCGCCGTTTCTTGCAAAGATTTAGAGGCAGCCGCATAGCTCATGCGGCTGCCTTGCTCATTTTTGTTTCGCAGAGTGCTGCTCTTTTGTGCGCGCAGCGCAGGTTCACCATGAATATCTTTGCCGGGCCGGGATAGGCTTTCGCATGGTGAAGATTGTGTTACCAGATCGGCGGGGCTGCATCGGCAGCGTGATTGCTTAAGGCGGCGGTGGCTGGATCTCCTGGGAGTGGATCCGGCCAACCGACCGCCGATAGAGGATACGATGACAGGGGCTTCAACCTACGATCTCACGGGCAAACGTGTCTTTGTCGCGGGTCACCGCGGCATGGTTGGATCAGCTGTCGTCCGAAGGCTTGCATCAGAGAATTGCATTGTGCTGACGGCCGACCGGCGTGAACTGGACCTCACAAAGGAAGAGCCCACGCTGAAATGGCTGCAGGCCAATCGTCCCGACGTTGTGGTGCACGCCGCCGCAAAGGTCGGCGGTATCGCAGCCAACAACAGTTTCCCGGTCGACTTTCTCTGCGACAATCTTGCGGTGGAATTAAACGTCATCCGCGCAAGTCACACGGTTGGCGTGCAGCGCCTGTTGTTCCTCGGCTCATCCTGTATCTATCCCAAGCACGCCAAGCAGCCGATCGCCGAAAGCGAATTGTTGACGGGGCCGCTTGAGCCGACCAACGAATGGTACGCGATCGCCAAGATTGCCGGCCTCAAGATGTGCCAGGCGTATCGTCGGCAATATGGGGATGATTTCATCTCGGTGATGCCGACCAATCTCTACGGCCGCGGCGACAACTATCATCCGGACCATAGTCACGTCCCTGCAGCGCTGATCCGGCGCTTCCACGAAGCCAAGATCGCCAATGCGCCGAGCGTCTCCGTATGGGGCACCGGCACGCCGCTCCGCGAATTTCTCAACGTCGATGATTTCGCCGATGCCTGCGTTTTCCTTCTGAAGAATTATTCGAGCGACCTGCCGATAAACGTCGGCAGCGGCGATGAGTTATCGATCGCAGACTTCGCGGCGGCCGTAGCGGAAGTCGTGGGCTATGGAGGCAAGCTCGCGTTCGATACCTCCAAGCCTGACGGAACGCCACGCAAGCTGCTGGATAGCTCGAGAATTCGAGGGCTTGGTTGGCGACCGAAAGTTGCTCTGCGGGCCGGCCTCGCGGCCGCATACGCAGATTTCTTGGAAGGTTACGGACGTCATCTGGAAGTCAGCGCAACGCGCTGAGTAGAGTACTTAGACTACAAGAAAGCTTTTTTATTCTGAACTTTGACTTGGGCGGGGCTTTATGCGTGTTCTCTTGGTGGGCATCAACTATGCCCCGGATCTGATCGGCGTTGCGAAATACAACGCCGAGCTCTGCGAAAGTTTGGCAGCCGACGGTCATGAAGTTCGAGTCATTACGGCGCCCCCTTATTATCCGGCCTGGAAGATCCCCCCCGCGTTCAAATCGTCGTACTTCAGACCGAGAGATGTTGGCGGTGTTCGAGTAACACGTGCGCCGATTTACGTGCCCGGACATCCCTCGGGCGCCAAACGGCTGGTCCATCACGCTTCATTCGCGCTCACGAGCGCGGCGCCGGTCCTCTTCGAGACGCTATCCTGGCGACCCGACGTTATGATCGCTGTCGCGCCATCGCTGATGTCTGCTGCCTTTGTCTCGTTCGTCGCTCGTCGCGTTGGTGCCAAATCATGGCTTCATGTGCAGGACTTCGAGGTGGACGCGGCGTTCGATCTTGGTCTGCTGCGCAACCATTCACTGCGCAAGTGGATGTTGAGAACGGAAGCTGCAATCCTCAAATCATTCGATCGCGTCTCAACTATTTCTGAGGCGATGTTGCTGCGCCTGGTAATCAAGGGGCTAGCGCCCAACAAAGCGCTTGAGGTCAGAAACTGGATTGATACCAGCACGGTCTGCCCCGGATCACGAATGACGAAATACCGCCGGCAGTTAAACCTCGGCGAAGGCGATATTGTTGGGCTCTACTCTGGAACGATGTCGAACAAGCAGGGGCTCGATCTCGTAATCGAGGCTGCGGTCAGATTGGAGCAAAGCCATCCAAATGTTCACTTTATTCTTACCGGCGAGGGACCGCACAAAACGAGGCTCGAGCAGATGGGCGCCGGACATCCCAACGTCCATTTTTTCGGACTTCAGCCCAACGAGAGCTTCAACGAATTGATGGCGACGGCCGATTTTCATCTCATTCCGCAGAAGGCCGAGGCAGCCGATCTGGTGTTGCCCTCGAAACTCGGCGCGATCTTCGCGTCCGCGCGGCCGGTCATAGCGATGGCCGAAGAAGGTACGGGGCTGTCGGTGGAAGTGACCGGTGCCGGTCTCGTGATTCCGCCGGGAGATTTGTCAGCTCTGGAAGTTGCGATCTGCCAGCTCAGTGAGTCGCCCGCACTCCGCCGGCGTTACGGCGATGAAGGACGAAAGCGCGCCCTCGAGCGATGGGATCGGTGGACCATAGTTCGGCGGTGGGCGGAAGTCATGGCAGGCGAGTCCAACTCAACTGGGAAAGAGGAAAGCGATTCGGCAGGCGCTAACGACAACGTTGCATTGCCGGTGGAGGATGCGGTTCGTGTGCCCTGAGGTGCCTAGCCTCAACCAGTTGCGCTGCGATAGTTTTGTCGACCGAGATTAGCCGGAAACAAGCGCCGCGATGAGCGCTCATACCCGAGTCTCGCTCGCTGCGATGCTTGACCGACAGGATCTTCCTCAGAGGGCGGCTATTAGTTCTGCGGCGAGACGATCCATAAGCACTAGTGTGAAATCGACCGTGAGATGGTTTGCGTCTCTATAGACAACGACGCCGTCGCGAATGGCCGGACATACCAAGCCTGTGCAAATCGACGATGTTAGGTCGATCATGCGCGCGTTGTTGATGGACGAGACGGCACGTTGCTCTGCTTCGAACACTTCGTTGCTTGTAGTGAGCGAAAGACTGCGACTGCAGGTGCTAAATGGTAATCGCCGCCATTCCGCCCGAGCAAGACAATTGCCGACCGGGTGGTAAGGAGTGGGATTGTCGCGGATCACAATGAGCTTGGCGTTGACCGGTTCGAGTTCCTTGAGCGCTCCAAATAATCCACGCTCCCATGTCTCAATGCTCACTGCGTGAGCTCCCAGATTGGTGAATGGTCCCTTGACGTTTCCGCTCGAAAACTGCGCCAACAGTATCGCGTCCGGGCTGTCTTGAGTTTTTATCATGGAGATTGCCTGCTCGCGCCAGCTTGCGCACTGGGGCGAGAGCCGGCGAAGTCGCAAACTGTAGACCTTGGAAACCGGGATATCGGCGATAGGACACGAGGCCTTCAGGTAGGTAATAAGCCGCCATCCTCTCTGTTCGGCAATAGCCGCGAGCGCGGTCGTCCATTGATCGGCGTGAGAATCTCCCAACAGCACAATTGTCTTTGTATAGCTGGATGGGCCGAACACGCAGCGGATGGGACTTTGTGTGGTGAACCCGGCCAGACAACCACTCTCGCTCGAAAGTGAATATTTCGAAGTCGAGGCAACTATCTTCGCTTGCGCGGCATTCGTGACGTACTGCGCAATGGCGAACGAAAGGATGCCGGCAACCGTGGCGGTTAACGTAACGGCGCCACCCATGACTATTGATCGTACAGATCGCTGTGCCAGCCAGTGGCTAGCTCTGATGGGGTATTCGAGCCAGGCGAGGCTGAGCGACGAGAGAACGATTGTCATAACAAAGAAAAGGCAATTGGCGAGCGCCGTGCTGCCAACAAGCACCGTACCAAGAACTGCAATCGGCCAATGCCAGAGGTAAATGGCGTAGGACCGGGCACCGAAGAACTGAAACGGATGCGTTCTGAGCAAAGCCGACGGTCCAGCAGGATTGTTCCCCGTGAGCAGCAGCAGTGCCGTAGCTGCCACCGGAACAACGGCAACGACTCCCGGAAAAGCCATGAAGCCGTCGATAGCAAAGAATGACAGGATGAGAATTGCGAATGACAACCATCCAACCATCGAACTCGAGCCGGGCTGCTTTGCCCAGCGCTCGAAGGGTCTTGTTGCGATCAGAGCTCCTGCTCCAAACTCCCATGCCCGAGGCGGCGCGAGATAGAACGCCCAAGCTTGCTTGCCGTAGGTCAGGTAGATGCAGCCAGCGAACGATCCGAACACTACGATCAGCAAAGCGAGCAGGATGATCTTTTGGCTGAAACGACCGACAATGAGGAGAAATGCGGGCCAGACCAAGTAAAATTGTTCCTCGACTGAAAGTGACCACGTATGAAGGAAGGGATTGAGTGAACTTTCGGGGGCGAAATAGTTCATGGATTGGCGGAGGAGCCAAACATTGGCGGCATACAGCGCTGAAGCTGCGGCCGACTTGGCCATCTCCTTCTGTTCAAAGGGCGCTAGCACGAAGTATCCGATGATCAGGGTCGTTAGCGTGACCGCGAAGGCGGCAGGCAAGAGCCTCTTAGCCCTGCGACCATAGAAGCCAAGTAAATCGAGTTTCCCGGTCGCGGCTACCTCCCGAAGCAAAAGTTGCGTGATCAGGAAGCCGGATATGACGAAGAACACGTCTACACCGACAAATCCGCCGGTTAAGCCAGGAACTCCGTAATGAAAGGCGACCACCGATAGAACTGCGATCGCCCTTAGCCCCTCGACATCAGCTCTGAAATGGGTCGCCGCTCGCGATACAGGCTGCATGTCTGTTGCTGTGCACATTGCATCTAGAAAACGCGCGAACAATCAGTACCACGCATTTCGTTCGGGGAGTTTGTCCGTTTTCGGCTGTTCGTGGGGCGGCGGCGAGGCAAGGGCTAGTGTCGGCGGATACGCGAAGGAGAAGTCGGACCTGACCCGCCAGGCGCGGAGAAGTAATCTGCAGATAATATCCGCTCGGACCAAAGCCGGCAGGTTGGCGTTATTCGGTGACCTCAGCCTTAGACGCGTTCGAACAAGATGTCGAAATAGGCGCCACCAGATGCACGCTTCGCAAACCGGTCCTCGCGTCTCACCTGAAAGCCAAAAGCTTTCAGATAAGAGCGTATTTGATCAACGGTCGCACAATTCCGGTATGACTCGAAGTCCGCCGCTTCAGCCTTGATGAATCTGAATTGCCGCAAGATGTCTTGCGCACCCCGCAGAACCAGCAACTCCGAGCCCTGGGTGTCCAACACAAGGGCATTGTATTGCCCGGGATCGACCTGCCACATTTCAAGAGCCGTTTTCAACCTCGAAGAACGAATCGTTAGGTCGCGGACGAAATGCACATCCGGCCAAATGTCCTTATGGTCATGCAAATCCAGAATGGACGATGACAGGCCATCATTGTTCGAGACATGGAAAGTATAGGGCTTGCCATCAGTATCGGCGATCAGCGCATTGATTGCCCGCTGGTCAGGCAGCGAGCGGATGTTTTGTCGAAGCATTTCAAATTGCTCCGGGACAGGTTCTATCCACGCCACCTTGAGTTTGTGTCGGGCATAGAGGTCTCGTTCTTGGCCAGCATTTGCCCCGACATGAATCACGCCGGAACATAGTTCAAGATAGGAGTCGGGATCGCCGTAAAGGCGGCGGGAAATGTAGCGGCGCAATCGGCCAGCAAAGCGTAGCGGCGCTGTGAGCATAATGAGTTCGCCTGTGCTTATCGCCTGAACAGCCCACCCGGCAATTTGACCTGCGCGTGAAGGGAGGTCAACCCACTCTATACTAAGCACGCCAGTGTTCCGTTGGAAACAATGGCGGCAAAGCGGCGACGCATTCGACGAAGTACGCGATGTTGCCCAGGTGCTTCAAAGTCGGTGAAAGATCAATTGAAGACGGAGGAAGGCCTTTTTCCGAAAGGCCCCCGAACGTATTGCCGCGATAGAGCCCGCGTTATTGCAGCGCCCGAAATTGAGAGTGCGATCTGCAACCGAGGTCGCTTACCACAAATGTGGCAGTACGGAACTCGATCGCACAGGTCACATTTTTGCTGCAACTCCAATGAGTGACGGGCTTGACGTTATGCGCCGGCATGGCGCAGCCTTGATTGTCCGGCGGGTTGGGTGTCCGGAGGTGTCGATATGGAGAAATCTGTCGCTGAGCATTACGGTGCGCAGTTCTTCAAGGAACAGTCAGGCGGGTCTTTCGAATCTGCGTCGGTGATCGTCCCGCTGGTGCTTCGACTTTTCAAAGTCAATTCGGTCGTTGACGTCGGCTGCGGTGTCGGCGCTTGGCTGCACGAATTCGCTACGAACGGTGTGAGCGATTATCTCGGAATTGACGGCGACTATGTGCCTCGTGATCAGCTCAGAATTCCGTCCGAAAGGTTCAGATCCATGGACCTTCGATCCATCACCGGTATCGGCCGCAAATTCGATTTGGCGTGTTCGTTAGAGGTGGCCGAGCATTTGCCCGAGAGTAGCGCGAATGAGTTCGTTTCCGCGCTCGTGGCCGCTGCACCAATCGTACTGTTCTCTGCTGCAGTCAAAGGGCAGGGCGGTAGAAACCACCTGAACGAGCAGTGGCCATCCTACTGGGCAGAACGTTTCAGCGGCCATGGTTACAGCGCCTTCGATTGCGTCCGACCGCAGATATATGACGACAGCCGAATTCGGCCCTGGTATCGACAGAACCTTCTCGTTTTTTGTCGCGGCGATCGTTGTCCCGAAGGTTATTCGTCGCTAACCAGCCCCTTCGACCTGGATCGCGTCTTGCCCGACTACTTTGAGTATAAGCTCCAGGAAGTCACCGAAGGCAAGAGTGCGGCGATAGCGGCAAGACATCTCCTCGGAAACCTTGGGGTCTTGGCAAGAGCAGCGAGACGTCGGTCCGGTCTCTAACGCCTCATTCCCCACTGCCGGTGGAAGATGCGGTTCGCTTGCTTAAAGAGGACACCGCGATGACGTCGCTTGGGCAAGAGCAGCCAACAGTAAGCGCCGCGAGAGCGCTTACTTGCTTCTCATCAATCGCGATGTCGACCCACCGACAGGCTATTCGTGTCGCGCGAAGTAGCGGAAGCCGTGCTGCTTGATCAGTTCGTCCCGCTTCGCGGATTCGAGATCCTCCTTCATCATCTCCCGAACTAGGCTCTCGAACGACGTTTTCGGCTCCCACCCGAGCTTCTGTTTCGCCTTGGCAGGATCACCGAGAAGCGTCTCGACTTCGGTCGGTCGGAAGTACCTGGGATCGACCGATACAACGCACTTTCCAGTTTTGGCATCGTATCCCTTTTCATCGACCCCCGAGCCTTCCCAGCGAATTCGCATTCCAATCTCGCTGGCCGCGACGTTGACGAAGTCCCTCACCGAGTGTTGTTTGCCGGTGGCGATGACGAAATCCTCTGCCTTCTCCTGCTGCAACATCAACCACTGCATCTCAACATAATCGCGGGCATGTCCCCAGTCGCGCAGCGCGTCGAGATTACCGAGATACAAACGTTCCTGCAGGCCCAAATGGATCCGCGCCAGGGCGCGCGTGATTTTTCGGGTGACAAAGGTCTCGCCGCGGACGGGAGACTCGTGATTGAACAGGATGCCATTGCAGGCATACATGCCGTACGCTTCACGATAGTTCACGGTGATCCAATACGCGTAGAGCTTGGCGACCGCGTAAGGGGAACGCGGGTAGAAGGGCGTCGTCTCCTTTTGCGGGATCTCCTGCACGAGGCCATAGAGTTCGGACGTCGAGGCTTGGTAGAAACGCGTCTTCTTCTCCAGGCCAACGATCCGGATCGCCTCTAAAATCCGAAGCGCGCCCAGCGCGTCTGAATTTGCGGTGTATTCCGGTTCCTCAAACGAAACGGCAACATGGCTTTGGGCAGCGAGATTATAGATCTCATTAGGCTGCACCTGCCCGACGATCCGGATCAGGCTCGACGAGTCCGTGAGGTCGCCGTAGTGCAACCGGAACGGCGGGTCCGGCTCATGCGGGTCAAGGTAAAGGTGATCGATTCGGTCGGTATTGAAGAGGGAGGTCCGGCGCTTGATGCCGTGGACCTCGTATCCCTTCTGTAGAAGAAGTTCGGCCAAATAAGCGCCGTCCTGGCCGGTGACGCCGGTAATAAGTGCTCGTTTCTTTGTCATATCAGTCCCAAAATGGAAATTTGTGCTTACACGAAATGGACTCGGTTAGGGAGAGTGAAACCGAACGAAAATCAAGCTTAGATTAACAGCAGCTTTGCTGCAGCGGGTGCGTCAGAGGTCCCCCGCAGAAAAAAGCTGATTCGGATTTGATGACAGCTTTCAGGCTCGGCCCCGGTAGTCGGCCAGGAGCCTAGCTAGAAGGCGGTGACGTCCCGCGTCCACCGTTGTGGATCACCAGACTCCGCGCGCACGATAACGTACCGATCCAGCGCATCGACTAGCGGCGTCACGACCGGGCTCAGATTATCGAGGACAAGGACCGCTCTTCCCTCACGCACAAGCAGCACGAGGTGGTGCTCTCCTGTTGCTCGGATCATGACCTCGGCGAGAAGGAGAGCCGAGCTGGGCCAGCCGGATCGCAGCAGCAGATGGCGCTTGGTGACGGCATAGTCGCCGCAATTGCCTTCGTAAGGGAATATCTGCCACTCCGCGTCATTTCGACTTGCGGGCGGATCCTTTGGAGCTATGCCGAAATTCACCGTCGAGTTGATCTGGGCGAGTTCTCGCCAACGTTGAATGGAGGAGCGGAAATCTCGAATCCTGCGGTCATCGTGGCGCTGGCAGTCCTCGGGATATTGAATGCAGAATTGAGAGAATGAAAGCGGAGGTGCCACCGCTTGAGATTCGTAGTGTGAATAGGCCGGCTGGCTGCAAACGCAATACATTATGGCCAGCATGCGCATAGCATGTCTGATCATCGAAAGTTCGCCTGACATTCCTGATTGCTAGTCGAATTATATTGCGATGCAATGGAAGCGCTATGACAATTGTGAGGCAGTCGATGCACAATCGCGAAGCAGTGCGTGCATTTGAGCTTGACCGACTAACGACAGCCGTAGCTCATCGGGACGCCCTCGATCTCCGAGGAGCAAAGAATTGCGCCGTTAGATCTGGAAGAGAAAGTCCTGATTGGTCAAAGTATTCGCCGTGACGCTGGTCAAAACAATTTCCATATCCGCCGACCCTTGGTTCTGTGCAGCGCCCGAGCTGTTGACGTAGACAATCGTATTCGCGCCGCTCTGAATCCACGCGATACTATGCGCGGCGACTTGGGCGCTCCCGCTTAGCAGGCCCTGGACGTTCGTCACTCCCGCGATCGCCGAGGTGTCGATGAGGTCCGCACCATGAACGAAATCACTGATCGTATCATGGCTTGCTACCGTGGAGTCGGAAACCGCGGCGAAGACGAATTGGTCGCTTCCCGCTCCTCCTATCAACGTGTCGGCGCCTCCGCGCCCCTGGATCACGTCATTTCCAGCTTGCCCATCCAATGTGTTGTTGCCGGCATCGCCGAAAATGAAGTCAGCGAAGGCTGAACCACGGACGGCATTCACGCCGGTGAGCGCATCTGTCCCGACACCTGCGGCATCACCAGAGACCGTCCCGTGGGAGTTGCCGGCGGCGAGATCGACGGTCACCCCATCCAGGGCATTGTAGAATGCAATACGGGTATTGCCGTTGCCAGTGATGGTGTCATTGCCGGCCATCCCCTCAAACTCGTTGAAAGTACCGAAATCGCCGACATTCGGCCCGGAGACGCCGAAATTGGTCGCGACATAAGTGTCGGCCAAGGCGGTCCCGCGGATCGCTTCGACCGATCGAAGGGTGTCCGTTCCGATAGTAGCGTCGCCGCTCACCACGCCCGAAGCCAGATCGACTTGAATACCTGAAGCCGAGCCATCGTTGTTGTAGAACGCTCGGTCAAAGCCAGCTTTACCGTCGATGGAGTCATTGCCGGCGCGACCCGCAAAATCTTCCGCTGTACCATTGGGATTGTTGGAGCCGGTGATGGAATCGGCAAATGACGACCCCGACACCGAGCCAACGCCTGAGAAGGTGTCGGTGCCTACGGACCCATCGCCGGTCACGGTCCCCGACGCGCCGCTGGTGGTGCTGGTCCAGCTATTAAGGCCGAAAGTGATCGTCACGGGACCGGTTGCATTGCTGTAGACCAGACGCGTATTGCCATTGCCGGTGATGGAATCGTCACCACCAAGTCCCTCGAACTGGTTGAAGGTGCCGTTGTTGCCGACGTTAAGAGCGCCTGCGAGGCCGTATCCCGTTGCCACATAGGTATCGGCAAGGA
>Ga0209389_1000493_pt1 | contig 23669 bp, 14 predicted proteins | sample CowpearedBW_FD_187526 | JGI IMG/M metagenome (GOLD analysis project Ga0209389, IMG submission 187526) | Root nodule microbial communities of legume samples collected from California, USA - Cow pea red BW (SPAdes) (version 2) | ecosystem: Host-associated > Plants > Roots > Nodule | place: USA...
TTATATAAGCTTAAATTGTCTAAAATTGGATCACTTTAGCCTACCCTTAGATATAAGAAGGAACTTTCCGGAGGACTTAAATAACGTAATTATATGGGAAATTAAAGCCGAACTTGAGAAGAAAAGAAATAGGTTTTTTAAGTGTTCAAGAGTTTTGTTTTTTTTTGTTTTTTTTTTTTTGAGAGCTAAAGTATTTCTTTCAAAGGCATATAAATATAAAAGATGAGTAAAACCCTTCTTGGGAAGACTCTTCTTCCCTAACTTTGTAGCTAAGTCTAGCTTTACATTGGACTTTAATATGTACGTTTTTTTTTTCTTTCATTTTTTCTATACCTTTCTAATATCTAATAAAAACTAATATTTTTATTATTCTAATTTTATATCTGAAAAGAAAAATGTCATTTTATTGATGTTGGATGTATTAAGAAGAAAATAAGATATTGGTGTATCATCACTTAATTGGATTCACTCTAGTTGTTATATTAGTTTTTTTTTGTCAATTAACAATTATTGAATCTTCTTCTGTAATTAATGTCTCATGGTCATCGAAAAGTTGAAGCACTTGTATGACTTTGAATTATAATTGAAAAATTCTTTTAAGTTACAACTAAAATAGACAACCAATTGTTGTTTTTATGTCTAGCGATAGGACAAAAAGAATTAATAATTGTTGAAACCATTTTTCTTAAAGCAAGTACATTGACTAGATTAATTTAAGGCTTTGAAATTGGAATCAAGAGAGTTATATGTTTTTCGTATCTTGATTGAAAAAAAGTATGTGGTTCTATATTTAAAAGCACAATGAAGTTAAGTCCCAATAATCTCATTCACCATCACACCTATTTCATTACAAACAACATTTTTTTTTACTGTCTTCTACATTTACTTTTACTCCAAAATATCATCCATAATAATAAAAAAAAATCCAATAGACTAATTTGCATCCCTTTTGAATTAGTAAATCTAAATCCAAAACTGCCCAAAATGAAGCCCTTATAATAGAATGAAACCCCATATATATATATGCCCAAATAGAGATTTATAAAGTTACAACTTTAGGAGTGTAGTGTAGTCACCACTTGCCACTAATGTAAAAAAAAAAATGACTTCAACCTTTTTAATAGACACCACAAAGTAAGGTGGTAATAGTGTGAGATGAGTTCAGTGGTGTCAAAGGGTGATGCCAGCTTGAAACAATACACATCCATGGAGTTTTCAATTCTGTTTTTAAATTCCGCAATGAATAAAGTGGTAGCTTAATTTGGATTGTGGCAGAAAAGATAGAAGAAGGAGGTGATGGTGGTTCTCCAATAAGAGTTGGGGATGACACATGGTAGGGTTAAGGAGTTGTTGGGTGGTTTCTTTGCAGGGAACATGGTAGTATTTGGTTGTGATTGCTCACAATTGAGGTGTCAGTGATATGGCAAAATGGTTGTAAAAGGGGACTCTACAAATTTGTATTTAAGGACTACAATATAGGGTCTCTCCATCGGACTCTCAGGAGTAACATGCGATGTTTTTTAAGAGACCAGTCAATGATAGAGTCAAAAACATTGATTTAAAGATAAATGATTAAATTGTGATTAAATTAATTAATAATTGATAATAATAATAAATAATACATCAAATACTATTAAATAAATACATTGTAGGAAAATGTGTATTTTCTGTCAATTTTGTTTCGAAATTTTTTTCGCAGGAAATACTTATAAATTTTGTTGTAAAAAACAATTTACAAGAAATTGCTACCAATTTTCTTGCAAAATATTTTGTATAAAACACTTTTTGTAACAAATATTGTAGGAAATACTTGCAAATTTTATAATTTTGTAGGAAATGATTACTTATGAAAAAAATTACCTACCAATTAAAATTCTTAGAAAAAATGGTAGAGAAAAGTCTTTTCTTGTAAATATTTTTTAATAAATTTGCAAGAAAAATTTCATGTAATATGAGAATTTCTAATAATAATATATTGTTGCAGTATTGAAAAATATAATATTTTTGATTTAGATTTAATAAAAATACAACAAATATCTACACATAGTAAAAAGTTTACATTTATATATAAAAAAAAATTGTACGTCTCATTTAATAGTGTTAAACTATTGAACGGCATATTATTTTGATAACCATCACATAGATAAAGATAAGGTACGAGGATAGATTAGCACAACTATCTCAAAAGTTGTACTGAATAGGGTAATTACTTATACAAACCAAGGTAAAACTATAAATAGCATAAAAAGATAATACAAGTTTTTTTTTTTCCCAAAAGATGGAATAAAAACAAAATTTACTATCCCTAAAACTAAATTATTTCATCAACATCTCTCTCATGTGGTAAAACTAAATTATTTCATCAACATCTCTCTCATGTGGTAGATCGGCTCCTGCTTCTTCATATGCTCACACCAATAAGGTGATTATAACAAAAGAATAAAACAAATACAAGGCAAAACAACAAAACAAGAGGGTAATCTAACATATATCACTAATTCAGATTATATTATCATACCAAGCATTTATAAAGACAAACAGAATTACACCTAAAGAAAGATTATTCTAGCCTCAATGGAATTCCTTGCTTTATACCAAATCATAACCCTTTATAGGTAGCAGTCAACGACACCAAGTCAATGAGCTCTATGACTTTGTTGTCGCCCAACAAGAATAACTCTGGCCCAACAATAGCCAAACTAGAGAACTCATTGTTTAAGTAGCATTGAACGATACTAGTGGCCTTGGCGGTATAGCAACACTATAAACTTCCATTTTTGAGCTTGGATTGAGTAATTTGAAATCTTCTGAGTTAATTCCCACTTTATAAACTTCTAAATACTTTACACTTTTAGGTTTCTAGCATAGATAGTACCATATTACTGAATTCAAGAAATTTTTCACAGTTCTATCAAACCACACATGCTCAACCACATTATAACAAATTCAACAAGACTAAAAATTAGTACAATCCAGGCAAGAAGTAATTCTAAGCTCAAGATTTCATAACACTCAATTTCAATCAACAATTAGGAAACAAATGCACATTGTAAAGGTTAAAAATTTAGCTACCCTCACCTTAGTTGACAACTCAACAACTATAGAACTCCAAACTACCTTCACCTACACAAGATGCTCTATCTACATATAGGAACATCACAAGAATGAAAAAATTATACCATTATTATCATTGATCAACAACGACTCATATAGATGATTATAAAGACAAATGCAAGTAGAAAATACCCATATACAAGAAGAAAACAAATTGGAGTTAGAAAAAGAGCATAATACCAACTTACTCAGATGAAGAAATTGAATATCTAAAATTGAAGAACTCGTCGCAAGGATGAATCTTGCGATCTCAAATTTTCAAACAAATAAATAGAGAATGAGAACAAAAAGAAAGAAGACAAAGTACTTCATAAAATGTTGTTTCTAGAGAGAGATAATGTGTTTATAAGTAACGAAATTTGTTTATGAAATTTTCATTTATACTTAAGTATTATAATATTAAAATAATCGAATCTCATTATTTTAAATACACTATCCATTCTAAAATACCATTTTCTAAGTCCTTACACTAACCAATATAATTAAAATGATAATACACATGACATAAAAATTATAAATTAATATAAATGACTAGATTATATATTTTATAATCCTCATTAAATGTTTTCTTTTATTTACCTTTAAAATAATTTAGATTAAATTTTATCACTTCAAATTTTCTTTTACACCAATCACTACAAAAAAACAGTAATTACCGATGGTCATATTCCGTCCGTAAAGCCAAAAATCCGTCCGTAATGTAGTTTTACCGATGGAATTACGATGGGTTTTGTTGGTAAAAGGCTAGTCTGTAATATTTATCGACGGATGATTGCCATCGGTAATTATCGACAGAATATTTCGTAGATAATTATCGAGAGCAATCATTCGTCGGTAATTACCGACGACCAATATCCGTCGGTAAAGGTTACCGAAGGAAGGTTCCATCAGTAAATCCTTCAGAAATGATGTCATACAAATTTTGTCTTGTGCACATTACCAACAGATATATCTGTCGGTAACTTGCACGAACATTACCGACGGATATATCCATCGGTAAATCCTTCGATAAAATAACGCAGGACTGTAGAATCACTTGTAACATCTAATTTACCACACGAATTTAACATAATCAGACCTGCCAATTTAACATAACCAGACCTGCCAATTCAACACAATTCGACCTGTCAATTCAGTACAGACCTGCATATTTACAAACAACTCATAGAGACTACATAAATTCATACAAAATATCTAATAAGAAACTTCCAAATTCAATATAAACAATCAAACATAACCTGTAGTGCAAAGACAATGTCAAATGTACACTAATTTTAAACATAAATGCCATAAGTCATAAACTCTAATAATCTACATAGTCATCAGAATCAACAGGGTCTTCAGGGTCTGGAATTGGGTTGGGCTGCACTTGGTCGGGCTGCTCAATGCTTGGTTGGATTGTTGTAGGCTAGGCAGGTGCAGGCTGTTGCTGAGACTGTGTTAGGTTGGATACAACCTGTCGAAGGACTTGGTCAGGAGGCAGAAGTGTGAGGAGTATGTTCTGTAACGACTGAAATTGACCTTTCAATTCTGAATAAGCTTGATCGTTTTCTTGCAATCATTGATCAGTTGCTTTTAGTTTTTCATTTGTTTCTTACTGTCGTTGTTTGAGGAAGGTAACTTCTTCAGCACTAGAAGTGGATGCAGTAGATTGGGGCTTTATGCCACTGCTTCCACATGTAAGTTTTCCTGTCCCATATATTCTTCCTTTATTCTTACTCCCGACAACCTCAACCCAACACTTTGTCCTAATCGTATCATTTGCAGCAGGATCATCAATGATATCTTGTGATCCACCAACACATGAGCCTTGTTCAGATCTGACCTGTGAAAGTCTATTCTCAAATTGTTCCTATATTAAATAAAATAATGAGAAATTAGTTAAATAAGATAAAAATTGAAGTTTTCTTATAATAAATTTAAAATGTTTGCTTACATATGTCCTCCGAGATCTTTCATCAACAAATTGGTCAGTTCCTGTGCGCATATGAGTTTGTTGAAATACCTCATCAATATGAGCAGCTCGTCCTAGCTCCTTTGCCTGTAACAAAAGAAATACATATACAAAAATTCTAAAAATGATACAATTTCAATAACTTAAGAATGGAGGTTTGTTTACCATACGAATGACATGCTCATGGGTGGTAATGGAACTCCCAATATGTAGGCTTCCACCCTTTTCGGAACCTCAGTTCCTTTGCGCTGTAACACACTTATTGCGATACGCATGAGAATTTCAATGTGCTAGTAAATTATTCCAAATATCATCCCCAAGTTAGTAAGGCCATTGGCCTGCATTCTGAGCCTCTCTAAACATCTCATATAGTTTATGAGATGCTTTACTGTGAAAATTTTTATGAATTTTTACTTCATGCTCAAGTTTCCACTGCACCTTCCTCTATGACAATGAATAAAGTTTAAATCAACAATAATAGTGAAAAGACAGTTCAATGTTAACTTATAGAAGGAATGACAAGAGAATAAGTGTGATGACATGTTACCTTAAAACGTTGACAGAAATGTTCTTTGTCTTCTGGAGGTATTGCTTGTGACATCCCTAAGGAATATTAATTTTAAAATAAATATAATAAAATAAATAAATAAATTATTAACTGTCAAATCTCATTTATAACACTGCTTTCTCAAAAATGCGGGAAAATTAAAACCATGGAATCGCATACATTACAAATATTCACGATAAAAAATTTATTACAACCATAAAACAACTAAAATAGCTAATGTTCAAAAACATAAAAATATCAAAAGATTAAAGTCTTCAAATGCCCATATAATCTCGCTCTCTGAACTCAAGCGTCTCCTGGCTCACCTGTCAAATCATTTGCTCCCAGATAACAAGTTATCCAATCATCGCCATACACAAACAGATAGGGTGAACTATGCACATATAAATATAAAATAAAAATGACACCCATCCTAAGAAATAAATTTTACTCAAATGTGTCAACTTCAAATTACCCATCCCTGATCTCATAGTCTTTCATGAGTCATATGGATGAAACTAGGTCTTGGGACTTTACTGTGCTTCCATGAAACTAACCCTTTCATGGTCTAACCCTACGAGCCTATCCCGCTCATAGTCTTACCCCACTGATTCCTCGCCTGTAGCAAACATCCAAGCCTTCCTCGCTCGGACCCTAGCATGCACGCAATCACCATACCATGGACTCCTCGCCCAATAGTAGCCAACGGGAACATAACTATTCCTTGCCCATCGTGCGCTTGACGCATGTAATCACCATACTAAGGACTCCTCGCCTCTTAGTAGTCGACGAGAACCAACCACTTCCATGCCCATCATGCGTCCCACCACCAAGAACATCCTAGACCCCTATTGGACTTAGTCCATCAAGCCTAACACAAAGGTGAGTGAACTTAGTCCTTCAAGTCCACTGATATAAGCAACAACCAATTCCATAGCAACTAGAACGCTTGGCGCCGCCTAGACACCGCTAGGCGAAAACTAGTAGCAAACCCCCACCACCAAGCGCTAAGCGCCAAATAGGAGTTGCGTTGCTCCGTCACCTCCTAGCGGAAACTTCCTTACCGCTAGGTGCCCTGTATGTCCAGTGGCCACTGCCACTGTTTGAGTCACCTATCGCCTGGCGGCTTGCTTCGTGCCACCAGGCACCATACCAGTAGCGCAATGCTACTAGTTTTTGTCATTTCCAACAGGTCTTAAGAGACCCCAAACATGCAATTCATCTTTCGCACATCAATCATAGTATTTAAGACATAACACCACAACTAAACACAACAAGTACAATTAATTCATGCCCAAATTAAATATTAGCATGCCTAACATGCTTCACTTCATTCACTAATGAAACAAATCAAGAGATGGTCCATATGGTACCCTCCATTTGCAACAACACAATTAAACATACACATACAGTTTAATTTTCATATAATTCAGGTCACCAAGTTTAAAACTATGATTGCACCAATACTTAAGTAATGAGACCATCACTGCAGCAATCATTAGGTATGAAATATCTAATCCATCCAACTCACACACATAATTTTCATAATTATCACTAAATGACATACACCCTAAAACATAGTTTATCGCATACCACAACACGTTCTACAGGTACCCCAATCAACCACTCCCACAAAGTGAATACACACAAAACAAACTTTTCTTCTGAGCTGATGGGTCGCCTGACAGCAGCCTCAGTGCCGCATAACTCTCCAACCACCCTTAAAACTGACACAATTTCGCATGCACACCACATCCAAGGTTCATGGCATATTCATATAACATCAATCACACGCAATCAATGCACCTCTCATAACATTCGCTATGTCATTCGCTAAAAATAGCCAAAATAAAGTTGAGTTTGAGCTCTCCAAGACTTGAACCCACAACCATGAAATGCCAAATTAATGTCAAACCATCATGCCAATGCATATTTCATGCTAACTAATACGATTAACTTATTATAACATTCCACAACATAATTAATATATATAAAAAAAGTATACAAATTTAATAACACAAAAAATGGCATACATAGGACTTGAACCCAAGTCCTCTCACACAATCAAGTACTCTCAACCACTTGAGCTAGTACTTTCCCATATCATAACATTTCGCATTTATTGTCTTAAAGGTTCCCATTACCCGCATTTATTAAATAATTATTTAATTAACGATTAAATTTTTCTCGGGTCTTACATTGCTCCCCATGATGGCCAAGCTATCATAAATTGTTGCTTAATAGACCGTGTGATGACCTGTGAAGCAACCCTAGAAGGAAGAAATCTGCATATTCATTAAACAAAAGTCATACAAAAGAACACAAGTTGTAATGAAATAAATTTTTAACTTGATAGAAAGTATTACCCTCGATTAAACGGTTCAATCATGGGTCACTCATGAAGAGGAGGGTCAACATCAACCACATAAGTAGTATCTGAGGTGCCAACAATATTAGGAGAAGGGACTGATGATGGGGAAGGTATAACAATATTGTGCAAAGCACCAAACAATGAGGGAGAAGGTTATTGTAGATGAAAGAGGGGGTGGTGTGGGTACCACAGGAGGGGGTGGTGTGGGTACTTCATCTTCTTGTGTAGGTCCTTCCAATTGTTCAGGATCACCATCAAAGTCATGCAACCAAACACACCTTCTACTTGAATTATTTCATTGGCATGTGACATTTGATCAACTTGGTAGGCGATATCCTCTTCTACCTCATTTGAATCAATGCGACACCTAGGTTTGGTTTGTATTGCAACACGCCACCCACGTTTATCAATGCGAAATGCTAGATATGGCATATAATACACTTGTCTAACATTGTTTGCAAGAATGAATGGATCAAATGGTTGGTATCTTGAACTTATTTGAAGTTCAACAATATTATACCTAGGATCCACTCTTGTACCTCTTCTTGAAGGATCAAAACATTCACAATAAAAAACAACAACTCTCTTTGGAGAAGTACAAGTGTTGTACTCTAACTCATATATTTTAAGAATGATCCCATAATTATCATCATAATCACCCTCAGTGAGGCCCTTGACGTACACACCACAATTAATTATTTTCTTTCCGTTCGACAACGCTTTGGTATGGAACTTGTACCCATTGACAAAGTATGTGTGCCATTCTTTGACGCATCTCATGGGCCAATTTGCCAAATCCCTTAGCTCTTGATTCCTAAGACTTAATGGCTTGTTATACACCTACAAATATGTGACAATAGAAAGTTAAATCAAGTTAACCAAGTTGGTTTCATTAATAGGACCATACTTACTTGATTTCTAAACCAGTAAGGAAACTTTGAATGTATGTTGGCAGAAGCATTTGCTTGAGGTATTTGCTCAACCACAAGGAAAGAACTGTTAAGAAGAATCATTATAATACATATACAAGTTGCTTAGAATCATTACAAAACTGTTGATGTTGTAAAAAATGAGATTAGAACATACTCAAGGTAAGATTTAACTTCAGTGCAATTGATCAACACATGCACATGAGCAGAGTTGAATTCAACATCAGTTAACTAATGAGTGGCCTCCTTGCCTACGTGACGACCAACTTGTTGAAACATTGATAATGTTGATTCAGATGTTTCACTTTGCCATTGTGTATCATTCTATGATTGCTTGGTAACAACATGAAGTTTTTAAAATAATGAGAACAAAAGTACGTGGTCTCACGATGCAAGTAAGTTGCACAAATTGATCATTCTACTCTGGCTTTGTTTTTTACAAAACGTTTTGATTCCCCCATAAATCTATATGAAGAAAACGAATACATTAGGGAAGGACATGAACAAGATATACAAAATATAGTAATCATGTCACCTTTCAAACGGATACATCCACCTATATTGCACTAGTCCGCCAAGCCATGCTTCGTATGGAAGATTAATAGGTAGATGCTCCATTGAATCGAAGAATCCTAGAGGAAATATTCTTTCCAATTTACAAAGAATAAGTGGAATATTTTCCTCTAATCTTCTTATTGTATCCCCCTTTAATATCGTTGAGCACAAATCTTTAAAGAAGTGACTAATTTCTATTAGAGGATTTAACACATGCATTGGTAATGAGCTAAACGCAATAGGAAGTAATGTCTCCATGAAGACATGACAATCATGACTTTTCATACCATGAATACTACCTTTTTCAGTATCTGCACATCTTGCCAAGTTAGAAGAATAACCATCTGGCATTCTAAGCTCTTTGATCCAACGACAAACTATTTTAGCTTCATCTTTTGTTAAGGTGTAATTTGCTTTTGGCTTCAGCAACTTCCCGTTAGAATGTGACTGCAACTCCAAGTCTCTCCGTCGACAATACAAAGTTATATCTCTTCTTGCCTTGTCATTATCTTTTGTCTTGCCACTTACATTCGTCACTGTGTTGAAGATGTTGTCAACAAATTTTTTTTCTATGTGCATCACATCAAGATTATGTCTTAGCAAGTTATCTTTCCAATATGGAAGATCCCAGAAGATGTTTCTTTTAGTCCAATTATGCCATTCTTCAGACCCATTCATCCTTGTCACACCACTTTCAGTCACTTTTGGAAAATCTTTGACTCTTCGCCATAGTTGTGATAGGGTCAACTTTGGAGGTGGCCCATCCTTCTCAACTTCTCCTTTCCGAAATGTCTTATTGTTTCTCCTAAACGGATGCTCTATGGGCAAGAATCGACAATGACAATCAAACCAACAACTTTTCCGACCATAAGTTAATGTGAATGACTTAATGTGCTCCATACAATGCGAAAAAGCTAATCTACCGTGTGTGCTCCAACCGGATAACATCCCACATGCAGGGAAATCATTAATAGTCCACATCAAAACTGCTCTCATTAGAAAATTTTGCTTCCTTGAAACATTATACGTCCAAATACCACTTCGCAGCTTATTCAAATCATCAATCAAGGGCTCTAGATAAACATCTATAGATGCCTTTGGATTCGATGGACCTGGTATAAGACATGTTAAAAACATATAAGGCTTAGTCATACACATCTCAGGTGGAAGATTATATGGAGTAACAATCACTGGCCAACAAAAATAAGGGGATGACGATGTCTGAATGTATGGATTACATCCATCCATACGTAGACCAAGTCGAATGTTACGGGGATCACTGGCGAAAGATGGATGCTTTCGATCAAAGTGCTTTCAAGCTTCCCCATCAGATGGATGACATAGCATGCCTTCTATTTTGTTCTCATAATGTCATGTCATATGTTGTGTTGTTTGTATTGAAGCAAACATTCTTTGCAGTCTTGGAATTATAGGCAAGTAAAACATGGACTTCAATGGTATTGGTTTTTTTTGCCTTTGTTTTGGATGTTTTGTGCGGTATCGTGGTTGCCCACAATATTTGCATTGTAGCAAGGATGAATCATTTTTTCCATTATTATTATCGTAAAAAAGCATAGATCCATTCACACAACAATTAATCTTCTTATATTCCAATCCTAACTTTGAAACTAATTTCTTTGCTTCATAATAATTGTTGGGCAAAGGATTATTTGGTTGTGTTAGATCTAAAATTAGTTTTGCCATTTGGTCCAATGCTTGGTTAGGAATGTTCCAGTTCGATTTGAAGGCCAGAAGTTTAATGCATACAAACAACTTTGACTCCCTTACCCCCTTCAAAGACAGGTTCATTTGCCTCTGCCAATAAATTGTAAAACCTCTAAGTGAGTTCATTTAGAGATTCTTCTAAACAACTATCGTTATCTTGTTCAAATGAAGCATGTTAGCCAAAAGCATTATTCAACATCTCTGACATATACATTGCTTGATTCATCTCAGAGGTAGGTACAACCATGCTTGAACTAGGAAGACGTCTTTCATGTTCACCCAAATAAACAGATGGCACCTCTTCACCGTGAAATGTCCAAATCCAATAATCTAGCATGAATCCTTTTTTGTATAGATGAACTTTAACTTCTTCGTCTTTCAAAATTCGAGTATATTCACACTTGATGCATGGACATCGAATCCCTCCCTCAAGAGCATAATATTTATATTGACGAGCCGTCTGGATAAACTTTTCAAACTCCAATCACAAAAGATTCCTTCAAGCCTCTCCTACAACTGTAACAACGGTCATACACCCAACGATGGTGGCTGGGAACTTCGCCCATGTCCTGTGACAAGGCAAAGATAGACAGTGTTACATTTGTGATAGTGGAGACATATATGTCCCTATCTATTGCTTATGATCATGACATTGTGGGGATATATCTCACTGATTAAGTAAGATATCCAAATACTAACCAAACTATAATGTCCTAATTGGAATGCAAGTCCTATGACTATGCATACCATTTTAGCTAAAATTTCTTTCTTGTTGTCTTTAGTAGTCTATTTTCAGGTTTTAGAGTCAAATTTTCTTTCTTGTTGACTTTAGTAGTCTATACAATTTGCATTCAATTAGGCATTTTTATCAAACACCTACATACATTCAATTAGGCATTAGGAATCTGTACGTAGGAATGCCTCACAAAAAATTGAATTCATCTAGGTAGGATGAAGAAGGTCTTTGATGCAAAGCAAAGCAAAGGCAATGCTTGAGAATGACAATAGAAAGCAAACTAAAATAGTTTTTGTACTTTCTATACTAAAATAGTTTTTGTACTTTCTAGATATTGAGTGCATCTAGTATATGTTGGAGATATAAACTCCATTGGAGATATAAACACACTTTCACAGATCACACACACAAAACAGAAATGTCAAATTATACTAAGAGAAGAAAGGACAACAATATTCTCAATAACAGTCCATATGATAGATATAAAGTGCATTAAGCCAAACTGTACAAAGCACAAATTCAGAAACAAATTACAGATTGTGTGGGAGAGATTGTTGGTATATATGTTCATAACATTCATATAAACAATAACACATGAATATACACATATCATCAATTTGAGGCTCTTGCAAACAACACATGAATATATTTATATACCCACTTACCTCCCTCACCGGTGCAACCACAAAATTACCACCCTCACTCAGTGCTTTGTTCACGCCAAGAAATCTGCCAAAGAATGATATAATATCAAAATTAATTTGCAAAAGAAACAATAACACCAAATACAAACAAACAGCAACAACAACACCAAATCTATGAGCACAAATTTGTAACCCTCCTTCATGACACAAACAACAATACCACAATTCATAATAGCACAATGGAATGGTGAAAAGAAGAGAAACAAAAAAATAAAATAAAAAAAAGAGGTTTAGAGTTGTTACCATAGTTATTATAGGAAACTATGGAAAACTATAAAAAAAAGAGCAATGTCTACGAAAATAGTTTGGGTACGGAAGTGGTTACACGTAGAGAAGATGTTAGCACCTTACAACGTCCGTCCTAAGACGGTACTTTTAATTAAAATACAAATGAATGTAGTCTCCTTTAAATATTTATTTTCCGAAATAATAAAAAGAGAAAATTCAAAAGAAACAAAAAAATATTTTTGTTTTTTTGGGCCCGACAAAGATTAATCATGGCTTCTACATATCTCCATTCATAATGGAGAATCAGGGTCACGTAGTTCTTTATGAAAAAAACTTTTTGAAAACAATTTGTTCAAAGACGTTGACATTGCTTTTTTTTTATAAATTTTGTATTTTTTTTAGTAATTTTATAGAAAATTGAATGTATTAAGTACTAAGACGGCACGAACGGTCATACAAGCACTTATACTTTTTAAAAGTTAAAAGTGTACTTAAATTATTTATTTATTATTATTTAAAAAAAAACTTTCAAAATAAGATAGGATATAAAAAAAAGTATGACTATTATATATCCATAATTTATAAAACATTAGGAAAATAAATAAATGAATAAATAAAATATTAGGAAATAACGTCTAGGATTAAACTTATTATTTTATTATTTGTAAATGGTTAACTAAAAAGTTAAAAATAAATACTTAATATATAAAAAGATGGCATGTGATCAGCCCTTATGACTTCATGTGCAATACAATTATATATTATAACTTGTAACCATATCATGGGTCAACCCAAAAAAGTATTAGAAAACGGGACTCACACAAACATAGAATGTTAAAACATGAGATCTCTGACTTATTCATGCAACAACGTTCGTAGCCCAGTACAATTAACAAACCTTACTTATAAAAACTAATGAACCCAAAATGCATGACAATAATGTTTTTCCACACCAAAAAGAAATGGTGAAAACATCAAAATCAACCAAGATCATAACCAATTCTCAACAAAAACTGCATAACACAACAAGAATTAATTTTTGTGAACCTGAACGGGAGATTGGATTTGCACGCCTATTCAAGCAGACTAATAGTTTGTGTTGGAACACCAAGAAGCACATGGAGTGGTGATCAAAGGTGAGTGTGCGTTTTATATGCGAGGGTTAAAAGAAATTGTGTGCTTAGGGTAAGAGAGGGATCTCTCGAGGGAAAAGAAATTGTACTTATTATCCTTTTGCTTCATAGGTTTATATATACAAAATTATAAATATAATGTAACTCATAATAAAGTCTGTCTTGATTACAACGAATTTTAAAAGACAAGAATTGGTTTTGATATTATCACATTACGAGAATCAAATCAAAGCACAAAATCAGACATTGTCGCAACCAAAATCGCGACGGGACGATGAACCAAAAATAAAATTTGAAAAAAACAGAGTTTGGAGTCACCACCATAGTTTATTCTGGAAAACTATGAAAAAACCAAAAAGATAAGACAATGTCTACTAAAAACCAAATTTTATGTCCGGGAGTCGGTTACGTGTGGGAAAGGTATTAGCACCCCATAGCGTCCGTCCTAATACGATACCTTTAATTAATTATGCAAAAAGATGTGGTTTTCAAAATATTTAATTTTCCCCAAAAGTAAAAATAAAAGGATGTACAAAAGAAACAATTTTCTTTTGGGCCCGACAAGGATTAATCCTCGCTCCTAAGTATTTCCATTTACAATGGAGAATCAGGGTTACGTAGTTCTTTTACAAAAAAAAACTATTTGGAAAACTCTTTGGAAAATGGTTTGAATTTTTTGATATTTTTAAAAACCTTTTTACTTAAATTTTTTGTATTTTGAATTATTTTAAAATTCGTGTCACGCGACGCGAGTGGCTGGACAAACACTTGAAATAAATTCTTTTTTTTATCTTTTATTTTTTTTGTTTTTTTATCATTTATAAATTTTTAATATTTTCTTAAAGTTATTTAAAAGTGGTTGTGGATGTCATTGCGATGTGAGCAACCAAATAGATATAAAAGAGTAAACAAAGAAAGCTATTTTTTTAGATGATCTGTATATTTTTTAGAAAAAACAAAAGTCTAAATTGGATGTCATGCGACACGAGTGGTCGGGCAGACACTAAAGAAAGGGAAAAATTATTTTTTATGATTAAAAAAATAAATGAAAATTGAAAAAAACAAAATCAAAAGATGAAAAAAATTCAATATCTCTTCACCTTTACTCTTTTCTTTTTCTTACCTCCTTTTCTAATATTTCTTGTGTTTTTTCTAAGAGAGATAAAAATGATGTGTCTGTGTGGATGGTAATGAGACAGAAAGAGAGTGTGTAGAGAATATTTTCTTTCTTTCTTTTGATTCTTATCTCCTTCAATATTTTTTTTTTGTTTTGAGAGAGAGATAAAAAAGTAGTTGTGTATCTAGGAGTGGTGATGAGAAAGAATTAGAGAAGTGTAGAGAATTTTTTTTTTCGGTCTCCTTTTTCATATGATAAAGTGCGTATTTATACCCACACATTGCAATATCATTGCAATCTCAACCTTAATTGTAATGAACAATATAAGAAGAAATTGGTCATGATAACAGCACATTATGGAGATCAAATTGCAGCAAATCAGAGCACAAAATCAATCAAGATCGGTAATATTGATTCTAATCATTAACAAATTAGAGCACAAAATCAATTCCACTTAGTAATATTGATTCTTATCATTTGAAGAGATATTGTTTCTAATGATTAGAATCATATGACTAATTTCTCTATCAAAAACAAAGGGTATAAAATATTTCAGTTGTTGGGCTCATGAAAAGGAGTGTGATAATTAATAACAAATTGGGCTCTTCCTTCTTCTTTTTTTTTTCCATTTTTCAATCTCTCTTTTTTTTTCTAAAATTAAAGTTTGAAAAATCTTTGAAGAAAATTTTGTTTCACATTTTTTTTTCCATTAATTAAAAAAAAATTTAAATAAATTTATTCATCAGGACGAAATTGGGTCTTGATAGACATGATCAACAAGAATGATTCTAAATATTAGCAAAATTCTGCTTCTAATTATTAGAATCACATTATTAACTTCTTGATTTGGAGCAAAACATAGAGTGGGGATGCGAATATAAAATATTAGGTTGTCATTGGTTGCAAGAAAATGTGGTGTGGATGGATAAAATATATTGGGCTAAAAGGTAAAAAAAATGTAAAAGAAAACACACAAAGGATTAAAACAATTTTTTTTATTTATTCATTATTATTATCATATTATTATATTATTATTATTATTTAGAAAAAGAAAATTAAAATTTCCAAAAACAAACTTACTTATTTTTATTTTTTTAAGGCCCTATTCTTTTCTGCCTTTAACTTATAGGGCTGCCCCAAATCTAATGGGTCTAAGAGCTGGCCCAAAGGATAAATCTGATCCTAGTCTGCCCTAATGCGTACACTTTCACTCTTTCAGAAACCAGCTGTCATCCCCTTGCTCTCACAGGACGCTCTACTAGGGTTTCTCCCCAAGCCTTCTCGAACTAGCTCGGAACCAGTTCCTACTCCACGTAAGTGCCCCTTTCTAGATCATATGAGTTCCATTGTTGTTCCTTTGTATTTCACAGTTAGGGTTTCGTGTTAATCCGCCCCTTTGTCCCGTGTACCTTCTATTTTCAGCTCATTAGTGCGTTCCAAGGGTGGCAGTGCTCGCGGTCGTGTTGTCAAGGTTCTGTTAACCCTTTTTCCAAGTACGGGAAGTTAGTGTTTGAGTCTAAGTTGTGTTTTATGCCTGTTCTTGAGCTTGTGAATCGTTTGTATGGAATAATCGTTGTTCTCGGATTGTGAGATGCTTTGTGTGATTGGCTGGGTTGAATGATGCATTTGTTGCAGGTGAGGCTATAGCGAGGACTGATAACCTCGCTTAGGCTAGTCGGACTCGCCTAAGCGAGTCTGGCGGAGGCTCGCCCAAGCCTTTTTCGCCAAGTGTCGCCCAAGCGGCCAGCTTTTTCGCCCAGGCGAGAGGGGTCTCGCCTAAGCAAAATCCCGCGTTGTTTTCCTGTTCCTGTTTTGAGCCTTCGCCTAGGCAGAGGGGGACTCGCCTGAGCGAGACTGTCTCGCCTGAGCGAGACCCTTCAGCCTGAGCGAGGTGCTGGGCGAGACAATGCTGTGTTTGGATGTTTGTTTATTCTTGGATGATTGGTTTTGGTTTGGGTATGAATGTTATGATGAGGGACATGTATATAATGGAGTATGATGTATACATAGCATGATTCATGAATTATAAATGATAGATTTGGTATGAGTATTGGCATGTGAACTAAATTAGATGGGTATTATTAAAGTGACATGATAATGAGATGAGATGAAAATCCTTTATGCATGGATGGTTTATGATGAGTTGAAATGGGTTGGGCCTGAAACATGAAAGGCATTGGCTTTAAAGGTTGGTACGATTAATGTATATCTATGCATGGTGAATATTCTTTGCCTGTATGAATATGGTTGATCTGTGTCAGTGCATAATTCCTTGGAGTCTCTAGGTGAGACTTTTAGGGTCGCGCTTCAGTGGTCGGGACGTAATTCCATGGCCCCTATTAGTAGGTGTCCATGGTGGTGCCCCATCTGTATAACTAGGTAAGGATTCAAGGGAAGGTTGCATCCTGACGCTCTAAGAGGTCAGTTAGTCTCACCTAGAGCGGACTAACTCCTGTGGTGAGCGTAGTAGGAGACCTGAAATTCATTAAGGGCTAACCTTGTAGTGAAGGAAATTGATTCATTGTATTCTTGTAACACATAGCTCGGGGGTGAGAAACTTGGGGGTGAGTAGAGGTATCCACCACAAGTGCAAGCATCTGCTGAATTCGACCAAGTTATACATATCCGGATGAGTCGAGTCGAGTCGTAGTGTATTGATTGAAAAGTCATAACATACTTGGTTGTTGTATGGATATTGGATGGTGAAATTACGTTTGACTGTATGATGAAAATGTTGTTGGCTCTAGCTTACCCTGTTTATTGTATGGTTGTCTTGTATGTGGCTCTTCTTTCTTGCGATGATCATCAATTTAATTGATGAGAGCAGATGGGCGAGGTTCTCGTGGTCAGCAAGGAAATGGAGATTCCGCTGCTTAGCCATCGAGACTGGATTTTATTTTCTTCATGGTTTTCGTTAGGGTTATGGCCCATGTATTGTTTTACACTTTGTTGCTCTATTCCCTTTTGTTAAACTTGTATCTGGTTTCCCGTTGGCATCGTGGTGTGCCCAGGTTGTAGGGATTGTGTTAAGGACCCCAAGACTACGCTACAGTACTATTATTGTGTGACATTTCTTTTATTTTTGCTTAATAATTAAATGGGACGTTACAATTTTTATTTTTATTTTTATTTATTTCTTCATTATTATTTTTTTATTTTTTTTATTCATGTCGGCTTCAAACTAAATGTTAGGCCGATGGCAAAGCATTATTCTCTTTGGCTACTATACAACCTTTTATAAGCTATACATAAGAGGAGAATCTCCGAAGCATCTAACATTTTGAAAACTAATCTTAGAATGTGTCCTAAATTTCCACACCACATTTTCATCAAACCACTTTGTATTAGCCCCATTTTCCCACACTGACCTCAAATCATTCCTCCATCTTGATTGATGTGTAATATTATCCTTATCATTCATGTTTCTCCAAAATCCATACTTGGATTCTAAAATTTCTTTGCATAGTCCATTATCTTTCATAACCAACCTCCATTTCCAATAAAATGCTATTAAATAGTCTAATGTCCTTAGCAGAACCTGAGACAAATAAAAATCAAAATTGATCAAATCTGATGTGAGATTAAAAGACAATTCTAAATTGATTAATATTTTGAAGTTCTAAAATTCTGGAAACTAACATAAAAGAAGTAATGTTTGATATGCAGAGAGAATCTAGAGCTATACTCACAAAAAATGAAAGATCTGGCGATGATCATAATTGGGCAAATGGGAAAAGCTTTGGAGATTGAAGAAAGGGAAATGAGAGAATTATTTGAAGATGGGATACAAATGATGAGGATCAACTATTATCCGCCTTTTCCTCAACCAGAAAAGGTCATTGGTTTAACAAATCATTCAGATGGAGTAGCTCTAACCATCCTCTTACATGTCAATCAAGTAGAAGGATTGCAGATAAGAAAAGATGGCACGTGGATTCCTGTTAAACCCTTACCTAATGCCTTTGTTGTCAATGTTGGTGACACAATGGAGGTAAACTTTGGCTGGGGTTTAGTTTGATTTTTTTTTTTCAGTTTTAAATTTGTAAATTATTGCAAATACATTTTTTATAAGGCTTTAATATTTTAGATTTTTATTTACTATAAGAAAATTATCTTTTAAAAGGTTAAGAGTCTTATTCACCCTATAAAACTCAAATTCAATTCGTTAACAAATGTTTTGGGTGATGTATTAAGGGTATTTTTTTTTTTGAATAAATTATATTTTATTTTATTTCTGACTAGTTTTTTATCTTTTCAATTTTTTTTTATTCTAAAATTTTTGGTCATCTTAGTTTTTAAAAGTAATGATTGTTTTCAATTTTGAACCATTTTTTACTGATTCCGGATGTGAAAACCATTGCATTCATCATATACATGAAAATTACAAAATTCAACTATTCTTTGAACAAGAAAGTCAGAAACATGGTAAAAAAGATTCTTAAAAATAAATATAAATTATTTCATAATTATAGAGAAGGTATTTTTTTTATGTGGTTTATATATCCTAATGAGGTTTACTTTCATATTTTCAATTTTGTATATTTTATATGGCATAGATTATTACCAATGGAACCTATAGAAGTGTTGAGCATCGAGTAACAGTGAATTCTGAGATGGAAAGAATTTCATTTGCAACATTCTATAGCCCTAGAGAAGATGCTGTCATAGGTCCTTCGCCATGTTTGATCACTGATCAAACACCACCACAGTTCAAGAGCATCAGAGTGAATCAGTATTTTAAAGAGTATTTTGCTCGGAAACTTGAAGGAAAGTCTAACAGAGACAACATGAGAATAGAGCATCCTAATTGAAGTTATTAAAATTAGGAAAGCAAATATATTTGCGCCAGTTATAAGGATTGTATGAACAATATACAAGTAAAAATAACATCAGAGTTTTATCTAATGATAATCCAAATAAGTTTGTAAGGAATGTTTGTATATGAATACCATTGAATCTTTATTATTTTCTGTCGCATTTCTTGTTGCTTTAAACATTTCTTGTCATGTCATATATGATAACATTAACACTCTAAATTTATTGTTATATTTTTTTATTAGCAAAAGAATATGTTTATATATCCATAAGGGACACTTCATGTGTCAACGATTAATGGACGGTCAGCTCCATGAAATCGACGTGAAAGAATCGAAGAAACACATTGAAATATGTGAAGAAACACTCTTGGTGAAATCGTGAGTTTCTCTCGAACGAGTTTTGGTGGGGAACCTCTCGGAATCTCACTGATTCGTAAATCATAAGAGGTGAAAACCTCAACTAGGGGGTGAGCTCTGAAGAAACAGGGAAAAACCACTCTACTCATCAAAGCTCTCGTTTACAATAGATTGGTCTGCCTTTCATAGAGTAAAAAGGGGGCCGTGAAATTAAACCCAAACGTAAGAGAAGAAATTGTCTAACATAAACCTAATGGCAAGAAGTAAGGTTGGGTAACAGCAAGGACGACCAAAAGGTTGTCTAAGGGTTGAGATCGAAAGGGAATGATGGAACCCTAACTGTCGTGTCTATAAGAAGAAGAATACTTTGTGCCTTTTGAAGTGGTTGACTTTTTGGATGTGTAAATGATGCTAAGCAGAAGAACCTCCATGCTGAAATATGAGTTGAGCTGCTGGCTGGTCTTGGCCCAAACACGTTAATTAACTTGAGGTTGGATGGGCTGCATGCTTGGACGTTGAAGACTGCGGAAAGAAAGAGATATTGGGCTGCTAGAAACATGTCTTTGTGGCCCAAAATAAATACAATGAAAATATGTAAAAGGCAATTAAAAACGTGGGCCAGAATACAAGCCCAATGATCTAATTACACCATACAATATAAAACCTTTACATTGATATAAATATTTGAAGACATGTAAAGAAAAATGGGCCTAGCGATTGACTCATGCTGAAACACTTCTTAAGGTGATTTGCATCAATGATCTAAACTCAATTTTCATGACTCATATGACTCATAGCACCAACACTATGCATTCCGTGAATTACTACCTCTATAGTTCCATTTGATGAAAATAAAAAACCTCATCTTCATAAACATATCACATCTATGTTGAGTCTTTATCCATTCCATATATAATTCTTGCTCAAGTGATTTTGTTACTTTGGATCGATGTGCATTCATCATAGATTTACAAATGTTGAATTCATGGTCATCTCTTGTTTTGCCAATCCCACTAGGTCATACCAATGCTTCTACTTCCTCCCACTAGTGCAGTATCTCCTTTTGGCCCCGGTTATTTTCGAGATTTTACCTCGGTTTAAGAACCGAGACATATTAAAGCGAGGCCAAAAGGCACCCCCTTTTGGCCTCGATCATTACCCGAAGCCATAGATCTCTTTTCTGCCTCGGTTGCAGAGAGGCCGAAGCCATAGATTCAATATTTTTAAAAAAATAAAATAAAATTTGCAGCCTTCGAGAAGCTTCTTCGCGCACCAACCATGCAGTTCACGTTCCACCATTGCTGGCAGCCACCGCTTCTCCATGTTCTCTGCAACGCGTAGCCACCGCAGCACCATACCCCATTGGACCACCATGAGCAAGCTGCCCGCAGTTCAAATTTACAGTAGTTGAACCATCACCACCGCGCTTTCACGCTACCATCACTGTCGAGAGTTCATCTTCACGCTCCCAAACCTCACCGTCTGCTCCTGTTTAACGGCGGCGTCTTCCTTCTCCACCAAAACGGCATCCACAATGTCGTGGTAGTCGCCGCTGCCCACGGCGACAAGAGCGGTCTGGACGGGGCCGAGGCTGGGATTAAAGGCAGCGGATTCCAAGTAAGAGCCTTTGTAAATATTGTCGTGGCGGTCGAGGAGGGCGACGCCGGAGGGGGAGGCGGTGTAGGGTGCAAGGGATTTGTTGGCGGCTTCGAGAGCCGCATTCTTGAGCTTGTGGTTGTGGAGGTGGTCGTTGCAGAGGGCGTCGTCGTCGTCGACGATGTGGTTTGGGAGAAGAGTTAAGGCGTTGTCGTGGGTTTCCAAGAGAAGGGGAGTGGAAGACGAGAGGAGGTCGTGGGGGCCGAATTGGTGAGGGAGGAAGTGAGAGAGAGGGGTGAATTGCGGCGCTAATGAAATTTATAAATTAGGGTTTCTAGGTAGGGTTATAGGCTTCAGTTCTATTTCAACCGAGGCCTAAAACTGCCCAATATTGCCTTGGTCCAAAAGCAACCGAGGCCAAATGTGTTGTCGTTGGCGCCAATTTTAAAATTTTCATTTTTGAGCTGCCTAATAGGCTTCAGTTCTTAAGGAACCGAGGCCTAAAGCTGCTTACGGCACCGGTTGATTGTAGAACTGAAGCAATATAGGTTGCTGAAATTGCAAAATTGCCACCACCTCCTTATAGGCTTCGGTTCCGCCATAACCGAGGCCTATAAGGTGAGGTAAATTATCAAATATGCACTAGTGTCCTTTTGTAGAGTTAACTCTGTTATAAAAACAAAGTTTTATATTGCAACAGAGAAATCGAGTACCACACTTGCAAACTCTCTTCCCTATATATGTAGTTTGTTCCATCATTATTAGTGAAGATATTTGTAAGCAAAGCTTCACTCTTGAGCATTTGTCACTAGTAACGATTTTCTTCTCGCGCTATGACGATTTGTTGCACAGGTCTCGGAGGCTTTAGCGGTAAGATCCATTTTTGGTTTTTCCTAGTTCATAGGTTATTGCGGATATTTCTTTTGAATCAAGGTGTTACATCGATCGAGGGAAAATGTTCACTAGGAAATACAACACCAATGAGATCTGAGCCTAACTACATAAGGCATTGACAACAGTCTCAATCAAAAACCATCTGGAAAGGTTTATGGGTTTTCATCCTTATATATTGTTCTACTTTCTCATTTCTACCCAATATGAGACTTAGACTCACATTTGGATTCCTAACACAAGGGGGACATTGTAACCCTCCAACTTATGACCTTGTAGAACAAACTTTCCCTTCCCTATACATAGATCATGTTTTGCTCTTTTGAAAAAACAACTTTGCACTTTCAATCTCTGTCTCATATTTTCTATCATTCTTTTTTTCTCTCCTTTCTTTCTTTTATATCATGGGTTTTGTCTTTTAAGAGTTCCTTGCTAGTTTCTAGGTTCCTTAGAAAATTCGAAAAAAATTTGTTGTATCTTAAGGGACTTGAGAAATATATTGTGGATAAGTCCTTAAGGGTAGTGAGTATACACATCTTAGGAAGTCTACTTTGACTGTGCTTTTAGTAAGTTTACAACAGTCTTAAGGACTTAACATTTTTTTTCTCCACTATAGTATTGGTAAATTACATGACTGTTAAGAACAAGAAACATATAGGTAGCACTACATTCTGAGTTGCAATAGGAGTGGAAGTGTCTTATGGAATACTTAATCCTTCTTCTTTAATGTCCAATAAATCTTGGGAGCGAAATAATGTGTTCATTTTGACACTTTAAAAACTATAAATTTCTCTTATGAAAATAGGTACTAGAATTGATGATGTTGGATTGGTAATGGCCATGGGTTGAGAAAATATTTTGGAAGTAGTGTAGCATGGAGTTATAGTTTCTTTGA
>Ga0209389_1000498_pt1 | contig 23609 bp, 14 predicted proteins | sample CowpearedBW_FD_187526 | JGI IMG/M metagenome (GOLD analysis project Ga0209389, IMG submission 187526) | Root nodule microbial communities of legume samples collected from California, USA - Cow pea red BW (SPAdes) (version 2) | ecosystem: Host-associated > Plants > Roots > Nodule | place: USA...
TATATATTAATCTTTGGAGATTCCATATCTTTGAATTATTATGACTTGTAATTTGAGTAACCAACTTTATGGATATTTGATATTGTTGATAATCTTTGACCATTCCGTATTTCACTCATTATGTTGATAATCTTCTCAAATATCTGAGATTTCCCTTTATTTGCAAAATATAATCCACAAGATATAAAAATAAATAAAATAAAAACATGATAATGTCAATTATCATAATCTATAGAATGTTTAATTTAGACAAGGTTTAAACAACATACATAATTGCTCTTGCATTTGAAAACCAATATATCTGGCCCATGACTATAATTAACATGGCTTCCCTTCACCTATAAATGTTATTTTATCTACATCATTCCCAAGAAAAATATATTAAGAGCATTATTATCTCCTCACTATGAAATGCATGTTACCAACACTTCTCTCATGTCCCCAAATGGCTATATCTAAGCTTCACTTTCTTCCATGTTGGCTTCAGACTTCAAGCAATCTTGTATGTGCTAATTGTACTTTTGCTATACTTAGCTTAAACTCATTGAATTTGCATTAGTTGAAAACAAACATATATTCATAGTAAAGGACATGATCATCTAATGGTTATATATTTACGTATGATGAAGTCTATGACCTAGCTAACATTTCTTATGTCTAGTGTTTTTTAAGAGTATTATCTAATCATCTTTAGCTATCATAGAAAATTTTCTTACTGACTTGACTTTCTTGTTTTATTATAGATTTTGTTATCATTAAACTATTCTTACTATCAAACTCCTCAATGGGGTTTACCAGCATAAAATACTTACAATTGTAAACTCTCTCGCATGTTTTTAATTCCATCTAATAGAAAATATTATGTTCATCTAGTTATGTGATTTTCAAAAAATATTGTGTGTTGAACAAGCGTGAGTTGTTGTAAACACCCTCGCATGTTGCTTTAAACCTCTGTTTTTAGATTTGTATGCTATAACCTCCCCCTGCTTTCTGTTTTGGTTTAAGTTTTGTTGAGTTGCTAATTGATAATTAAGCTTTCAAGTTTTTCTTTGTTTCTTTTATTTTTTTTTTCAAACATGAAAGGAGAAGCAAACATTTTGAGAGGTATTTCTTTTGCTAAGAGAGTTAAAGGATTTGACCCATAAGCTACCAGAAAAGTTTCTTTGAAATATATGTAGATACCTATATTTCTCTTGATGGTGTTAGCACAAGTGACTTTGATGCTTAGAGATTTGATGAAGATATTCCATAGCAACTTCATTAAAACTTGATAGATTGGTGAAGACTTGAAGAAATGTTGTGTTGATCAAGCTTGATGTGTGCTTAATCTGGCTATCACGTGATGATCTCAAAGCTTGAAGATTTGAGCTTAACATGAAGACATAAATTAGGTGTTTGGTTGCAATCTTTTAGTCTGTTAAATAGGTTTTTAACAATTTAATTGGTTGTCTGTTATAATTCTCTTATCAACATATTCAATTAGCTTAATGAACTTTCAATCAATTGAAGCTGCTAGATCTTTCCAAACCACCCTTCTTAGGGCTTAAGCTGCACATTTTGGGCTTGGGCTATTCCAGATTTATCCTCCTCGTGAGGGTTTCCTTAACCGCCTTTGTGGCGCTTAACACCATTTCTACTATTCAGCCAAATCAGTCACAATTTCCTTCATTTTACATGCAAAAACAGCATAAATACATTAAATTCCACTTTTTACTATTTCTTCTCTCCTCATTCTGTATTTTAATAGACATTAATAAATTAGCATATACGAATTATAAAAGTAATGGTATTGGTGGGTCCCATAATGATATAAGGCATTTGAATTCTTCCATTCAATGGAACCCAATTCTAAGGAGAAAAAGAAACTTACACATTGGGTCGTTTAGACACCCCATCAACATGCATGCGCAGGTTTTGCAAGTGGCAAAGATGGGATGTTGGCATTGACGTTCCTGATGATGTGGCAACATTGAGATGAAGGATGGCATTTAGGACCATCGAAATGCTTCTTGTGTTGGTGAGTTCCATGGTTGCGAGCCTTGCTTGCTTTCGCAAACAAGCACCTAACATGGTTAGTAGCAAGAGAAGAAAAGGTAATAAAGCATTATCTTTAATAAACACACCAATGTTCTTGTCGATTCCATTTTGACAACGAGATTCATCTATGCATTAATCAAATAGATTTGAATAGATATTAACAAAATGAATTATTGTTTCTATAAGAAACTTTTGGCTCAATTCGAGTAATAAATTCGATTACTACAAAAAAAACCTCATTACAATGCATCCCAGATTATAATTAAAATATATATTGTCATATGATAAATTGTTGGGAACACTAACATGATCACAGTTATGTGTAAGGATCACATAAGATGTGGAGGCCTTTATTTTGGGCCTACTTTTTCTTGTAACACTTAAGATAGTTTTTGTCAAAGTTAAGGAAGAAATTGTTTCTCCATCAATATGTAATAAACTATTATATCATAATAAAATTTAGGAAAGACGAATGTCAAGATAACATTTTCTTTAAGGAAATTGCAAAAATTTTACCATAAATGCTCATGGTAGTATGAGTAAGGCAAATGTAGATTGTGATGATCTCACGTAGAGATAATATAAATTATTGAGGCAGAAAAATGTTTTACCTGGGCCCCATGATGGGCGCCAAATGTTTTTATTGAAATTTGGAGCGTGGACCTTTGTACTAGTGGCAAGATCCAAGTGGTGACTTGAATGCTCCTAATGACTGGAATCAAATCCATCCCTTGTTGCTCCAAAAAAGGATGATCACTTGCAAAAGACTATCCAACCCTTAAGTTAGTAAGAGAGTTTTCATCATTTAGAGTTGGAGACAATCAATATGAGAGAATGTGTATTTCTTGGTGAAATACTATGTATATTTATAGGACCTTTTGGGCCTTGAATCCATGCGATAAAACACATAATGTAATATTAACCAATATCAATAAAATAACAATTATCTTGAATAAATAATAATAATAATGTATCACCTTACCCAATATATCAATTATTCTATAAATATTTGTTATCAAAGAATATTATAACATAATCAAACTACTGAAATTTGTCATAATTACCATTAATATGTGAATATTTACCTCCATAGATATATTTTAGAATATTTTGTAATATTTGGATGATGAGACTAATTGAGCCTTATTGGACCGCATTATTCAGCATCATTTATTGGGTTGAGTAGATACATTTAAAATTTGGAATGTGACTAAAAATAATTATAAAATGAGTTATGGTCTTCGTTTGTAGAGAAGATAACATTACGTACTATGCTAAAATTTTGTTTTCTCTACATCCCCATCATGAGATATAACAAAAGGGATGTCTAAGGTCCTTTATATTTGAAAGACCACATATTCGCAGTTAAAACCATCCACGTTCCCAATGCCAAATTCAGCTACACTTCGCATTTGAATTAGAATATAGATTTATCATTAAAAATTAATATATAATTGTGCTATGTGCATTTTAAAATTTTATGGATAAAAACATGTCGTCACACACGATTATTATATCTTAGAAATTTTCTTCAAAACACCGGAAAAGCAAACACGTGTTACTTCCAAAACTCAAGAGTGAGTTACTCAGTACCATAAATCCAAACACATTAATCCTTCTTTACTTTTTTCATTATAATTCAAAAGGAAACATTGAGATTCATAAAGGTACTTTTCCAACTTTATTTCAAAAGATTGAAAACAACAAGGAAATAAGATAAGCCGGTGTTTGTCATTAACCCCTTACACTGTAGGAAAATGATCAGTAGGAAGATGTTTTGTAAATAATTATTAAGAAGATATAGAAGTTAGGTTAATGTGTAATTAGTGTGTGGACCATCATCAATTCTAAGAATCAGAATTTAAATCACATTTTGTGAAACTCCTTTGTTTCAGATTAACACACTAGAAACGATTTACCAAGAAATCAGACATTTATGGTATCAGGTGAGTAAGAGGGGTACCCCAGAATGTAATTATGAAGCTTCCTTTTCAGCCATTCAACTCTAGCAAAATGTCCAAATCATACATGTCTTGTTGCTCAATTTGCTTCCACGTGCGGATAATCTCATATCCTTTCTTTCTTTTTTTTAATCGGTTATCTATTCACAAAATTATTTTAGAAATTAAGTATTATTTTTATTTTAAAATACTTCATTATCTATAAAAATATTTTTTTCGAAAAAATGTAAATTTTACTGCATAATTCACTTTAAGTAAAACGGTTATTTGATTTCATAAGTTTTTAAGATGATTTTTTATTTTTTGATAAATGTATAAGGTAACGAGGATTTAGTTGCATTAAATTCTGGTAGATGTGAATAACATATTTCATATTTAGTCTCTTACACAGTATTTCAAAACAATTCCTACTCGCAGGTACATGCAGATAAAACTCGCAAACGTGTAAAAAGTGGATATTGAAAATAGATACCAATAGGTAATAGATACGGATATTTTTTATATCCACATATTAACGGGACGATATCATAATATTCGTACACTGGTGGATACCCGTACCCACTATACTCTAATCTAAATTTAAAAAAATGATTAAAACGTTAACCCATTAATTTTAAATGTGTTATCTTTTATCAATTGGTTTTAAAAAATCTTTATTTATTTGTAAATGATCATTCAACATTATTTAAATGAGTTATTTGCATTTTATTTGAACTTTATAAATATTATGCATTGTATTTTTATTTGAATTTATGGTTAAAATTTTTTGTTAAATATTAAATTTTTCTTTCATAAAGACCTACGGGTAACAGTGGTGGATATTAATAAAATATGCGGGTACCCGCATAATGGATATCCGGTATGGATATAAATACGGGTACGAGACGAATATTTATCCAACAGACGAGTAGGTTATGGGAAGGTACTACTCATACCCAACTCACCCCGTTGACATCCCTACCTACACCACGTCACTTTAGTATTTCATATTAAAGAAAAATTGAATATTTAACTCCTTTTAACATAACTTTTATTACTTCGTTAATTATTTTGTATATTATTTCCTTATTATGGTAAAGATATAAGTAAAACAAATACAGCTTATAAAAAAACGATGACATAATTGATAAAGAAATAATTATAATGCTATGGTGGTATTTGGTGTTGTCCTTTTATCAACACTGCACATGAAAAGACATCATGAAAATGCAACTAAGTTTTGTATTTTTTTTTCTTCCTCCTCTGATCTTCATTTCTTTCCGAATGAATTAATTGCAGGTGCCGGTGTCTATTGGTACACAAGTTTTGACATCATTAAGTGCTTTTGCACATTAAGAAGGAGCAGTTCATTTTTTCATCATATTTCATTTCTTCTTTTTCCACGAAATCATTATATAAAACGCATATATTTTAGATTTATAAATAATATAATATATAAATTACCATATGATATAATATAATAAGAATAATTACGGTTCAAACTGGGAATATGTGAACCAAATTTAGGATCTTTTATGGATGCTAGACTAGACTGTATTTGAGGGATCTTGAAATGAATATTACTAAATAGAAAAAAATAATGTATTTTAACATAATTTTTTGCTAACATGAATATCTATTGTGCAAATCATACACCATGGGTTCGTACTTATTAACTCTATGTAAGCACATATGTGGATTTACAGTTTACTCAATAAGGCAATCAATAAAAATCATTCATGCTGAACTTTAAGTAACATGGACATGTACTATGGAAATCATAGCCCGTGATTTCGCAATTATGAAGTCAACATTAGACATATATTTTCATTTAAAGTTTAGTGAAGAAGTCAATCAGTCAATATCATTCATCATCAACTATAACTACCAAGGATAACTAATGTGCAAATCATAAACCATGGGTTCGCATATATTAAATCTTAAGTAAGCAAATATGTGTTTATAGTTTACTACATAAGCCAACACCAATATGTGAACCAAATTCAGGACGATAAACTACTTCGTGTGGATGCTGGCTTGGGTTGTAACTGAGGGGTCCTTACATGAAATTTAATAATTTTCAAGATATATAATAAGATATTTTAAACACAATCTTATACACCCGCAAACTTCTAAAATTTTACCTTCACAATTATATGCAAAGCGCTCAACCCAGTTGGGTTACACAAATTCAGCACTACACAAACTTAGTTATAAGACTTAATCGAAGAAAAAATGTGGGCGAAAGCATTTCACAGGCAATAACAATCAAAATAACAACACAAAATGTTAACCCTAACCTAAACAACTAACACTTCAAACAAAAATCCATCTACAACCGTCCATGTCTAAAACCACTACTATGACAATGCTCCTGCACACTATAAAAAAAATTGTTCATTTCCACACAAATGGATATGGAGACTGAACCAACGAACCTTTCGTACAGTGGGAAAAATTGCACCTTTGTGTGGAAGAAGAAGAACATGAATACCAAGAAGAAGAAGGGTTTTTACAATAATATGGATTGAAGAAGAAAAATAGAGTTTGAAGACGAAGATCAAAGGTTGGAGACGAAGATCGACGATTGAGGACCACAAAGAAGCTACTTTCAACTTCAACAATTTGCACTTGCATTTTCTGCCTTTGTGCCTCCCTCTTTCTTTCAAACATTACAAATGTGGAAATGAAAAAAAGAATTTAAAAAGTACCCAGTCAGGTGCCACGTAAGATTGTGAGAGAAGTTGTTGAAATTTGTATGTCACTATATCACTATCCTATAATAATCTATGGCGGTAAGATTTATGACAATTTTCAAAACCGTCTCACACATAAATTGTGACAATTTAAAATGTTATTGTTTATAAAAATAATAGTCACAATTGATATAATTTTTTTTGTATTCTTAAAGGCAAAGTCCTCTTGGCAATTAAGTTAATTGTGGTGAGATGATGATCATTCACTTGGTGGAGATCTGGATCTCATAATTGAAGTTTTAAGGAAAAATATGTTATGATTTCTAAGATTTTTAAAGGAAAAAGAAAGTGTTGTTTAATTATTGGTAGTATATCTTTTTTATATCTCATGTACAAAAGGAAAATAATAAGTACATATCGATAAAGTAGCAAATTTAATAATTTATTTTAAGGAAAGATTTTGTTTGGTTTGAAGATTTATCCCCTTGTATTAAGTCAGATATATTTAAAAATTGGTTTAAGTCACTAATGAAAAAGTTGGGAAACTCCAAACTCATCACTGTTTCAATGATAATACGTTGAGCACGGTCTACACGAGTTAGTTACAGGCTAAAAATGGAGAAAGAAGAAAAAAAAAATAGAAAGAGAACAACAAATGTGCAAGCCTACAAAAAAACATGGGGCGGGGTCAGGATATTGAGCCCGTTGAGTCACAGAAGCCAACATGTGTTGGCCCGCGGACCGACTTGACTATGGGAGTTGGACCGGTGAGAATCTTGAATTCTCAAGTCAAGCAACTCAGAGAGAAGGAGATCGAAACTGTGAAGGTTATCTGGGACGAGGCAACCCAAGAGATGACTTGGGAGATGGAAGATCTCATGAGGAAGTCGTATCCTCACCTGTTTGCTGGTAAGTTCTCTTTTTTGAGGATGAAAAATTTCAAGGTGGGGAGAATGTAAGATCCGCGGAATTTAATTAATTAAATAATTAATTAATTAATAAATGTGGGTAGGTAGCTTATTTATGACATTAAATTCTAATGGGTATGACGTGGAAAAGTACTAGCTCAAATGGTTGAGAGTATTTTGATTGTGTTAGAAGACTTGGGTTCGAGTCTTATGAGTGTTATTGGTGTTTTGGTTGACTTATTTTTATTTTAAAATTATACATGGACGTGTTGGGTGATAACATGATGGTAAATGTGTGTGAATTGACATGAAACATTAATTGGCTTGGTGGTTTAGCTTTGATTTTGGCTTTAGTAAGGTCATGGGTTCGAACCTTGGTGAGTTAGATTTAACTCTTTTTGCTTAAAAATTAGTTGTGGGCTGAATATGGGAGGGTGGAGGAAACCTAGCAGCCAAGGGGGCTGAGAATCCTGGTTCAAGTAATGGGATGTTGTACTGGTTGTTCTTGTGGCATGGGATCAAACTTTTTATGCAATTGTATGGAAATAATGAGGGTTTGGGTACTGACAGTGCAACTTATGCTTTAAACATGAATTTTGGGATTTATGTTGGGTCTGAATTATGTGTACATAGTCGGTGCATTATTCTGGATTGGTTGGCATGATTTGGGAGTGTGAATTTGTTATGTTGTTGTTGTGTGCGTGAAACAGTGCCAGAGTCTGCATGTCTCGCTTAGGCGAGTGTAGGGACTCGAAAACCTTCCCTGCTCGACCATCTCGCTCAAGCGGGGTGATTTGGTCTTGGGCGATAGGTCATCTCGCTTAGGCGAGTCTGCCTCGCCCAAGCGAGAATTCGTGGGTGTTTGTGTGGTTTGATTGAACATCTCGCGCAGGCGGGATTGATTGCTGTTTTGAGCGGAAGTGTGTCTCGCTCAGGCGAGAGCCTCTCGCCTAAGCGAGATCTCGAGGGAAGGTTCGTAGTTTTGTTGAACTCGTCGCCTAGACGAGGCATTTTAATCCTGGGTGACTAAGGGTCTCGCCCAAGCGAGAAGGATCTCGCTTAAGCGAGACTTCGTAGGCTGCAGAGGTGTTGGAGGCTCGCCCAAGCTAGTGGGTCTAGGTTAAGCGAGATAAGCTGGACTAGTTAAACAAAGGCGTTTAGCCTAAGCGAGCGAAGGTGCCATTGTGCACTCAAGGCATGGGTTATTGCTGTATTAATGGTATGAGATGGAAGTTGTAAAGCATGGTCTATAAGGCTTCTAAGGATATCTTGATGGTGGGTTTACTAGTGTTCCATGGGTTGTGGCCCGGAATGTATCCTTGAGTTGTGGCTCAAGATAGGGGTGAAGCACGTGGCATTCTATGGGTTGTGGCCCGGAATGACTTCCCTTGAGTTATGGCTCGGGATAGCGAATGAACACGAGGAACCTTTGAGTTATGGCTCAGGTTGGCGAGTGTTGCCGATGTGAGTGTGCTGGTTGTGGCCAGTACGGATGGGTCCAGATGGATTGCCCTCCTCAGTGATATGCTGATGAGTTTGGTAGTCCTAGGACGTTACGAACTATGTTCGTAATTGGGAACTCCACCTGACGTTACGGTATGTGATCCGTAGCATGGTTTCCGCACGTGCTCTATCGGTTGTGGCCGATAGGTGTGGCAGCAAGGCGCCTTGAGAAAATCATTAGGAGATGTATAACATTACTGGCACGGTTGTGGCCATGTGGAAGGAAGGTAACGAGGCTTCCTTAAGGTGTGTTAATGTTTCATGGTTGTGGCCATGTGATTAAAGAAGGAGGGGGTTCTTTGACGCTGAATGATATCATGCATGGTGGTGGCCATGCGGATTAAAATATGAGATTTGTTTTAATGTATAATATGTATATATGTTTGGTGCAAAATTATTTCTTATTATTTTAGCTCACCCTATCTACTTGTGTTTGGCGATGATCGTGTACGCGGTACATGTGAGCAGGTGATGATGCAGGTGGAGCTGGTGAGGCTTAGCCGCGAAGAGGGGATAGTCTGGGAGATTTACATGTTTTGGTTTTGAAATAATTTGTAACCTCGGATGAGAGGCTTTGTAATTATGTTCAGTTTTATGATTTTCGAACTTTGAGTATATTTGGAATTAATAAGAATGTCTTAAATTTCTCGTGTTTTTGGGAAATGAGGTATTATTAAATGCATTGAAATTAATTACTTTATTTTATTTTATTAAATTTGTAATATCTTGACGGGATGTTACATTTGGTATCAGACCAATGGTTTTCAAAAGATTTTTTGGGGTCTATGGGGAATGAGCTTACCGTGTGTGCTTGTGAGATCATTTTGATCATTGTTGTTGTCTAACTTTTGGTATAAAGTCTTAACCAAAGTTGGTTGATGTGAACAATTATATGTGACGTGCTCAGGCTATGGCAAATAGGCGGAGGAGGAATAATGTTGGGACTGATGCGATCGCGCAGGCGATACATCAGATGGTAGATGCGATGCAGCCTATTGTAGGGCAACCTAGAGCCGTGGTAGCACCCACATGTCCGGTGTCCATGGAGGACTTTATGAGGCATAAGCCCTCAAAATTCATGGGCAAATCCACTCCGGATGAGGCCGATGCTTGGCCCAGAGAGTGTGAGAAAATCTGTAGAGTGATCAATTGCACAGATGCTCAAAAGCTCGCATTTATCTCATTCCTGCTGGTAGCTGACGCAGAATACTGGTGGCCAGGCATGCAACAGCTCCTGCAGACCTGGGGCGAGGAGGTTACCTGGACTTCCTTCAGGGCGAGATTTCTGGAGAAATATTTTCTAGACAGTGCCAGGCATGAGAGAGAGGCAGAATTCCTCACGTTCAAGTAGGGGAACCTGACTATGCAGGCATACACAAACATATTTGAGTACTTGGCCAGGTTCTACTCGCCCACCGTCATCGAGGAGTGGAGATGTAGAAAATATGAGGGTGGGTTGAAACACGAGTTACGTCGTTTTATTGTACCTCTCCGGATCAGGGAGTTTCTAATCTTGGTGGAGCAGGCCAAGGCTGTAGAGTAGCTAGAGATGGGGCCCAACAGAGGGGCTTGACCTCAGAAGACCACCTCTGATTCACGACAGCAAAAGAAGCCATATGACAGGCCACAAAGTTTAGCTAAGAAACTATAGTGCTACAATTGTGGTGGGGAGCATTTTCGGAGGGATTGTCTAAAACCCTCAGGAAACTCTAGTGGTGGTGGTGGTAGCACTGGTAAGTGCTACGTTTGTGATCAGTCGGGCCATTTTGTACGTCACTGCCCGAATAAGAAACCGGCTGGAGGTGCACCAGCGAAGAAACCAGTCGGGGATCGACCTAGAGCCCCTGGTCGTGTATTCGCCTTGACGACTACCGAGGCAGCCCAGTCAGGTAACTTAGTACAGACTATTTGTTTGTTGTTTGATCACGAGGTTGTTGTATTGTATGACTCAGGAGCTACCTATTCATTTGTATCCAATGAATGTGTGAGGAGGCTCAGTCTAGTGATGCGAGAGCTGGCGTGCGAGTTAATAATTGCGACACCAGCGTCGGGAGAGGTATCCGCCACATCTATTTGTGTGGGATGCCCTATGGAGGTGGCATGCCGCAGGTTTAAGGTGAATCTCATCTGCTTACCAATGGAAGGGTTGGACATGATTCTGGGTATGGATTGGTTGGCCAGCAACCATGTGGTAATCGATTGCGGGCAACGCAAGGTGGTGTTTCCAGATGTAGAAGGACTGGAATTGATATTATCCAACCAAGCAGAGAAGGAGATTGAAGCGGGAGCTACATGTTTTATGATAGTAGCTCAGACGGAGAAGAAGAGTACTGTAGAGAAGATTAGTATGATTCCAGTGGTAGATGAATACATAGATGTCTTCCCTGATGAAATCCCATAATTGCCACCAAGCAGGGATGTGGATTTCACCATTGATCTCATCCCTGGGGCTGGCCCAGTATCTATGGCACCATATCGGATGACACCGGCTGAGTTGGCAGAGTTGAAGAAGCAGATTGAGGATCTGCTTGAGAAGAAGTTTATTCGGCCGAGTGCATCACCATGGGGAGCACTGGTATTACTTGTGAAAAAGAAGGATGACAGTTCCAGGTTGTGTGTTGACTACCGGCAACTGAATAAGTTAACAATCAAGAATAAGTACCCGTTATCGAGGATTGATGACTTGCTGGATCAATTGAGGGGAGCAGTTGTGTTCTCTAAGATTGACTTGAGGTCTGGATATCATCAGATCTTAGTCAAACTAGAGGATGTGCAGAAGACAACATTCAGGTCTCGCTACGGCCACTATGAGTATGTGGTGATGCCATTTGGGGTGACGAATGCGCCCGCTATATTCATGGACTACATGAATAGGATATTTCAGCCGTATTTGGATCAATTTGTCGTGGTATTCATTGACGACATACTGATATATTTTGAGAGTAGAGAAGAACACGCGAATCATCTGCGAGTGGTATTAGAGGTACTTAGAGAGCATAAGCTTTATGGGAAGTTATCGAAGTGTGAGTTTTTGCTTGATGAGGTTCAATTCTTGGGCCATGTAATCTCAACCTAAGGAATCGCAGTGGATCCAACGAAGATTGAAACAATGGGGAAGTGGGAAAGGCCACAGACTGTGACTGAGGTGAGGAGTTTCTTGGGCCTGGCAGGTTATTACAGGTGCTTTGTGGAAGGGTTCTCCAAGATGGTGAGTCCATTGACTCAACTCACCAGGAAGGACCAGTCTTTCTCTTGGACAAACGAGTGTGAAGTCTGTTTTGAGGATATAAAGAGGAGATTGACCACTGCACCTATATTAGCTATCCCAGACACAACCAAGACGTTTGAGGTGTACTGTGATGCTTCATACCAGTGCTTGGGGTGTGTGTTGATGCAGGAGAAACGACCTGTTGCTTATGCATCTCGTCAGCTGAAGGTACACGAGAAGAACTACCCTACACATGACTTAGAATTGGCTGCGGTAGTTTTTGCTCTCAAGACATGGAGGCACTACTTGTATGGTTCGCAGTTTCAAGTGTTCAGTGATCATAAGAGTTTGAAGTACTTATTAGATCACAAAGAGTTGAATACGAGACAGAGGCGTTGGATGGAGTATTTGAAAGACTATGATTTTGAGCTTCTATACCATCTAGGTAAAGCCAATGTAGTTGCCGACGCCTTGAGTCGGAAGAGAGTTCATATGTCTGCTATGATGATGAAGGAGTTGGAGCTTATACAGAAACTGCGAGATATGAACTTGAATCTATACACAAGTGCTGATCATATACGGTGCAACATGTTGTAGATCACTAATGAGTTCTTGGATGAGGTCAGGGAGGAACAAGGTAAAGATCAAGAACTACAGCAGATAGTGAGTGAGTTGGGCACCGAGAAGAGAAAAGACTTCAGGATGGGCAGAGATGGTATCCTAAGATTCAGAGAGAGAGTGTGTACCTCGCAGTCGGGTCCTAAGGAAGATGCTCTTGGATGAAGGGTATAAGAGTCGTCTTAGCATACATTCAGGTTTGACTAAGATATACAAGGACTTGAAAGCGAACTTCTGGTGGACAAGTATGAAGACTGATGTGGCCGACTATGTCGCTTCTTGTTTAGTATGCCAAAAGGCGAAGATTGAGCATTAGAGGTCGGGTGGCACGTTGGAGCCTCTTGACATTCCATAGTGGAAATGGAACAACATTTCCATGGATTTTGTCACGCACTTGCCACGGTCTGTGAGAGGACATGACTGGATCTGGGTTATTGTAGACAAACTTACGAAGTGTGCGCACTTCCTGCCGATTAACCAAAAGATGTCTATGGACAAATTGACAGATTTGTATGTCAGAGAAGTGGTCAGACTTCATGGAGTGCCTGCAAGTATTGTGTCAGACAGAGACCTGAGGTTCACATCGAGATTTTGGCAGTCATTGCAGGATGCCTTGGGTACTCAGCTAAGAATGAGTTCGACATACCACCCTCAGACTGATGGACAGTCTGAGAGAACCATACAGTCATTGGAGGATCTGTTGAGGACTTATGTGTTAGATCACTTGGGTACGTGGAGTGACATGTTGCCATTGGTGGAGTTCATGTACAATAATAGCTACCATTCCAACATTGGGATGGCACCATACGAGGCATTGTATGGTAGGAGATGCAGGACTCCGTTGTGTTGGCAGCAGGATGGGGAGTCAATGGTGCTTGGGCCAGAATTCTTGCAACAAACCACTGAGAAAGTAAGGGTGATACAGGACCGTATGCGTGCAACTCAAAGTCGACAGAAGTCTTATGCAGATAAGAGGAGGAGGCCACTCGAGTTTGAGGCGGGTGATCACGTATTCCTCTGGGTTACTCCGACAGCAGGTATTGGGAGAGCTCTTAAGTCGAGGAAGCTGACTCCTAGGTTCATCGGGCCATACCAAATTACGAGAATGATCAGACCCGCAGCGTACGAGATTGCCTTGCCACCACACTTGGCAAATCTGCACAACGTCTTCCATGTCTCACAGCAGAGGAAGTACGTGGCAGATCCTAATCATGTGTTGGAGAAGGACGATGTCCAGGTGGGCGAGGATTTGACTATGGGAGTTAGACCGGTGAGAATCTTGGATTCTCAAGTCAAGCAACTCAGAGAGAAGGAGATCCAAACTGTGAAGGTTCTCTGGGACGAGGCAACCCAGGAGATGACTTGGGAGATGGAGGATCTTATGAGGAAGTCGTATCCTCACCTGTTTGCTGGTAAGTTCTCTTTTTTTAGGACGAAAAATTTTAAGGTGGAGGGAATGTAAGATCCGCGGAATTTAATTAATTAAATAAGTAATTAATTAATAAATGCGGGTAGGTAGCTTATTTATGACATTAAATTCTAATGGGTATGATGTGGAAAAGTACTAGCTCAAATGGTTGAGAGTACTTTGATTGTGTGAGAAGACTTGGGTTCGAGTCCTATGAGTGTTATTGGTGTTTTGGTTGACTTATTTTTATTTTAAAATTATACATGGTCGTGTTGGGTGATAACATGATGGTAAATGTGTGTGAATTGACATGAAACATTAATTGGCTTGGTGATTTAGCTTTGATTTTGGCTTTAGTAAGGTCATGGGTTCGAACCTTGGTAAGTCAGATTTAACTCTTTTTGCTTAAAAATTAGTTGTGGGCCAAAGGGGCTGAAAAACCATCAAGTAATGGGCCTTGAATAGAAATAAAAACCAGTTTTCGTTTTTTTTAATTAACCCCATTAAAGCTTCATCTAAAAGGTCAATTTGGGGTAAATTGAGGGAGGTTTTGGGACTGAATTGAGGGATAGGCAAAGAAGGGAGTTGTTGGTGTTTTTGGAAGCTTTCAAGTAATCCACTACTAAGCCAAAGGATCCAGGTTAAGGAAGCTGAACTCGAAATCCTGGTTTAACTGTATTGTTTTGCATGATTGTGTTGTGTGTGTAGCCAAATTTTCGTGCTTCAGTTGATGGGATGTTGTACTGGTTGTTCTTGTGGCATGGGATCAAACTTTTTATGCAATTGTATGGAAATAATGAGGGTTGGGTACTGACAGTGCAACTTATGCTTTAAACATGAATTTTGGGATTTATGTTGGGTCTGAATTGTGTGTACATAGTTGGTGCATTATTCTAGATTGGTTGGCATGATTTGGGAGTGTGAATTTTGTATGTTATTGTTGTGTGCGTGAAACAGTGGCTCGCCTAAGCGAAATATGCAGGGACTCGAAAACCTTCCCTGCTCGACCATCTCGCTTAGGCGGGGTGATTTGGTCTAGGGCGATAGGTCATCTCGCTTAGGCGAGTGTGCCTCGCCCAAGCGAGAATTCGTGGGTGTTTGTGTGGTTTGATTGAACATCTCGCGCAGGCAGGATTGATTGTTGTTTTGAGCAGAAGTGTGTCTCGCTCAGGCGAGGGCCTCTCGCCTAAGCGAGATCTCGAGGGAAGGTTCGTAGTTTTGTTGAACTCGTCGCCTAGACGAGGCATTTTAATCCTGGGCGACTGAGGGTCTCGCCCAAGCGAGAAGGATCTTGCTTAAGCGAGACTTCGTAGGCTGCAGAGGTGTTGGAGGCTCGCCCAAGCTAGTGGGTCTAGGTTAAGCGAGATAGGCTGGACTAGTTAAACAAAGGCGTTTAGCCTAAGCGAGCGAGGGTGCCATTGTGCATTCAAGGCATGGGTTATCGCTGTATTAATGGTATGAGATGGAAGTTGTAAAGCATGGTCTATAAGGCTTCTAAGGATATCTCGATGGTGGGCTTGCTAGTGTTCCATGGGTTGTGGCCCGGAATGTATCCTTGAGTTGTGGCTCAGGATAGGGGTGAAGCACGTGACATTCTATGGGTTGTGGCCCGGAATGACTTCCCTTGAGTTATGGCTCGGGATAGCAGATGAACACGAGGAACCTTTGAGTTATGGCTCAGGTTGGCGAGTGTTGCCGGTGTGAGTGTGCTAGTTATGGCTAGTACGGATGGGTCCAGATGGATTGCCCTCCTTAGTGATATGCTGACGAGTTTGGTAGTCCTAGGACGTTACAGACTATGTTCTTAATTGGGAACTCCACCTGGCGTTACGGTGTGTGATCCGTAGCATGATTTCCGCACGTGCTCTATCGGTTGTGGCTGATAGGTGTGGCAGCAAGGCGCCTTGAGAAAATCATTAGGTGATGTGTAACATTGCTGGCATGGTTGTGGCCATGTGGAAGGAAGGTAGCGAGGCTTCCTTAAGGTGTGTTAATGTTTCATAGTTGTGGCCATGTGATTAAAGAAGGAGGGGGTTCTTTGACGCTGAATGATATCATGCATGGTGGTGGCCATGCGGATTAAAATATGAGATTTTTTTTAATGTATATTATGTATATATGTTTGGTGCAAAATTATTTCTTATTATTTTAGCTCATCCTATCTGCTTGTGTTTGGCGATGATCGTGTACGCGGTACATGTGAGCAAGTGATGATGCAGGTGGAGTTGGTGAGGCTTAGCAGCAGAGAGGGGATAGTCTGGGAGATTTACATGTTTTTGTTTTGAAATAATTTGTAACCTCGGATGAGAGGCTTTGTAATTATGTTCAATTTTATGATTTACGAACTTTGAGTATATTTGGAATTAATAAGAATGTCTTAAATTTCCCATGTTTTTGGGAAATGAGGTATTATTAAATGCATTGAAATTAATTATTTTATTTTATTTTATTAAATTCGTAATATCCTGACGGGATGTTACAGACACCCCCAATGCTTCTTAACAAAAACCAAGAAAACAAGGCAAGAAAAAGCTATTGTTTCATAACAAAGGAGGAAACAACAAATTTTGTAACAACGGGAGGTAACATGACTATTCACAAACAAGTAAAAAATGAAGAAAATAACTTTATTTAGGCTACAATTCAAATAAAATCGTAGCATATACAAGTATATGCTACAACTATTTGGATGAATCATAGCCTATAATGAAATTTTCTCAGTACACGTTATGATTCATCTATAGAACCGTAGCCTATATAATATGCTAGGTTTTATCTGAACCATATAGCCTATACTTTCACAATATTTTCAAAAGTTTCACTGCGTCAACATTAGCTACGTTTTCATTGTGACCCAATTTGTTTGCGCCATTAAATCACATTTGTACTAATGCAGGTAGCTCTAATTACACAAAGAAAATTCAAATTAATGATTTGTACACACACATGATTACAAAAGAACAAAGATTCGTGGAAAGCTAATGAACTTACTCTTTTCACAAATCTGATTAGTTGGTTGTATTGCCCTCTATACCACATGAAGTCCTAAAATGAACTCGTATCTTCAAAGAAATAAAAGATTAAGTCATAATCTTAGAGAAACAGTAGAGATGATTTAGAGAAAAGTTTTAATTTTTTTTTTTATAAAATAAAACTTTAATACAATTCTATTCATGGTTAACTTTATAATATTAAAATATTTGAGTAACATTTATAGAACCATATATGCTATTGGACTACTTTCTAAATCATAAAAAAAAAAATCACATCACTTAATTAGCAATAACATTATCTAACTAAAAAAATTAACAAAAACAACTCAATTGAAATTTTAAATTTTCAAAAAATTCAATTAACTACATAAATTTAATAGTTTAATTAAAAAATTTCAAATTTATCAATTACTTAAACCTTTAATTAATCAACATATTAAACATATATAATTTTCTTTTCAGCAAATTAATTAAACATATACCATATCTGTGTTTATTTTTGAAAGTCTTCAACACCCAAACTTAGAGCACGCATAACTTGGTCAATAGTAGAGATTCCTTTTACACCACTTTGGCATTTCTAAATTATAATAAAATTTTAAAAGAAAAAACAAACAAAAAACTAAAATCTATTTAAAAAAAATAAAAAAGAAATAAAAAAACTCTTGCACAGACATTAGACAAAGTAATAGGTAGTCAAACTGAACAGCACATGGCTTATCCAAAAAAACAACGCGTTAATGATTAAAAGTCAGCACTTTTTGTTAATGGGAAACAATTTCTACTTTTGCAGCTAAAATGATTGGTCGACGGTTTTATAACTTTTAAGTTAAATTCGAAAATTTAAAGTAATATATAAATTTTATACTTGTTCGTGAATTCATAATATAAAATATAAAATATTTAATTGTATATTGTGTATACCCACCACACAAAATAAGTTTCATCAGCATATTAGTTTGACACTCTAATTTTTCTGTTATACTCAACTTAAAATTTCATATATATTTTGTTTATATTTATTTTTATTATAATAAATATAATATTTTATTATAAAACCAATTGTGAAATGTATGTAGATTTAAAAGTGAGTCAAGCAATACTTTTCCTTCTCGTAATCATAAAAAGCAACTAATACTGCTGATGTGTAAAGTAACAACAGTCATCTACTCCTTTATAAAAATAAATAAATAATTAAACTACGACCAGAAAAGATTTATCCAAAAAGAAGAAGTGACATAATTTGATGAATCAATCATTTTGGTGCTATCATATTAGCCATAAAATAAATATGTCGAAAAAGTACTTGTTAACAAACTTTGATAAAGTGTTCACAAAAGTTTTCTCTTCTCTTTTCAAACTATAATAAATTATTTATAAAAAAATATTGATCTAATTAAGTGATGACATATGAATATTATTAATACTTTATCAAAAGAATTGTCAAAAAATCTTTTTCCTAAAATAAAAAAAATATCCAAAAACTGATAAATCAATATCATTAATAATTTTTTGAAATATGTAACTTAAATAGTTATATTAATACATATTCAAAAATAAAAATAGCAACAAGTAACTAAGCACTTCTATGTCATTTCAAATATATATTTGATATATAATTTGTTTATAAGGAAAATAACTTGTAATAAAAGTAAGATATGTTTAGTCAAAAAGTATCGGGACTCAAAATACGATAGCGGGTTCTAATTTCAAGAATCAAAGTGTTTGTTTACCGTACTCGATAATATTATTCAAGTATTTTACTTATAGATTGTTTATCATTTAATTTTTTTACCAATACAATAGCTAAAACCAAGAGTTATTTTTATATGATAGAAAGAACTGTATAGCATAGTTATAAATTACACTAATTATTGTACTATATACTTTTTTTATTGTATAACTCTACTTTAAAATCTACCATTAACTAATATATAAAGTGTTTTTTTTCCCTTTCAATATCTAAAACCACATTAAACTAAATTAGTTTCAGTCATGTAAATAAGTAGACATTTTCTTTGGTAATGAAAAAAAAAATGAACATTATTATTTATTAAATTTATGTTAACTCGATCTAAATTAATTAACCATTTTAATATATAAAATAATATTATTATTTTATAAAATAAATCAGCCCATAAATTTAAATACTAACTTAACATCAATCCATTTAGACAGGCTAAAAAAATACAATTCCAAAAAATAAATAACTTCAATTTTAACCACAATAATATGTATATTCCTTAAACGCACATATAGTAATCTCTAAAGTTGTATCACACTGATGAAAGAATATTTCAAACCCTACATTATTCATACTACTCAAAATATGTTGTTACTACTATTAGTTTTTCCTTTGTTTTCATGCATACTTTTGGATAAAGTCAACCACTCTTTAATCATATCTTTTGTCTTCATTTTACAATTTTTCTTCCTTTCATTTCCCAGAGGAAAAGCAAAGCGCGTCTATGTAAAGTAGGAGCAGACAAGTTTGAAAATTGAACCGAACACAATTAATTGAAGGCATAATTTTCCATTTTCTGATTTCTCACTCATATCTAACTCTCTTTCTTCTCTTCTTCTCTGCATGCATAACACCCTTTTGCCTATAAATATCATGCAAGGTTTCTTCTTCTAAAACCAACTTCACAACTCACAGAAAAAAGAGTTATTTAGCTATTCAAACTAGTTATACACAACATGTCTTCCATTAACAAGTCTTTCTTTGTTATAGTTTCTATTCTTTCTCTCTTTGCCTTTTCAAGCAATGCACAACTTTCTTCCACCTTTTATGCCAGAACTTGCCCCAACCTTCAAGCCATAGTGCGTCGTACAATGATACAAGCCATTCGCACAGAAGCTAGGATTGGTGCCTCTATTCTTCGCTTGTTTTTCCATGATTGCTTTGTACAAGTAAACCTTGCTACCCCACTTTGCACTTTCGATCTAAGCTCACATTTTTTTCCATATTACGATCAAATGTGTCCAAATGGATGCCTAATTTACACTTTTATCTTCTGCATTTTCTTTAACTTTCTAGCTTTTTTGGTTGCATGTGCATAGTTCAAAACTATTCTCTTTATGGTTTTGATTATTTCTTTGTTTGCAGGGCTGTGATGCATCAATTCTATTGGACGACACTGCAACATTCACAGGAGAGAAAAACGCGTTTCCTAACAGAAATTCAGCAAGGGGCTTCGAAGTTATTGACACCATTAAAACCAACGTTGAAGCTGCTTGCAATGCCACTGTGTCTTGTGCTGATATTCTTGCTCTTGCCACAAGAGATGGAATAGTTCTGGTGAGTCCAATTCTTCATGATTTATATAATAACCAAACCCTGCGAACAAAATTAGTATAGTTAACAGAAATAACCAATTAGAATAATTTATTTCACATGAGTAGTTAGAAAAAGTGAACGCAATGCACAGAAAATAAAAGTAAAATATGAACAGTATACACTTTTTCCTTCTCCTATTCAGACTGCGTTCTGATGTCACTGAGATTCTGATGTGAAGTCATTCTCACAATAAGTCAATTAGTAATTTACTTGATGTCGGTTTCTCTCTTTATTTCCATTTTCTTCTGCATGAGCCTGTTTTCAAACCATGTTCCCCACTTTCGGTTTCACTTTTCTATCTTAATCTATCATCATGCATTAGTGGGACATACAATTTCACCCAAAAATATCACACAGTAAATAAAATCATCATATAAAACAAAAATCAAGGTTCATGTCTCACGCCTACCTTATCTCTTTGTGAAGAAACTGTATGAAAAGTTAAGGTTTCTACAATCTCACCAAATATTCCCTTTCTCTTTTTAGTGTGTTCATCAACATCTCTCTCTGACACACAACCATAGAGTTTCACAAAAGAAAACATTAGATGAAAATGTGTTCTTTAGTGTTTTTTCCAGTACTATGTATGAGTAAAGAATTTAAAATCCATGATTGTTTGCAGCTAGGAGGACCCTCATGGACAGTGCCTCTAGGAAGAAGAGATTCAAGAACAGCAAATCAGAATGCAGCCAACACCGAAATCCCTTCACCTGCCTCAGACCTTGCCACCCTGATAACCATGTTTGCAGCGAAAGGTTTGACAGCAAGAGACCTAACAGTGCTCTCGGGAGGCCACACAATTGGCCAAGCACAGTGCCAATTCTTCAGAACTCGCATATACAACGAAACCAACATTGATCCAAACTTTGCCACCACAAGAAGGGCCAATTGTCCTAATTCTGGAGGGAACACCAACTTGGCCCCTCTTGACACCGTCACACCAACCCGTTTTGACAACAACTACTACACTGACCTTGTGAACCAGCGTGGCCTTCTCCACTCTGACCAAGTGCTTTTCAATGGTGGCTCTCAAGATGCCCTTGTGAGGACCTACAGCGCCAATTCTGCTGCCTTTTTCAGGGACTTTGCTGCTGCCATGGTGAAGATGGGCAACATTAGTCCTCTCACTGGGACCAATGGAGAAATCAGAAGGAACTGCAGGGTGCTGAATTGATCATAATATGGCAATAATAATAGAAATAATGATCATCATCTTCATCGTCGTGATCGTGCTTATGCCGTTTTGTTCATGTTGTGTAGCTGATGATCACCATAATAACTAGAAGTAACGTGTTTTATAGATGAAGAAAGAATTTTAGTGATTAATTACGAGGTTGTGGTCGAAAGTTGACTACATCTTTCGTGTGTCGTGGTTTATATGTTATTAATGTTAGTGGTTTTTTTTTGGTTATTTACTTGTTAATGTCTAGCTTTTAAAGTTTTGATTTTCTTAGGTTGTTATTTCCTACTGGGCCACTACTTGTCCCAGTCCACATTTATGTATTTTCAAATTCTCTTCATCTTCTTTTAAGATTGCAAGTTGGTACAATCACTATTACTCCTTGGTCTGAATAAATTGATTTCTAAATTCGAATATAACATCAAAAATGAAAGAGAATAATAAACTAATCTCTACTAAACATTAATCATGAACTTGATACTTAACTCACATTTATAATATAATAAAAAAAATTATAATATCAGTTATATTATTGTGTATTGGTAATAAAAAAACTTAACTTTTAATTCCCATAATTTCATTGCTCATTAATTCCTAAAATCGATCGGTAATGTTCTAAACTAGAAGGTAGATTTCTCTTAGCAATTGATTTAGTTTTGGTGAGATGATGGTCATTCATTGGGTTGAACGTTGACTCTCACAATTGAAGCTTTTGAAAACAAAAAAGAAATCTGCTATGATTTCTAAGACTTTGAGAGGAAAAAGAAATTGTTCTTTAACTATTCTAGAATTACGTTTAAGAAACTCATATTTTTTATCAATTATTTTTAGAAATTTTTTCATACAAAATATTTATAAATTTTGTTGTGAAAAAAATATTTGTAAAATATTATTATTAATTATTTTTTGTAAAATATTTTATATAAAATACTTTTTTTGTAAAAAATTTTTCTAAAAAATACTTGCAAATTTTGCAAATTTTATAATTTTGTAAGAAATAATTATTTAAAAAAGAATTATCTATGAATTAAAATTCTAAAAAAATTGACAAAAAAAAACAATTTTTGTAAAATCTTTTAATTAATTTATAAGAAAAATCTTATGTAATAGAAAAATTGTAATAGTGATATACAAAGATAAAATAATAAGTACCCAAGAACTAGTAAATTTATGAATTGATTTTAGGACAAATTTTATTTGATTTGGACACTTATCCACTTAGGGTTGGTAAGATTTATTTAAAAACTTATTTAAGTTTATGAAGTTCAAATTTTCATAATATATTGTACATTTTGTTTGTTACTCATCCTTCTAATTAATATTATTTTCCCTAAAGTTACATCTAGAATTTAAATGTTTTATTGAATTTTTAATATCGTTCTATTGAGATTCAAAGTATATTAGTAAACATCAATTTTAATGTTTTAAAATATATTATAAACTTTTTTAATATATCAACCTTAGTCCATTTTGAAAATTCATTAAAGAAACAATGCTAAAAACTCAGAATTTGAATTACATCATATTTAATCAATATATTATTTTATTACAATGTTTTCCGCTATCACTTTATACTTAAATATTATTATTGTACTTAATTAATTGAGAAATTAATGTTATTTTTATTTCATAACATTTTGTTGTTAAAAATGAAAGAATAATTAGAAAACTAATGTTTAATTTTAAACGATTGAATCATCAAATATATAATTTTTGTACGCATTTTAAAATTACACAATGACGAAATTTATACAGAAATATAGAGTGGACATTCTTAA
>Ga0209389_1000499_pt1 | contig 23605 bp, 13 predicted proteins | sample CowpearedBW_FD_187526 | JGI IMG/M metagenome (GOLD analysis project Ga0209389, IMG submission 187526) | Root nodule microbial communities of legume samples collected from California, USA - Cow pea red BW (SPAdes) (version 2) | ecosystem: Host-associated > Plants > Roots > Nodule | place: USA...
ACTAGCACCTTTTGCTAGCGCTTCTTCAAGCCGGCCGAGCTGCTCCTCGTATCGTTTGAGGATGGCCGGATGCAGCGCGACTTCCTTCGGGGCGAGCGGTTCACTCTGCAACTCCTCAGATATCCGCTTTCGTTGGGCATCTAAGGCCGTCGATCGCGGCCCGAGAACGGATGGATCGCCATGTCCTTTTGCGATCGCATCCACCAGTCGTTCGATTTCCCGGTTTAGTTCCCCAAGCTGCTGCTCAAGGCGGTGCCGTTTTGCATTTGATGAAGCCGCGAGGCGCTTCCGCTCCTCAAGATACGTGCGTACGTATTCCGAAATAACCTTGGGCGCGCGCAGTTCGGCCTTTAACCCACTGAGAACCGCACTCTCGACTGTGTCCAAATAGAAAGTCTTGCCATCAGGACATGTGCCGCTCTCTGTGGATGCCGAGCAGCGAATACGCACGCGCCCCGATTTGTCGCGCCCATTCGTTGCCATACCCGAGCCGCATGAACCGCAACGGAGTAAGCCAGATAGCATCCGCCGGGCCCGACGTTGATGGCTGGGGGGGCCGTGGCTGCGCTCCCCTTTGCGTTGTTGGGCAGCAGTGAATAGTTCTGGATTGACAATCGCAAGATGCGGCACTTCAGCAACCTGCCAGTCACTCTTCGGATTCGGTCGTGACAGGCGCTTTCCCGAGTCGGGATCTTTCACCATCCTGACCTTGTTCCAGACGAGGCGTCCTACATAAAGCTCGTTCTGCAGAATTCCGGCGCCACGCTCAACGTTGCCATTGATAGTTGAAGCATTCCATGCGCGCCCTCGCGGAGGTGATACCCTTTCCTTGTTGAGATCGTGTGCGATCTCGCGAGGCGTTCGACCATCCACGTATTCCTGAAATATGCGCCGGATCACTTGTGCCTCGGCCTCGACAACCACTCGTTCGCCGCTTCTTCCAGTGACCGCCGCGTACCCGTATGTCAGGCCGCCGCCAGCCAAACCTTGCTTGACCCGCCCCGCTTGGCCGCGACGCACTTTGTGCGCATTGTCCTCACGATAGAGTTGTCCGACCAAACCGCGAAGGCCGACCAGCACGGTGTTAACGACTCCCTCGTGGACCGCCCGGATCTCGATCCCGAGAAATGACAGCCGCTTATGAATGCCAGCGAGATCTTCCATATCGCGAGAGAGGCGATCGAGCGCTTCGACGATTACCACGTCGAAGGATCTCTCTCGCGCCTGGTCCAACATCCGAAGAAGGCCTTCGCGGCCCATTATGGACCCGCCTGAACGAGCCCGATCTTCATGGGTACTGACAACAGTTAAACCTTCGCGCTCGGCATAGCTTTGACAAAGTGAAAGCTGATCCTCAATCGATCGCTCGTTCTGCAGATCGGTTGAGAATCGAGCATAGATCGTCGCTCTTTTCCTTGTCGTCTCTTCGATTGGCGAGCTCTCTTTCATGATCTTCCCTCGCGGCCACACGAGCAAGTACTCGCGCGAGACGTAAGATCGCCTTGTCTGGATTCGTCTGCAAGAAAAATTTGCGATCAGTTTCCCGCACGATCGAGCCTCTAGGCCATCGCGCGGCTCAACGAGGTGCACGCACCTGCGCGGGCGCCAGTCGATAAGAGGTGGTGGGGACCGATCATCTCGAGCATCCTGCTCGGATGATAACTAAGTGCAACGGCCGCTATGAGCTTGTCGTGCAATCGGATGCTTAAGCGAAGAAAAAGAGAGGAGCGAACGGCTTTGATTGCGCCTAATTGATACTCCTCGGAGAGGCCTATCGTCTCAATCTAGCGAATACTAGGGTGGAAACTCCGGGCTCCGTCACGGGGCTCTGTTCCAGCTATCGATTTCGCCACCAGTTCGCTCTGATTGGACCTGTAGCTAGACCGTAGGCGAGGAGGTGGTGGATGGCTCAAATGTCCCTAGGCAGGTCTATCCAGGCGAGCGGAAATGGACTTTGCGGCTCTTGCAACGATCGACCGCGTGCGTGGCACCCGAAGTTTCTTGCCTTATCTGACAATCTCGCCGTACCTGATGAGCCAAGCGCGTCGGGAACTATATTGTTCCCTGCAGTTACAGCTTACGAACGGCATCTTGGTCTAGGGACCGACGGCACACGGTAACGCCCACGCGCTCGACACAATCGTCACCGACGTCGAGAGACAACCTTCAAGTTTGACGAAGTTACCTCGTGGGCCTTTCGCCAACAGATAACTTTCTCGATGAAACAGCGTTCGAACAAGCGAAGCGCACCATAGCTACCGATCTTTGACGAAATCGATGCCTTTCGCGGCCCTTGTCCCATGAGAGAAAGATGCACCGACGAGAGACGGGAATGGCGAGCCGCAGGATGAGGCCCGAAGGTCCGATAAATTGATGTCCTCCTTTGCTTTACATGCCTCTCTCTGACGGCCAAAAGCGGCGACCGTACCAAACTCGTTTTTAAGGGACTTTGATGAGACCATTCCTACTTCCGTTTGCACTGCTCGTGCCGATGAGCTCTGATGCGTCTCAATACGTCCGCCACCGCGGAGGACGGCTCGACTGTCGCCCTGTTCTCGACGGTTTACAACGTAGCGGTATCGCTCACGGCAGCCGTGGTGCGCGTTGAACGACCGATATACGATCGACCCTCAGCGCCAGATCCAGAACCCATCACTTGCTTATCTGAGGTGAGAAGCACCGCGGGCAATCTAGGCTGAGGAGAAACCGTAATCAGCAATCCATCCGGGCACCCACCGGAGCAGCGGGGAAGTTCAACTTCCCGGGATTGGCGGAGTAAACGCGCATGTTGGTGCGACAACTCATGAGGGCTAAGGTCGTGTGAGGCTATGAATCTGACAGGTGCCTTGCGGGACTTCACTCTACAATCCAGATTCCTACAGGCCCCGCCGCTTAGAGGCAGCGATATGTGAGCATGCAGCTTTCCAGCTTGATAGGACGACCATGGTACTTGGCATAGATGTGGTGAAAGCTAGTTTTGGTGAGTTGGAAAGGCGCAGTTTGATTGCGACAATGATCGGGCCGTCATTCCTTTTCCGAAGCACCCCGGTTTCGAAGAGATATTTACACAGACTCTCATTGGCGATTCGCGCAACCGCAATAAGTATACGGTGCGGTACGATTTTGTGCCGAATTTTGTCTCAAATGGAGGGCGCAGATAGCGAATTTTGCGAAACGCCTTCAGGTTCTGACATTTTGATATTCCTGAAAGAAGGCGGGTGGCTTTCACGTGCCCTCCAATGATGCGGAAGTCGCGAATCAGATCCGGCCTCCTGTCGGAGCAGGTTGGTCGGCACAACGAGTCGTTTTCACTCCAGCTTCTCCTTCGTAAACCAGCGCAACCGACTAAGTCTGACAGGTGGCTTGCGGGACCTCTCGACGGTAAAAGGCAGAGCGCCCTGGGGCAGCCGCCCAAGGGTGCGAGGTGGCAGCGTTGCAGTGCCGTGACGCTGGCGAGCGGAGTTAGTGGCGCACGTGATAGGGACAGCGCTTTCCAAGGGCCTCTTCGACGAGCGCCGAGTCACGTCCTCATTTAACTTCGCTGGCAGCACGGAGCCGGTAGTTACAGCCGCTTTGAACAGCGCGCAGAGCCGGCCCGCGCTGCCTTCTCTCTAGTTCTAGACCTTCCGGGCTCGGAATACTTCAAAACACTAACCGGTGAGCCGTAACCGATTCCTGCTCGTCGATTCCTGTCAGCCAGAACCTCGAGACGCTGACGGCTGGCAGCCAGTTACGCTGCGGTGCGTAACTATCGCGATCTGCTGCATAAGTGGGCCGACACGTTCTTTGGCCAATGTCATCATGAATTGAGGCGCTGCCCAACGATACCGAGAGCCCCGAGATCGCCTCTTTCACCCAATGGACAGCGGCTCTGATCTCGACGAGTTACGTCGGCTTGCGCCTCCTCGACCCCGCCTAAGCTGCAGAGGAGGCCAAAGTGTGCTGGTGCCGCGACACGCCCACCGATTGATGCGCGCCTTTGCGGTCCGGCAGGCGAGCGGACCTTTGCAGCAAGTACAGATCTCGCCGATGAGCCGAGATTTTTGGCGAGAGCGAAGAGGTAAATGGGTAAATCAAATAGTCAAACGGAGCGTTGCTGAGTCAGCGGCACGTGATACGGCAAGCTCCTTCCCTCCTCCAATGGGAGGCCGTGCCATCTCGCCCCTAGCTGTCCGGCGAAGCGGATGCGGCAGAAATAGCACATTTGTCCACCCTCCCCGGGGTGGATATAGGCGCCGAGTCGCATCCGCGCTGCTTTCTGTCGAACTCGCTGATTGAGTCTAGTTTTGATGCTTTACCGGCTAATGGGCGTGATGAGGCTTGATAGCGCATTTTGACGAAACGGACACAATCGTCTTCGGTACGAGAACCCAGCGTGGAGCGCGCCCGGTAAGCGGCGCGACGTATTCGGGTTCGAAAGCATGCGCGATCCGAATGGCCAGTCCTGCTCGGTCACAGAGCCGCGCGGGCCGGGGGCGTGAGGTCAATCAGACATAAACGTTCAGTAGATTGGCTGCGCGCCATCCGGCGCGTCGCCCCGAAGCGGCTGCCGGTGATCGCAAGCATGCCGAGTGTCTACTGTCTGACGCGTAAACGTCGATATTGCTCTGGCGGCAACCAGCCACATGGGGCCGATTTTCTTTATGTAAATTGCTGCGCGGGTCTGTCAGCTTTCTGTAAGCCAGCCCCGATAAACAAGCATTGGGTTTAACGGGGGCGTGGCAGGGACAGCGCATGAGCTGAAGGACCACCATGTGCCGAGTTACGCTTCCGTTAAGCTCATTGCACGGCGCATGCGGCAGGGACAGGCCCTCAGGCGTCGACGCGTTCGTACCGCTTCCAAATCGGGTTAGGTCTCGTTCTGGCAGTATTACTCGTTTTGCGGAGCTCCCGATCAGCCACCGCTAGCTGAGCTTGGAGCCGGTTAGCGGGGTTGCAGGGACAGCGCTGCCCCGTTGGGGGGCGAGCGCGGAGTGTTAAGTTCAACTAGCAACAGAGACGGGCAGTGACAGCGTCTGCTCCAGTAGTGCAGCCAAACGGCGCCGAGTCGCGCCGCACTGCTTCCGATCAATCATCACCAACCCTCTGGAAGGGAAGGAGATTGCCTGCGAAGCCCGTCCGCTGTTGTCTTGGTGCAATTGTGTCCGCCAGTTGTGGCGACGACGGTGCCGACTGCGTTGCCGATTCTTCAACGTGGTACTCCCTGTCGTGGCTTTCGGCGTCTCGTATAATCTTTCCAAAGGGACTGCTTTTATCGCGTTCCGTCTGGATCTACTTCGTCAACATTCTTGCGTCTCTCGTGCGTATTTGGTCCGTCATTCTTGTTTATGCAAAGCGCACCTGTCTGGACATGCTGGTGTTTCTCCCAGGCAAAGACCCAACCTAGAGAGCTGCCGATGAGGATGGGACCGACCGATTTTGGTAGGTGCCCTTCGGTACTTCTAGAAGATACAAGTTGATAGCCTTGAGAATTTGAGCCTCACGGGAGCAAAGGTGGCCAGCTCCAGTCTTCGTGACGGGGTTGGCCGCCAGCGCTTGCGGCACCATGCCCACAGGGCAGCTACAGGCCAACAAATGCATATATTCGAGCGGCATATCACGTCCTTGCGGTCGCAAGCCCTTGCGGTGCTTGCGGCCAATCAAGCCCGTGCCGCCGATCAGTCTCTGGGACCATCAGATCGCAACGCCGCCGCATTTAACATCGACGAAGTTCAGGCGATGCTAGCCATACTCGATTGCATGAAGCCCAACCTGCGGCCGAAGGAAGCACGGCAGATCGCTGCGCGCATACGCGCGCTTCTAGAGGGGGCGCAGCGGGGGCAAGTGGTTCGAATAGGATGTCTGTGAGACCACTCGGTAGCACAATGAGTAGCCAAACCGTGCGCAGCATATCGAGCTTACTCAAGCCACTGTTACGAGAGGCGTACCGAGCTGCTAGCAGAGGGCGAGCGCCGATACGACTTTGTTCGTGAGTCAGCGAAGCGACAGCGCGTGCGCTCGGAATATGTGGGGCCGTGAACCTTGTGTTCGGAAACCCCGCAAGTCTTTCGGCGGCGATCAGCAGCCAATTCGACAAACCTTGGTATAGTGCTTTGTAGCCGATGCTATATCACCCGCTTACCTTTGTAGAGTTGAGGGCTGGTTAGATCGTTTGTACTTTCGATGTTGAACCTGGATCATTCGATCTGCGGTTCAGTGCGAAGTCTGAACTGATGCCTTGCCAGAAGTCGGCGCGTTCCAATCATGTGTTGAGACGAACATCTTGTTGCACCAAAAACGGCAAGAGCTTCCTAGAAGGTGCCACTATCGAGATCGCGATCAGCCACCAGATCAGCGGAATGGCTTTATTTGAGCGACGAAATTGGAAGCGGAGGATAGGGCGTCCGCGCTCGCGAGCGCGTGAGCCCTTAGAGTAGCCAATAACGCGTCGCTTGTGCTGGGGTCTTTAGGTACAGTCGCCGCATTGATGATCATCGCTGGTGTACGTTGCCGGCGAAATTGCATCCCACCTTTGAAGGACGAGTCGACATGACTACCGAGCTTTTCATCAAACGCCCGGTATTGTCTATCGTCGTCAGTTTCCTGATCCTGCTGATCGGCCTGCGCGCCGCCACCCTACTGCCGATCCGGCAATATCCCAAGCTATCCAGTACGGTCATCAATATCACGACGTCCTATCCTGGTGCCTCCGCCGACATGATCCAGGGGTTCATCACCACTCCCCTCGAGCAAGCCGTCGCGTCCGCTGAGGGCGTCGACTACATCACTTCCTCGTCTGTACTTGGTACCTCGACCATCCAAGTTCATGTCAAGCTTAATTTCAGCTCCAACGAAGCGCTCACGGAGGTGCTCTCGAAGGTCAACTCGGTCAAATACCTGATCCCTAAGGAATCAAACGATCCTGTCGTCACGAAGTCGACCGGTCAGGCCACGGCTGTCATGTTTCTCGCCTTCTCCAGCGAGGAAATTGCGGCCAGCGCGATCTCTGACTACCTCTCGCGCGTGGTGCAACCGGTTATCTCAACCGTCGACGGGGTCGCAACGGCAGAGATGCTGGGTGGCCAGAGTTTTGCGATGCGGCTATGGCTCGACCCTGCGAAAATGGCTGGGCACGGCGTGTCGCCGGCTGAGGTTTCGGCTGCAATTGCCGCTAACAACTTCCAGGCCGCGGTCGGTCAGACCAAAGGCTATTTCACTATCTCTGATGTTACGGCAAATACAGATCTGCGGAGTGTCGATGATTTCAAGCGCATGGTCGTCAAAGCCAATGACGGTGGACTGGTGCGCATGGAGGACATTGCAACGGTCGAGCTTGCCGCGCAGGCGACAGACACTAGCGTCACGATGAACGGCGAGAACGCGGTCTTTATCGGCGTGCAGGCGAGCCCACAGGGCAATCCGCTAAATATAGTGCAAGGCGTTCGAGCGCTGTTTCCGGAAATTGAGCGTAACCTGCCACCGTCGGTGAGGATGAAAGTGGCCTACGACTCCACCACATTTATTCAATCATCGATCGATGAAGTAGAGAAGACGCTCATCGAGGCCGTCGCGGTCGTGGTCGTCGTGATCTTTCTGTTCCTGGCCTCGCTGCGGTCGGTCATCATTCCTGTGGTCACCATTCCGTTGTCGCTCATTGGCGTCTGCAGCATGATGCTGGCGCTGGGGTTTTCGTTTAATCTGCTGACTCTCCTTGCGATGGTTCTCGCGATCGGTCTCGTTGTCGATGACGCGATTGTGGTGGTGGAGAACATTCATCGCCATTTAGAAGAAGGTGCACCGCCCGTACAGGCGGCCACAATCGGCGCGCGCGAGATCGTCAGTCCCGTTATCTCCATGACGATTACCTTGGCTGCGGTGTATGCCCCAATCGGATTTCTCGGCGGCCTCACCGGTGCGTTGTTCCGCGAATTTGCATTTACGCTAGCGGGAGCGGTGATTGTGTCGGGCGTGATCGCTTTGACGCTGTCACCTATGATGTGCTCGCTATTCTTGAGGCGCGTCGAGGGGGGGCGATTTGCAAGCCTTGTGAACCGCGGCTTCGGCGCCATAACACGATGGTACGGCCGCAAGCTCGACCGTTCGCTCGACTATCGCCCAGTTGCCGGCCTGTTTGCGCTGACCATGCTGGGCCTTGTCGGCTTTCTCTATATGAATATTTCCAAGGAGCTCGCGCCGGAGGAGGATCAAGGCATCGTATTCGCGCTAACGAAGGCGCCGAAGTACGCCAATATCGACTACCTCGACTATTACGGCACCAAGCTTGAAAACGTGTTCAAGAAATTTCCAGAGACTGACTTGAGCTTCGTGCTCAACGGCGTTAGCGGAAAGCAGAGTGGCATGGCCGGCATGTTGCTCAAGCCGTGGGACGAGCGCAAGCGATCATCGATTGGACTAAAGTCCCTTGTCCAGACCGAGCTATCCAAAATCGAAGGCATCAACGCGTTTGCCTTTAGCTTACCTCCCCTTCCCGGCGGTTCGGATGGCTTACCAGTGCAAATGGTACTCAATTCGACGCTTAGCTTTCAATCCATCTACGAGCAGATGTCGAAGCTGAAGGATGCTGCGCAGAGGAGCGGTCTTTTCGTGGTGAGCGACTCCGATCTCGAGTTTAACCAGCCGGTGGTGCGAATCAAGATTGATCGCTCCAAGGCTAGCGAGCTTGGCGTTACCATGCAGACGATCGGTAACGCGCTCGCCACCTTACTTGGGGGAAACTACGTCAACCGCTTCAGTTTGCAGGGCCGCTCGTACCAGGTGATCCCGCAGGTGCCACGAGAGGAACGCATGGCGGCGCAAGCAATCGGGAGCTATTATGTGAAGACTGCGACGGGATCGATGCTTCCGCTGTCTACCGTAGTCTCAACCGAGACTGCGACCGATCCGAACGCGCTCACTCACTATAATCAGCTCAACTGCGCGACCTTTCAGGCCGTGCCGATGCCCGGCGTCACGATGGAACAAGCTGTGGATTTCCTAGAAGCCGAAGCAAAGAAACTGCCCGCAGGCTTCAGTCACGACTTCCTAGCCGACGCCCGCCAGTATGTGCACGAGGGTAATCAACTCGCCATTACATTTGCATTTGCACTGATCATCATATTCTTAGTGCTTTCAGCGCAGTTCGAAAGTCTGCGCGATCCGCTCATCATCATGATCAGCGTGCCGATGGCAATGGTCGGCGCCTTGATTCCGCCATTCTTTGGCTGGGCGACTATGAACATCTACACCCAGGTTGGACTGTTGACACTGGTCGGGTTGATTTCCAAGCATGGCATCCTGATGGTTGAGTTCGCCAATGAACTACAGCTCAAGGAGAGACTTGACCGTCGCTCGGCTATAGAGATGGCGGCGCGCGTCCGACTGCGCCCAATCTTGATGACTACGGCGGCAATGGTCACGGGCTTTATACCCTTGTTGACCGCAACGGGGGCTGGCGCCGCGAGCCGCTTCTCGATCGGGCTCGTGCTGGTCGCTGGCATGTCGGTCGGCACGCTGATGACGCTTTTCGTGCTGCCGGCGATCTATGTCGCAATCGCGTCCGACCACCGTGCTGATGCGAGCTCTGACCGCGCGAACATCGCCGCCGAGCGCGACCTAACCGGCGTTGGTGATGCCCAGATGGCCAGGCAATGAGGATAAAGTGAATCCAGGTTCGCTCAGTGTCGCAAGCGAAGCCGCTTGCGACCGCTTCGCGCCTCCCCCGCAAATCGAGATCTTCACGCCCCGTTATGCCGAGCTTGGCCAGTCCGGTGCTCGGCGAAGAACGGGTCAGTGATCCGCTGTTCCTCCGCCAATGTGAATTGCGCTCGACATTCACGGCAGTAGAACGCCAAGATCCACCTTCCTGAGGAGCGAAGAGAATTTATGCTCTCCTGATAAATAGTGGAATCCCAAGCACTGCTGAACAAGAATTATTTGCGTCGGTTTGATCGGGTTGGTCGCTGGCAAAAAAAGAGGCAAGGCGGTTTAGCTGGCCTTGCGCGGGGAACGGCCGTGAGGAGGCCCGTATCCATGACAGGCTGTTTCCCTGACGGGTGACCGGACGCTCTCTAGAGTGAAGCTAAGGAGAGTGTGGTTTGTGGCCCCAGCGACGTATTTTGCGTTCTTTGCAAACGGAACCATCGGCTACGGCTTTTCGTGCTCATTGTACCGTTGCGCCGGTTCTCTACACCAATCTCATTCTCACCCCACGATTTGATCGAGATCCTGCCGAACGTTTACGTCCTTGTCATGAATCTCAGCGTGTGCAGGTAATTTCGAGGCGCGTGTTTCCCATCTTCCTCGCACCCATCGCGCTCCGCCATGCGTTGAGCTCTCCGCAGCCGGGCTAGTTCAACTCGCCATCTACACGATCGTTCTGCTTGCCCCTGCTGCAACCTCGGGCGCCGCCGCCCTACCGAAGTAAGCGCACTGATAAGGCTGCCATTCGGATCAATGCTCGCATGCTCTATCGTGACGACTATCTTCGGCCCGTCCTTAACGATGCTGTTTAACAACCAGCCCGTCAAAGCCAGGAATGTCGATCGGGCTGAGATTGGCGGCTTGCACGTCAAGCGGTCCTCATTGTATTGATCATCGGCGATGAGAGCTTCCGGTTGGCTGCAAAAGCTGGTTGAAAACTAGGGCGGTGTTCGCGCCAAGTACACAGTGGCGTCGGCGCCGTTGCTTTGCAGAGTTTGTAGGCTTTGCGACAAAGCAGTAGCCAGCGTCGCGCCTCCGGTTGTCGCAGGCCAGCAAAAGTTGTCGCCCTGGCCATTCGGGAAGGATTACCCGAACACCGCATCCACGGGCTCGACGAACACCCCTATATGATGCTCGCCCTGTGATGTAGTCCAGTTTTTGTGACGGCATTGCATTTGCAGGGATACAGAATGTCAACTTGAGGCCATCATCGTCGAGCGCCGCTTGCAGCCGACGCACGCAGGATGAGGCGCGCCGCGCTCACGAGCCGGTTCTCTCAGGAGCGCCTGTGATATCATCTGCCAATTGGTCTGCCGGCCTGGTTGGGACGCGGCTCGCATTTTTTGTGGCCGGATTCGGCCTCGCGGCCTGGGCGCCTTTGGTGCCACTCGCCAAGGAGCGGCTCGCGGTGGATGACCGCATGCTTGGTCTTCTTCTGCTCTGTCTCGGAACGGGATCAGTCATCGCGATGCTTTTGACGAGCCTGTCGAATGCGCGGTACGGCAGCAGGCCCATTATCCTCGCGGGTGGACTTGGACTTGCTATTATGCTGCCGTGCCTTGCAATTGCCGACACACCTGTCAGGCTCGGTGCTACGCTGTTTGTTTTCGGCGTTTCACTCGGCTCGATCGATGTAGCCATGAACATTCACGCGATTGAATTGGAGCGCACCACGGGCCGTCCATTGATGTCTGGCTTCCACGCCCAGTACAGCATTGGGGAATTCACCGGCTCTGCTGCCGTGACCTCGCTCCTGTCGCTGCAGCTTGGCCGGCTTTTTTCGACGTTGGTCTGTTCGGCGTTAATGACGATCACGATTGTATCGGCCTGGCCGGGGTTGCTCGCGGCGGGGTCGGGGCCGCGGGAGCCATTGTTTGTTTTGCCCCATCGCAGTGTGTTGCTAGTAGCTGTGCTCGCGGCTGTCACCTTCCTTGTCGAAGGTGCAATGCTCGATTGGAGCGCTTTGCTTCTCGTTGAACGAGATCTTCTCGCGGAAGCGCACGGGGGCATTGGTTGTATGCTCTTCTCAATGGCAATGGCCGCAGGGCGTCTCAGCGGAGATGCCGTGGTGGGGCGAATCGGAGACCGTGCCACATTGATGCTCGGGACTCTGCCGATCGTAACAGGCTTCTTGGCTGTGGTGGCCGCGCCCGTTGCGTTGATTGCTATGGCAGGGTTCCTGCTTATTGGATTGGGTATCTCAAATGTTGTACCCGTACTTTGTCGACACGCCGGCAAACAGAAAATGATGCCAGCAGGCATTGCGATCGCAGTCATCACGACAGCCGGCTATGCGGGTATGCTCGTCGGGCCCGTCGGCATTGGGCTCGTCGCACATATGTTTGGCTTGCGCTTGGCGTTTGGGATGTTGGGCGCGCTCATGTCCATCGTTACGCTGTCGGCGAGGATGACGATGACACACCATCGCTAAGGCGTTGGCGGAGAGGAAAGGGACATCAGTACGCGTCCGGCTGATGACCGTCCATCGGTCGGCGCTTAGCGGCTTAGAGATGATGAGCGCTCAAATTCACGGCAGCAGGTCTCCGTCATGGCCATTCTCATTTTCCTGCAAGTGGTTGGCTGCGTCGTAGGTAGGATACACCGCGTCAATTGGGTTCTTGGCGTCCGACTGAGCCCGGTTGTTGACACCTCTTGTCAACTGCGTCGTTACCGTGAGCGGCAAGTCCGCTAGGCTGGACACTCACCGCCGATTGATACCTAGGATTGGCCCGTTAGCCCGGAACAGGCAGATTACTCCGGTGCCCTCCATCGCTGTCGGCGCGATACGCCCGGTATGCCAGCTGAATACCGTCCTCAAGCGAGGTTGTGGCGCGCCAGCCGAGCTCGGATAGCCGCCTGACGTCGAGCAGCTTGCGCGGCGTGCCGTCAGGGCGCGACGTGTCGAATCTGATCTCACCGCGAAAACCGATGGCGGACGCGACCATGCGTGCTAACTCGGCGATGCTGATGTCCTCGCCGGTACCGATATTGTTCAGTTCCGCCGCGGAATAGGTCTTCATCAGATGGATGCAGGCGTCGGCGAGATCGTCAACGTAGGGAAATTCGCGGCGTGGCGTGCCGGTGCCCCAGACCACCACGCTCTTCGAGCCTGCGAGCGTCGCCTCGTGGAAGCGGCGGACCAGGGCGGCAACCACGTGGCTGTACTCGGGATGATAATTGTCGCCGGGACCGTAGAGATTGGTCGGCATCACGCTGATGAAGTCGCTGCCATACTGGCTGCGATAGGCCTCCGCCATCTTGATGCCGGCGATCTTGGCAATCGCATAGGGCTCGTTGGTCGGCTCCAGCGGGCCGGTCAGCACCGAGTCCTCGCGCAGAGGCTGTGGCGCGAGCTTCGGATAGATGCAGGACGAGCCCAGGAACATCAGCTTCTCGGCGCCGCTTTGCTGCGCGGCCTGGATGACGTTCGCCGCTATCGCCATGTTGTCGTAGATGAACTCGGCGCGCAGCGTGTTGTTGGCGACGATGCCGCCGACCTTCGCGGCGGCGAGGAATACGACCTGCGGCCGCACCCGCGCGAACCAGTTGAACACGGCGGCCTGGTTGCAGAGGTCGACCTCACGCCGGTCCACCGTGACGATCTTGACGTCCTCGCGCGCCAGCCGGCGCACCAGCGCGCTGCCAACCATGCCGCGATGGCCGGCGACGTAGACGCTCTTGCCCGTCAGCTCAAACGCTGCGCTTGCCATGGACCGCGTCCCGTTTTGCCTCGGCGAGGTCGCTCGCCATCATCTCCTCGACGAGCTCTGCAAACGTACGCTTCGGCTTCCATCCAAGTTTCTCGCGCGCCTTGCTGGCATCGCCGACCAGGAGATCGACCTCGGTCGGGCGGAAATAGGTCGGATCGATCTTCACCACGGTCTTGCCGCTCTTGGTGTCGACGCCGGCCTCATCGACGCCCGTGCCACGCCATTCGACGCGGCGGCCGACCTGCGCGAAGGCAAGCTCGACCATCTCGCGCACCGAGCGCGTCTCGCCGGTGGCGAGCACGAAATCGTCAGGCTTGTCGGCCTGGAGGATCATGTGCATGCCTTCGACGTAGTCCCTGGCATGCCCCCAGTCACGCTTGGCTTCGAGATTGCCGAGATAGAGCGTATCCTCGAGGCCGACTTCGATGCGGGCGACGGCGCGGGTGATCTTGCGCGTGACGAAGGTCTCGCCGCGGATCGGGCTCTCGTGGTTGAACAGGATGCCGTTGCTTGCGAACATGCCGTAGGCTTCGCGGTAGTTCACCGTGATCCAGTAGCCATAGAGTTTGGCGACGCCGTAAGGCGAGCGCGGATAGAACGGCGTCGTCTCCTTCTGGGGGACCTCCCGCACAAGGCCGTAGAGCTCGGAAGTCGAGGCCTGGTAGAACCGCGTCTCCTTCTCCATGCCTTGGATGCGGATCGCCTCCAGGAGGCGCAGCACGCCGATGGCGTCGGCATTGGCGGTGTATTCCGGGCTCTCGAAGCTGACGGCGACGTGGCTCTGGGCGGCGAGATTGTAGATCTCTGTGGGGCGGATCTGCTGCATCAGGCGGATCAGATTGGTCGAATCCGTCATGTCGCCGTAATGCATCAGGAACGGCACATTGCCGACATGCGGGTCCTGGTAGAGATGGTCAACGCGCGCGGTGTTGAACGAGGACGAGCGGCGCTTGATGCCGTGCACCGTGTAGCCGAGACCGAGCAAATACTCGGCGAGATATGCGCCGTCCTGCCCGGTGACGCCCGTAATCAATGCAACGCGCCGCTTTGGGTCCTGAGCCGCCATGGTCTCCCTTAGTCGCGCCGCAAAGAAACACCATTGCGGAGCCGTTTGTCGAAAAATCTAGATTCGCAGACGCGCGCGCCACCCGCAATTAAAGGAAAGCGATCGTTAGCTCCAGTCATACACATCATGCAGGAATGCACACCATATACATTCATTTATATTTGGACTGAAGATGCGAGCACATTGAGCTTCAAAAATGAAGCCCAGTAACGCTAGCAGCGCGATACTCCTAACCAGGCGAAACGCCCTTGCGCGGGGCGCGCTTGCCCCTGGGCGATATTTCCAACGAGATACAGTGACTGTCGACGCGAGACAAAGTGAGAAAAAGGAGCAAACGTCGGTATAGATCATCGAACGTTTCGATATCGAGAGCTTACTTTCGTACAATGGAGCTTCGACGCCAATCCTTTAACCTTGACCGAGCGTAAGTTGCCTTGGTTTGAGTATGATAAGTCTCTTAAACCCGCGCCGGAAAAATGTCTCCTGTAAGACGGAACAAGTTAAGCTAGGGCTGCTGCGCCGTTTGTACTCGACCGGCAGCCAAAAGCGGAATGTAGCCGGGCGAAGCGATGATGGCTGACAGAGATCTAACTCAAGCTTGTGGATGCGGCGGCGATACAGGCGGCCGCGAAAACCGAACTTGACACCTGTAACCATCGGGCAAGCGCTTCATGTCCGGGTACCTGTAGGAAAAGTCGGACTCCTTAAACTTGGGCTGCATTGATCGATATGTGTGGAATTGTTGGCATTTTGGGGCGTGGTCCGGTCGTTGGGCAGTTGGTCGCCTCGCTCAAGAGATTGGAATATCGCGGCTATGACTCCGCAGGCCTCGCGACTATCGAAGGTTTCCGTATCGAGCGCCGCCGCGCTGAAGGTAAGCTGAGAAACCTTGAGGAGCAGCTACGCTATTATCCGCCGTCGGGTCATACCGGCATCGGTCATACCCGCTGGGCGACTCATGGAAAGCCGACCGAGAGCAATGCTCACCCTCATGCGACGGAAAATGTCGCGGTTGTTCATAACGGGATCATTGAGAATTTCCGCGAGCTGCGAGCTGAACTGGAGCGGAATGGAGCCCATTTTAACTCAGAGACAGACACAGAGGTGGTGGCGCATCTCGTCGAATCTTATCTCAAGAAGGGTTACTCGCCGCAGGACGCGGTACAAGCGTCGCTGCCGCGGCTGCGCGGTGCCTTCGCGCTGGCATTCCTGTTCAAGGCCCACGACGATCTTTTGATCTGCGCGCGTAGGGGGTCGCCCCTTGCGATCGGACATGGTAACGGCGAAATGTATCTAGGATCTGACGCGCTCGCGCTCGCGCCTTTGACCGACACCATCACCTATCTTGAAGACGGCGACTGGGCCGTGCTTACGCGCACGATGTGCGTGATTTATAGCGTAGACGGCTCTGTCGTCGAGCGGGAAACATCAAAGTCTGGCGTATCGTCACTCCTTGTGGACAAAGCGAATTATCGCCACTTCATGGCCAAGGAAATCCACGAACAGCCGACAGTGGCCGGCAGGACATTGGCGCATTATCTCGACACGGCGGCCGAACGCGTCGCCCTGCCGCTCACATTGCCGTTCGACTTTAAATCCATTCAGCGTATCTCAATTACCGCGTGCGGCACTGCAAGCTATGCCGGGCACATCGCCAAATACTGGTTCGAGCGGCTGGCGCGCTTGCCTGTCGAGATCGATGTAGCGTCCGAGTTCCGATATAGGGAGGCGCCATTGCGCCGGGGCGATCTCGCGATCGTCATCTCGCAGTCGGGCGAAACCGCTGACACGTTAGCTGCGTTGCGATACGCCAAGGACCAGGGCGTGCACACGATATCTGTGGTCAATGTTCCGACGTCGACGATTGCGCGGGAGAGCGAATCCGTTCTGCCGACGCTGGCGGGGCCAGAAATCGGCGTCGCCTCCACCAAGGCATTCATCTGCCAGCTGATGGTATTGGCCGCGCTTGCCGTCGCAGCAGGCAAAGAGCGCGATAAACTGTCTGAGATCGAGGAAACGAAGCTTGTGCGTGAGCTTATCGAAGTGCCGCGGTTGATTGCTGCGGCACTGTTGATTGAGCCGCAGATCGAGAAGCTCGCGCGTTATATCGCCGGCACAAGGGACGTGCTCTATCTCGGTCGTGGCACATCGGCCCCCCTGGCGCTGGAGGGCGCACTCAAGCTGAAGGAAATTGCCTATATCCACTCAGAAGGTTATGCCGCCGGCGAGCTCAAGCACGGACCGATCGCACTGATAGATGAGGCAGTGCCTGTGGTGGTGATCGCGCCTTATGACGAGGTCTTCGAGAAGACCGTCTCGAATGTGCAAGAAGTTGCGGCTCGGGGCGGCAAGATCATCCTGATGACCGATTCGAAGGGTGCTTTGGAAACGACGGTGGACACACTCATGACCATTGTGCTGCCGGAGATGGTCGCAAGCTTTACGCCGATGGTCTATGCCATTCCGGTTCAGCTCTTGGCTTACCATACCGCGCTCGCAAGGGGCGCGGACGTGGATCAGCCGCGTAATCTAGCAAAATCGGTGACTGTGGAATGAGGCGGTAGTGTCATATTCGAGCATTGAGGCCACTAATGAAGTGGGCGAGCTCAGTGAGAACGATCCCAGTATCAACAGGTAAATCATAGACCGATCCAGCTCGATGAGCAGAGTCAATCATGCTTGCGTCATCATCGTTAACCGACGGCCAATGGGGGTGAACGTTACCTCTGTCGTTCGAGCGGAACGGTCGATAACAAGTGCGAATTACGCCTAATTGGGAGATCCAAGTCGGCTCTCGGTTACCCAGCCTGCTATCTGCTTTGCAGGGCCAAATCGGCCTTAAGCTCGGTGCACAAAAGTGACTCTCTAACTCATCCTCCCACCCTGCCGAAGCCGACGAGCAAGTCGGTGCACACAACAGCTTCGGGCCGCTCCGTCGCGGCTTATTCACTGGCGCGCATACGCGCGACAACCTGCTTTTTCCGATTGCCAGCATCCGCCCCATTTCGGGCACGTTGAGCATGCAGTTCGACTCCCTACGACGATTGCTTAGGATTAGCAGTCCAGTTTGTCGCTTCGGCGCCTAGCAGCGGCTCACGCAATCCCCTTGGACCATACGCGTCACCGCGGTCCTCCCAGCTGCTACGTGTCATCAAATGGATTGTTAGAAACCGGACATTCCCGCGCAAGGTCGAGGTCCTAAAATCAAGTGAGGGGGAACGCACCGTTTCAGGGGACCGGCAAACGGCGGTTGCTGGAGGTCGTTTGCAGGCGTGCTGACCACCTCTGCGCAGTTTCGGCCCAGAGCGCGATCAGTTACACGGCTACGATGGCCATCTGGAAATCGAACTTGCGTTGGCACGCCTCTACGAAGCGACAAAGGAGCAGCGATATCTCACGCTGGCAATTATTTCGTGGAGCAACGCGGCACGGAGTACGAGAAGCGCCAGCAATCCTGCGTCTCAAAATCCGACGGCACGCCTTGGATGAAAACAAAGCGTATAGCCAAGCGCACTTGCCGCTTTCGGAGCAGCGGACTGCAACCGGTCATGCGGTTCGCTTTGTATACCTCATGACGGCAGTAGCTCATCTCGCGCGTCTGCGCCAAAACGAGCAGCAGCGCCAAACTTGCCTACGGCTATGGCAAAAAATGGTCCAGCGGCAGATCTGTGTTATCGGAGCCATCGGCTCGCAACGCGCCGGGGAAGCGTTCAGCAGCGATTACGATTTGCCAAATGATACGGCGTACGTGGAAAGTTGCGCGTCGGTTGGCCTGATGATGTTCGCGCGCCGTATGCTGGAGATGGAACTGGACGGCCGTTATGCCGACTTGATGGAGCGCGCGCTCTACAATACCGGTCTCGATAGTATCGCGTTCGACTGGCGTCACTATTTCTATGTTAATCCGCTCGAAGTGCATCCCAAAACGCTGAGGTACAATGGCATCTACAATCACGTCTCGCCGGTGCGACGACGCTGGTTTGGCTGTGCGTGCTGTCCACCGAACATCGCACGCCTTTGCACATCCATTGGTCATTACATCTACACGGCCAGCACCGACGCGCTCTATGTAAATCTCTACGGTGGTAATAGGGTGGCAATATCGGTCGACGGACATGCGCTGCGGTTGCTCTCATAAGCGATAGCTATCCCTGGAGAGACCAGGTGGAAATCGCCGTCGAATCTGCGCCGCCAATTGCCCACACGCTCGCCCTGCGCCTGCCGGAATGGTGCAGCGCGCCGCAGGCGAGCGTGAACGGCGAGCATGTGAATTGCGAGCCGCGCAAGGGCTATTTGCAAACTTCGCATTTGGCCGGCAAGGTGGCAATCCTGCGTGGCCCCATAATTTATTGTCTGGAGGAGACCGACAACGGGACCGAGCTACACAACGTTTGGCTTAATGCAGAGAGTCGGTTTTCCCTTATCGAGGGAACTGGTCTCTTTAGTAGCAAGATCTTGCTGCAGGCTGGCGGGGTGCGATTGCAACACACGCATTCTGAAGAAGCGGCGCTTTATCAATACGACAAAGTGCCTGGACAGCTAGAACCGCAGCAACTCACATTCATTCCGTGGTTCAGCTGGGCTAACCGCGGCGAAGGCGAAATGCGGATTTGGGTAAATGAGCGTTGACGCCGAACGCGCGGTCGCGCTTCCTCGGTTCGAGGTTAGACTACGGTTCTGGAGCAGGGGATATGGTTGCTCAAAGTCTGGAAATCGGCCAATCTGTGGAAGGCGGCCGCGAGCTCCACTGGAACGTTCGAAAGAAAAGCCGGATATGAGACGGGCGCGGCGGACACCGAAGAGAGCACCATCCGATTGGCGTCAGCAGGTCAATCGGCGATCAACCAAATTCCTAATAAAGGAGCTTCCTCGGAGCTGTTCGCGACCACTCATCAAAGCCTGATGAATGCCAATGGCACGAGCGTGTGCCGCCGTGTCGTTCAGCAGGAAGCCCTATGACAAGCCAACGTGAGGGCGGCCACGTCAGGTTTTGGTAAGCCAAGCTCCCTATCAGCGCCGCTGGCCCCAACAAGCCTAAACTAGTTGCGGAAATGTATGTCCGACGGGAGCACCAATCGCCATGTATAATCGGATCAATGGCTCGTCCTACTTCCAATCCTCTCACTTTGCCGAAACTGATGAGCAAATGGACGCAGACAATTTTGCTGATGCGTTCGCCAATATGCGCTTAGCCGAATCTAGCTCGAGTGGCAGTTCATCTTCGGCAACAAGACCATATTCGCTCGTTTCAAGCCCTCCCATCATAGAGTTCAAGGATCGTCGCTCATTCCGAGAAGCCGCGAAGGCCTATCATGGCGACGAAATCCAGTACATCGCCGACAACCCCCAAGAGTACTCCGACTTCGTGTCGGCCAAGGCAAGGCGAACTGCAGAAGTTGCCGAAGACTACGGGACAACCCGAGACTCCGAGAATGCGCGATACTTCAGCTACCAATTGGGCAACAAGAGTGTCGGACTTCTAAGAATGGAAGGCGGCGACAGCATGACCGAGTTCGACGTCAAAAGGTGGAAGAAGCTATTTCCTGGACGCGACGGGACTACCTCTACTGTGGATCTTCAAGTCGTTCATCCGCTTGTCGAGAACGCTGGCGATATCCTGCTCGAGCACCAGCTTCGAATCGACGGCGAACGGCCGCTGCTCAATTTGCGTCCGGCTAATCCCGAAGCAAGAGCCCGTGCGGCAAAGATGGGATTCGTCGAGGTTGACGCCGACAACATGGTTCTCGACCCAGAGAAGTCAGACAAGTGGGTAAGGAATAGCGACGGCAAATGGCAGCGAAAAGGCACTGCTGCGCGGTATCTTTCCAAAGCTGACGACAGTGAAGGTAGTGATACTGAGATCCCAGCCAGCCCCTCAACATACGATTATGAGGATGATTTTATGTGACCATGGGATCACCGGTGATTGGGCCCGATGGAGTAGACTGCTCTAGCCTGCTCCCGGCTCGTCTGTGTTTATATCCTTTTCGGCTGAGAGTTCCTCTGAGTTGGCTCAGAAGACTGCCCCCAGAGTGCACCTTGGCCTAGCGGTTGCTGAGTGTTTGAGCGTTGGAAGTAGGGGGCTCACTGCGCAGGGCAATTGCGGCAATCCTCGCTGCGGCGAGGATCTGTATGCGGTGCCGCCAAAGTGCGCCCGGCCGCCGAGGGGCCGGGCGTGTTGCGCCGAGCACGTACGACGGCTTGGAGGTCTTCTACAGAGGACAACCTACGAAGTAGTAAGCGCGTTGCGCCTGCCGTGAGTCGGTCGGCAAGGAAATGCAGAGCGAAGCGGCGCCCGATGGGCAAGACGGCCGGCATGCGTCAACGGACATAACGACGCCGTGAGCACGAGCATCCTAGGCGAAGCTCCGTTATCATCGCCACTGCAGTCGGGCTGCGAACAGCCAATCTCTTGCTTCATCGAGCGCTCTTGCGCCAGCTCCACTCCGCAATGAAGTATATAGCCTCGATCTATACGAGTTAAGAAGTGCTTAGGTCGTCGACTGCTTTGGGTGAGCATTACGTTGAACGTCGACCTACAGAATGAGTCGAGCTAACGTGCCCTTCCGGCCCCTCGCAGCGATAAGGTTGTTCTGCACCAATGTAGCCGCCCGTCGATAGTCGGTAAGGCATGGACAGGGCAACAATTCACCTCTCGTGCGCGTTTTAGAGCAAGTAGCGTGTTTGACAGTGAAGAGGCTGATCGGTGGCGAGATCGACGCGCGGAGCGTTTAGATTGGACACCAAACTGAAGCCGCAGGCTGATTGCATCAGATGCCGCCTCGGACGTCATACGCGTTCAGTGCGGTGTCGAGGCACTCGATTAATGCTTGTCCGGCAAAGGGCTTGGCGAGGAACCCAATCGCTCCGGCCCCCAGGGCTGACGCGCGCACGCGGTCGTTGGGGAAAGCCGTAATGAAAATGAATGGTGCGTCGTAACCGCGTGTCCGCATCTCTGCGAGCAGCTCCAGGCCGCTCATAGCCGACATCTGCACATCGGTAATGACACAGGATGTCTCGTTCAATTGCGGGGACCTCAGCAGTTCCTCGGCGGAAGCAAATATTTGGGCGATGTAGCCACGCGATTTCAAAAGATTCTCTGTCGCCGCACGGACTGAGGCGTCGTCGTCAACGACGGAGATCAAAGGCGTGGACAAGACGAGTCCTCCTGAAGCGGGAATAGCGGCTGCAAGCATTAGCCACCTTCGGCGAAAAGTGGGCTCGGCCGATGAAATTGTAAAATCATACTTGGGTTTGTTCAGGACGATTGACGCGAATTCCCAGCGTCTCAGTCATTCTGATCAAGTCGGCCAGCGAGCGTGCACGCATCTTTTTCATTACGTGTCCCCGGTAGATCTTGACCGTAATCTCGGCGAGCCCAAGCTCGGCGGCTACTTGCTTGTTCATCAGGCCAGCAGCGACCAGTTTCATCACCGCCTGCTCGCGCGGGCTTAGGGTCTCAAATAGAGACTGCAGGTTCGCGACGGTCTGCTGAGCCTCGCGCCTTTTGCGATCGCGTTCGGTCGCCGCAACCACGGCATCAAGAAGTTCCTGGTCGCGAAACGGTTTGCTGAGAAAATCGACCGCTCCTTCCTTCATGGCCCTGACGGTCATGGGAATGTCGCCATGGCCAGTAATGAAAATGATCGGAATATGTATGTTCAACCTCGCTAGCTCGGTCTGGTAGTCAAGGCCGCTCAAGCCTGGCAGCCGGACATCAAGAACTAGACAGCTAACAACGTCCGGAATTGTGCTCTGCAGCATTTCGCGGGCCGATCCGAATGCAATGACGTCTAACCCTACCGATTGAAAAAGGTTCGTGAGCGAGCGGCGCATGGAGAGGTCATCTTCGACGACAAAGACAACCGCCTTTGTCGAGGACTCGGCATTGCTGCCTTCACTTGGCGAGTCAAATCGTCCTGTCACGAGACGGCCTCCTTATGCAGCGGCAGGGCAAACTGGAAGGTCGCGCCCGGTCCATTTTTGTGGACCATTGACAGCCGCCCTCCGTGAGCTTCCACGATCGACCGGCAGATCGAAAGACCCATTCCAAGGCCACTCGATTTGGTGGTGAAGAAAGGATCCAAGACGCGGTCCGCGTCGTTCTCGGCGATGCCGACGCCACAATCGGTGACGGCAAGCTGGACGTGCCCCACACCGTCCATTGATGATTGAATCAGCAGTTCGCGCGCCCGGTCGGTAACTGCGTCCATGGCTTCGATTCCGTTCATCACCAGATTGATGATCACCTGTTGTAGCTGAATCCGATCGCCGAGGATCGTAGGCAGCCCTGCCGTCAACTCGGTTCGTAGCGTCACTCGGTGGCTCACCAGCTCTCGTGTTACCAGCGCAATGACCTCCTTAACGACCTCATTGATATCGAGCGGCACCATCTCAATGTCGCCCTTCTTCGCGAGCGCGCGAATACGACGGATCACCTCGCTTGCCCGGATTGCGTCTTCGATGATCCACTCCACCGAAGAGCGCGCAGCGGAAAGATTAGGCGCTTCCCGTCCCATCCAACCCAGGCACGCATCGGCGTTGCTGATGATAGCGGCGAGTGGCTGGTTTATTTCATGGGCGATGGAAGTTGTCAGCTCTCCTAAGGTCGTTACACGCGTTACATGCGCAAGCTCCGAGTGTGCCTTTCGTAGTTCTTGTTCGGCTTCATCGGCGCGAATGGTCGCGGTGATGTCAGTGCTGACGCCACGGTAGCCGAGGAAATTCCCCTTTGTATCGAAAAAGGGCTTGCCGCTCGTGCGGACGTAGATCGGAGAACCTGTCCGATTCGTAGTGCGGTAGACCAGATCCCGAAATGGAAGATGAGCCTCCAACGTCGCCCGATGCTGCCGCCACTTCTCGGGCTCCTCTTCGACGTCGCACGCAATATCCCAGCGAAGCAGGCCCATTAATCCTGTCGCCAAAATTCCCGCAGCGCTGGTGTGCTCGGATAGGCGAGTGACCTGATGATCCGGCCCCGTCTCCCAGAGCCAGTCGGAAGCTGTTTCGGCGTAGTCGCGAAAGCGCTGTTCGCTTTCGCGCAGCGCGGCAAGTGTGTTTTCCAGGCGTTCCCTAGCTGCGTGTTGCTCGGTGACATCCATATGTGTTCCGATCAGCTCGCTGACGTTACCATCGCTGCCGACCACCACGT
>Ga0209389_1000501_pt1 | contig 23600 bp, 18 predicted proteins | sample CowpearedBW_FD_187526 | JGI IMG/M metagenome (GOLD analysis project Ga0209389, IMG submission 187526) | Root nodule microbial communities of legume samples collected from California, USA - Cow pea red BW (SPAdes) (version 2) | ecosystem: Host-associated > Plants > Roots > Nodule | place: USA...
ACAAGTCAACTAAAGTTGATTCAACTAAGTCAACTTAGGGAATCAAAAAATAACAAGCACAAATGAAAGGGATGAAGGATTAGTGAACTTCCTTTCTAAACATGCTTAGTCTTCTTAAGCATGTGCCTTCATCCTTGGTTGGGGTCAATCCTTCATCAGGTGGCCTACTTTTCGAGGCAACTCAAGGTACATGAGAGAAACTACCCCACTCATGACTAGGAGTTGGCGGCTATTGTGTTTGCCTTGAAGATCTGGAGGCACTACCTCTACAGCGCCCAGTTTCGTGTGTTCAGCGATCATAAAAGCCTTAAGTATCTGTTTAATCAGAAGGAGCTGAAAATGAGGCAGAGAAGATGTGTGGAATTCTTGAAGGATTACGATTTTGAGCTTTTGTATCATCTAGGGAAGGCGAACGTAGTAGCTGATGCTTTGAGTAGGAAGACAGTACACACCGCACACCTCATGATCAAGAAGGTGGAACTGTTGGAGAAATTTAGAGACATGAAACTGCAGGTGGAGTTGGAATCAGGATTCATTAGGTGTAGTAACCTGACCATATCTAGTGACTTCCTGAACTCAGTTAGAGAAAGACAGTTGTTGGATGCTAGTCTGAACAGGGTTAGAGAGCAATTGGGGTCAAAAGAGGCAAATGACTTTGCTTTGGGTAATGATGGCATATTGAAATTTCAGGGCAGAGTGTGTGTGCCTGATGATGTTGAAGTGAAGAAATTGATCCTCGAAGAAGGACATAAGAGTCGTCTTAGCTTGCATCCTGACATGACTAAGATGTATCAGGACCTCAAGGAGACTTTCTGGTGGCAGGGGAGGAAGAAGGACGTGGCACAGTTTGTATCCGCCTGTTTGACGTAACAGAAGACGAAGGTGGAGCATCAGAGACCTGGTGGGATCTTACAGCCCTTGAAGATACCAATGTGGAAATGGGACAGCATCTCGATGGACTTTGTGACCCATTTGCCACAAACTTTTAGAGGACATGACACCATTTGGGTCATAGTGGACCGACTAACTAAGAGTGCCCATTTCTTGGCGATGAACTTGAAGATGTCAATGGCCAAGTTGGCCCAGTTGTACATTAAAGAGATAGTAAGGTTGCATGGAGTACCTTCGAGCATAGTTTCTGATAGAGACCCACAATTTACATCACAGTTTTAGTAAACCTTACAGGATGCCTTGGGAACCAAGTTGACTATGAGCTCAGCCTACCATCCCTAGACCGATGGTCATTCTGAGAGGACGATTCAGTCACTTGAGGATTTGCTGCGGACATGCATATTGGATCATTTGGGTCCTTGGGACGAAGTACTGCCTTTGATAGAGTTCACCTACAACAACAGTTTTCACGCGAGCATTGGTATGGCACCATATGAATCTCTTTATGGCAGGAAGTGTAGGACCCCTCTATGTTGGTATCAAGATGGGGAGGCAGTGCTGGTTGGACTAAAATTGTTGGAGCAGACCATAGAGAAAGTGAGGATGGTGAGAGATAAGATGCAGGCTTCTTAGAGTAGGTAGAAGGCCTATGCGAATCGCAAGAGGAGACCCTTGGTGTTCGCGGCCGGCAATCACGTGTTCTTGAGGGTGACCCGGACCACTGGTGTGGAAAGGGCTCTCCGCTCAAGGAAGCTCTCTCCTAAGTTCCTTGGCCCCTATCAGATCACGAGGAGGATCGGGCCAGTAGCTTATGAGATTGCTTTGCCCCCTTAGCTGGCAAATCTTCACTCAGTGTTCCACGTCTCACAGTTGAGGAAGTATGTGTTTGATCCGGCTCACGTGTTGGAAACGGAGGATATACAAATTAGAGAGGACCTCACCGTGGAAATACCACCCATCGCCTTAGAGGAGAGTCGAGTTGAGGAGCGTAGGGGAAAACCAGTCAGCCTTGTCAAAATCATCTGGGATCGGAGGATAGGTGACTCGACTTAGGAGTTGGAGGAAGATATGAGGAAATCACATCCACATCTTTTTACCTGGTAAGTCTTCATTTTCGAGGTCGAAAATTCTCTTGTTGGGGAGAATGTAAAGCCCACTTTATTTTTTTGCATTTTTATTTTAGAGGTTGCCCCAAACTCTTGGACCTAAGGGCTGGCCCAAAGGGAAAACAGACCCTAAGTCTACCTTAATCCTTCCATTCCTCTCACTTTGCAGAAAACACAGCCGTGAACTCTCCCCTTTCGCAACGAGAAGCTCTGCTAGGGTTTGATTCCTCATCCCTGTAAAGTTCGCTCAAAGCTCCTTCCCGCTCAACGTAAGTTATCCTTCGCCTCGTACCATCCCTTCCTTGTCATATTTTCGTGTTTTCCCAGCTAGGGTTCTGTAAGGAGCTCCTCTTATGTTTTGTTCCGCTATTTTTCTAGTTCCCTAAACTGTTCTGGAGCTGTTGTCCTCACTTTTGTGGTGTCGAGGTCCTCTGCTAAACCCTTTCCAGGTAAGGGAAGCTAGAGCTCAGTGTTTATCTCGATTTTATGGTGTTTTGGTTCTGTTTATGAGTTTGAGATGATTGGTCGTCGTTATTATTGCTTGAATATGTTTAAGAATACTAGTTTGGTTGAAAGGGTTATTTGTGCACGCGACAACAGTGGAGAACCCTGATAATCTCATCTAGGCGAGCCAACGTAGCCCAAGGGAGAGTATCATAGGCTAGTCGCTAGAACCTGCGCGAAATGTCGCTCAGGCGACGCGTCTCTATTTTGAGCGAGAGTCCATATGGCTCAGGCGAGAAGGGGTCGCCTAAGCGAAAGGACACGAACGCTATTGTTCCCTCTTTTCGAGCCTGAGCGAGGGAAACCTCTCGCTGGAGCGAGACTCTTCAGCCTGAGCGAGGATTTGGGCGAGTCTGTGCGTTTGTTTGGTTTCCTCACTGATCTTACATGTTTTACATATGTTTTGAATGAATATTTATGTGGTAACATGATGTGGGTGAATATACATGATTAAGGGAGGTTTATTTGTGGTGAATTGTGAGTTTGGCATGATCTATATATGAATTATACATGAGAGGTTGAATACATATATACATATGTTGTCACGAATTTGGCGTGGGCTATGATGAACATTGATGGTTGGTAATCAAGAGGCATGGTATTAGTATGAGAGGAAGCCTTTTACTCATGGTTTGGGAATAACGAGTTGGTATTGATTTAAGATTTGATATAAATGAGGATTGCTTACGGATGTTGGTATGAAGTTCCTATGCATGATATATGTATCTATTTCTTAGTTGTTTGTATATGTTTGGTAAGTGGTCAGTATGTATTTCCTTGAAATCTGTAGGTGAGATTTCAAGGTCGTGCTTCAGTGGTTGGGACGTAATTCAATGGCCCATGTTAGTGGGTGTCCATGGCGGTGCCCCATCTATATAATTTGGTAAGGATTTAAGGTAAGGATTGCATCCTGACACTCTAAGGAGTCAGTTAGTCTCACTTAGAGCGGACTGACTGTTGTGGTGAGAGTAGCAGGAGGCCTGAAAACTCATTAAGGGCTAACCTTGTGTGTGGGGAATTGATTCATTGTAACACTTGTAACGCATAGCTCGGGGGTGAGCAGAGGTATCCACCACAAGTGCAAGCATCCGCTGAATTCGACCAAATTATATGTATTCGGATGAGTCGAGTCAGAGTCTAGTGTATTGCTTGAGAAAGTCATAACATGTTGGATGATTTACAAATACTGCTTGGATTGGGTGATAGTATGTGACTACATGAGAAATTGTTTTCTACTCTAGCTTACCCTACTATTTTTTGTTGTATGTTCTGTGGTGTGGTCTTTTCTTTTGCAATGATCATCAACTTGTTGGATTGAGCAGAGGTGAGAGCTCCCCGTAATCATCAGGGTTATGGAGGTTCCGTTGCACAGTCTGCTTGGACTGGATCTATTCTTTTTGGGTTTTCTTTTTGGGCTATGTGATGAGTCATTATTTTCTTCCATTCCACTAGCCTTTGTGTACCCATTTGACAGTTGTTCAGTGCTTAATTGTTCATCTTTATAGTGTTTTTCATCTGTTGGGCTTTATTAGGTTACTGTTCCGAATTTGGACTAATTTCACATTATTTAGCCTAATTTTCACTTTTAATAATTTTTAGGTATTTGGGTGAAGCAATTTTGGAGCTTGGAAATCAATATTCAGTTGAAGAGAGTCGCCACATCATTTCCACATCATTTCCACGTCATCTGAGTGAATGGGCCAACATTAGAACATTAGAGGCGCAGGAGTGGCATTTTTGTAATTCTGCAGCTCATAATGGCAATTTTATAAATAATGCTGGAAGACATGAGGTGACCACGAGAATAGGGTTTCTTTTCCATGCACCAGCCGCACACTTCATCTTCTACATTCTCTCCAACCACCATTTTCGTTCTCCAAGCTTCCATGGAGGTGCCCCTTGCAGTTTTTCACGTTTTTGGCTAGTTTTTACCGTTTTTATGCACATTTGACAGCACCCATTGAGGGTTTTACGTTTTGAATTCGTTTTCTATCTTGGGCAGCTCGTTTTGTGGGTTTTATACACTTGGAACAACACCCATTAATGGGGTTTTCGTGTTTATATATCACAGCACCGTTTTACATTCTATTGAAGCTTTGAAATCTCTCTTTTTGCTCTTAATTTGCGTTTGAGTTTAGGGGTTTTGAGTTTAAGGTTCTGTTTCAGATTCGAAGTGGTTGATTGTTCCATTTTCCATGTCTAGCTAAGTTTTTCGTATTTGTTCCTTGAAGAAACTGAATTGAAACCATGAGGTTGATGTTTTGCAGTGCAATCCATTCCTATTTTCTCTTCATCCTATTCAATTTCATATCTTTGAATGAAATGGAATTTGTGATGCTTAATCATGGGTCCATGTTTTCCACAATTTTAGAACCCTTATCATGCTTAGTGAGTTCGGGTTCTGTCACAGTTGCTTAATCTGTCTGTGTGTGTGAAATTGAAAGAACGATGTGTGTTATGCTTAATGGCATAATGAAGCTGTGTTAATTTTCACATAGTTGATTAATTCAGATTTCATGAGAGTTAATTGGATAAGATAATTGATTTAGTAACCTGTGATTGGTGGATTTTCAGTGGAATCAAGGAATCAGTACTTTTGAATTGTGTGTTTAATTCAGTTTCACTATTTCTATTAGAATTTAGCAATTTTGTGTGAATTTGCCAACCCCCCCCCCTTGTGTTATTGTTGTGTTTATCTGGAAATTGAGGCTTTGAACAAGAACATTGGTCGTTGGGAGACGACTTGGTTCACTTTCATATACTGCATTTTATCTGTTTTAATTTGGTGGGGTACGACCTTGATCACTATGGCCCATGTATTAGTTTGCTTTTTAATTTCCTTTTGGAATTACTGTTGAATGTTGCAACTGGTTTAGGTTTGGCATCATGGTGTGCCTAGGATATTGTAGGGGTTGTGTTTAAAACCCCAGGACTACGCTGCTATACTATCTGTGTGTGACGCTCCCTTTAATTATGCTTATTAATTAAATGGGACGTTACAAAAAATATCCTTTAAAATTTGTAATCAATAAAAATAAACATTTTAGAAACTCAATTAAATTTTAAATTGATATTTTAATTTCTTTTTTGTAAATCTTTTAGATGTTTAATATTTTTTTATTGATTTTTTTGTTTATTTAAATCTTTTATGTTTAATTATGTACCACACCTAACCAAACTCAATCAAATAAGTAAGAAATGCATCAAAGCAGCCAAGTATTCAACCTAGGCCGAGTTAGTCTAACTTATACCGGACCTAGTCAATTTAACCATATAAATGATAAACCTCAACGAACATACCAGAGACAACCCAAGTACATGACCCGGGCCGCCATGGTCTCAAACTTAACTGAACAAAGGCTAAAGTAACAACAAAATGGCCAACACGGATAGTACGTGGCCAAGGACGACATCTGACTAGTTAAGAAGTAAACGGATCAGACCGCTCTCGAAGACTTAGTAAAATGGAGGTCCCCGCGTTCGATGGACCTTAAGGGCCTGGGTTAGGGCCCGGGCCCACTCATAACCCAAGCCAAGGTCCGGCCCATTGGATAAACGAAAATCATTAAATGCTCTATAAATACGCATGGACCCCACAAATTAAAGGTACGCATTCATTAATCACTGATTTGACTTTCTGAGAGCTTTGACTTACTTGAGCTTCGGAGACTCTTCTGCAGGTAACCCCTCCTGGGTTCAAGCTGACATGTATCAACCGGGGAGAGACCAACTGAAGAGATAGTGGACTACGTGGTAAGGTGACAGTCGTGCCTAACTTATCTTATTTGTTCTCTGCAGGAACAAAAAATACTATTAAACGTAATGGCTTTTTACAAAACTTTGTACAAACAAATTTTATTAAACAAAATTGATTGTATAACATATAAACTTAATGAGGTTTTAAATTTTAACTCATTGGTAATTTTGGAATCTCTTAATTGAGTTCCGGATAAATCTATGGTTTATTGAATACTTATTAGATATAATATTTTTAACTGAGTCTCTACCTTTAACTATTTCCATGTTAAGTGGGTGATATGGCTATTAAGTGACTAACGTTGTTATTATCTTACCATGTCACCATGTTCTTGTTCAATCAATGTAAGATCCACTTTTTCTGGTTTTATGTTTAAGGGCCTGGCCTTAACCATTCGGCCTAAGGGCCAACCCATAGGGTGCCTAAAACTCTTTTTCCAGCCTTAAACCCCTTTACTCTGCCCCATTCTTAGAAAATAGGAACCCTTCCCCCTTCCACTACTGGAGCAAAGAGCTCTGCTAGGGCACAATCAGAGCACCCACTATTTCACTCGAATGTCTTCTTCGGGTAAGTTGAACTTTAACATTACCCCTTTCGTTCCATTCCAATGTCTAGGTTCTACTTTGGGTTGACGTTGAAAGCTTATGCTAGCCTCTGTGCATCTGTTTTCCCAGTTTATTGCACTGGTTGGAGTTACAGTGCTCCCCTCTTCCCTTAGGACTGCTAAGCTGACGTTTAACCCCACTCCAAGTAAGGGAAGCTAGGGATTTACTCTTTTTTTTTATTCATTTGCATGTTTGGTTTGTTTTGCTTTTGGGTGCTTGATATATGATGTTGGTTGTGTGATAACATGTTGTTTGTACTACTGTTATGGTTCGAATCGGGTTGTGCACGCAAAAGAGCAGGTGGGTTCTACTGAACTCGCCTAGACGAGCTGGGTGATCGCTCAAAACGCAAAGCTCTCGCTTAAGCGAAGAGCTCTCATATGAGCTAGAACAACTGGAACTCATCCCCCTCTCTATTTCGAGACCTTGACGTGCCCACTGTTTGCAATCTCGCCCAGGTGAGATCTGACAGCTTGAACAAGGGGCTCTCCTCGCCTGAGCGAGAGTTCCTTAGCCTAAGCGAGATTGACAATGGTGATTTGATAAGTGTTTGTTTCAAATGATTGATTGGTTGGTTACTTTAAATAGTTACGTATGATGCATTGTATGTATTCTATATGACATAATGAGACTGGAATTGATGAGCTTGGTATGATTATGCGTATGAAACATGGTTGGATGGTTGGTTAAATATTGGCATGAGATTGGTATGCATGATAAATCTATGATTGGTTGGTGAGACATGACTATGGTATGGTTAGGACGTAATTCCATGAATCTGTTGGTGAGATCTCATAGTGGTGCCTCATGTAATGGACGTAATTCCATGACCCTCTTGGTGAGAGCTCATGGTGGGGCCTCATGTAATGGACGTAATTCCATGACCCTCTGGTGAGAGCTCATGGTGGTGCCTCAGGTAATGGATGTAATTCCATGACCCTCTAGTGAGAGCTCATGGTGGTGTCTCAAGTAATGGACGTAATTCCATGACCCTTTGGTGAGAGCTCATGGTGGTGTCTTAGGTAATAGATGTAATTCCACGAACCGTTAGTAAGGTTTCGTGATGGTGCCTCAGTATATATTAAGTAAGGATTGCATCCTGAAACTCTAAAGAGTCAGTTAGTCTCATGTAAAGCGTACTAACTCAAGTGGTGAGAGTAGTAGGAGGCCTTAGTCTTTGGCAGGATAATGACCTTAGATGTTTGAAGGCTAACCTTGTACGTGGTAGGGTGAAACCCATTGGCAATGACTCTATAGAGTAGTAGAGGCCACCAGGGGTGCAAGCATCCAGTGAATCTGACTGATTATATGTATCTGGATAATTGAGTCTTAGAGCCTTGCTTATTTGCTATCACATGCTTGGTTGGTTCATGTATCTTTGACTTTTAAATTGCATGCTAACTCGTATGATAAAAACTTTTTACTTTAGTTTACCCTTTCTGTTTGATTGTGTGTTTTGTGTGTGGTTTTCTCCTTTTGTGATGATCATCAATTTATTGATGTGAGCAGATGTGGAAACCCTTAGTGGTCACTAGGGTGATGGAAACTTCGTTGCATAGCTATTCTTGGGTTGGATTCCCTGCTCTGAGTACTCTTTAAGGTTGTGGCCTATGTACTGTACTTGCTCTATGAGCATATATTTTGGATAACTGTCAAAACATTTATTCTTGTTCTTTATTTGCTAATGGCATCGTGGTATGCCTTAGTTTTATATCCGTGTATTTTGGAAAATTGTAAGGAGTGACACTTATACTCCATGACAATGCTCTTTGTGTTATATCGTATGTGTTGTTTTGTTTAATTAATCGTAATTATTAAATGAGACGTTACATTTATGGTATCAAAGCAGTTCATCCTTAGGATGACGTAAGGGTTGTGGGTTTGTCATGTCTCGCGGGCTTAAGTAGTCGAGTTTGTCTATGGAACCGAAAGTATTAAGAACAGAAAACGTCTTGATAAAGTAATGAGGGTGCACACTCATGACTAGATCAAAGGTTGTTTTCCTTTCTTAATTTTAACGGTTTGGGGAAAGAAGGGTGACATACAAAAGGTTTGGTTGTCTATAGATGATGGAATGTTGCTTTGTATGTTCTAGTTTGTCTTATTACGCCTTGTGCTTTGTGTCTGGTTTCTACAGAGATAAGAGAATGCAAATTCAATGTTGACTTGGCCTGCTTACCTTTACAAGTGTTGGATGAGGCCTTTGAGACAACTTCTTGCCTCAAAGATAGGAAGTTGATGTGTGATGTATATCGTTGAGCGAGGATGTAGATTTGTAAGGATTGTTGTTGATGGTTTCACAATGTTATAACAGATACATTGTCATGGCCTAAGAAGAGGTAGTAGAAGAACATGATTTTGAAGTGACTAGGGATATAAAAAAAATTCATACCCGCGAGTATCTGTGAATAAAATCTGCAATCGGTAGAAAATGAATATTGTAAATGGATACCCGTGGGTAACAAGTACATGTATTTTTTATAGCCGCATGTTAACGAGGCATTTTGTAATATGCCGGTCGAATATTACTTAATTAAATAAATAATATTTAAAAAAAATTGACATTTAATATACATTCCCCAAAAGCGCGGAAATTTCAAAATTTTATTAAAACGCTTAAATTCAAAATCCACAATGAAAGTCATTACAATTTCTGAATTTCCAAAACCAACTCAATTAAAGTTACTAATTACCCAAAACAAGTTTCTTAAATGAAATCCCAACAGCTAGCCCACACTCCGGCTCTATGTATCACCAGTATCACCTGAAACAACATCTGCTCCCATGTGACAAGTCACACGATCAACGCCAGACACAAATAAAAAGGGTGAGCTCAATGAAAGTAAACATGCATAATAAAACATACCATAAACCCTCACCCGAAGCATTCTAATGTAACCAAATACCCTTTCTTAGAACCTTTCTCATCAAGCATTAAGAAACATGGTCCCCTATTGTATCCATCCAGATTTTACACACTTGACCATGACCTTAAGAATATCACATGCTTCCACGAACCTGCCAATTGTGGTCCAACCTCTATGAACCTCCCGCTCGTAGTCCAACACGCGTGAACACCTGTTATGAACCTCTCCGCTCATAAAAGCCTCAAGTGTGAGCACGATGCTCATATCCCAACACGAGACTACATCTAATACGAACCTTCTCGTCCGTATTAATCACGCATTCCATCACCAATCACGAACCTACCCACTCGTGATAACGTCAAGCATATCCTGGCCCAAGGTCATCATCTCTACACATGTAAAACACTTCAAATCATCAACCTGACCTATATGAGATCAACACATACTCAACCATGGCCATAGGGATTCCATATGCTTCCAAGAACCTGCCATTTGTGGTCCAACTCTACGAACCTACCGCTTGTAATCCAACACGCGTGGAACCATCTCGTTATGAACCTCCCGCTCATAACAATCAAGTGGAGTCATCTAATACAAACCTCCTGCTCGTAATTCATCCAAGAATATCCCAGACCAAGAATCTCCTAACAAGCCATACAAAATACACCACAAACGCACCCTACCACTACCCTATCGCCTAGTGCAACCTAAGTGTCGCTAGGCAAAATTGTGTTGCAGACGCAATACTAGAAGTGTACAATTGCTAATTTCGACCCAATCATTCAATTAGCACAGGAATTCATCCAATCCTATTTTCCAATATGCATACACATTCTGTAACATCCTCTGAATACCAAAATTACTAGAATTTTACACATTCAAGCACATTAAAACACAATTCCACTTCATCCCCAAACCATTATGAAGCCCTCATGTTGATACAATCCTCAAATCACCCAGATAATATCAACAATAACAATGTATGAACAATTTATAATAGTAATAACTCCACAAGCAAACACATTATATCCAGCAATTCAATAACAACAACAAAAATAAAAAAAACCTGGAAAACAAGTGCTATAGTTTACGTCACTTGGCAGGCCATGATTGTCGCTAGGCGGTTTCTGGGAAAATCTAGAAAATAACTTCATTCTACATGCGTCGCCTAGCGGGCCAAGACTGCCACTAAGCAGTTTCTGGACAGAAACCCATAAACGTGAGTTTTCCAACGCAAACGACTTTGCCTATACCAAAAAAACTCCCACCCACCTCACAATGCTTAGCAAAAATAATAAATCATGAAAAAGGAACTATTTATCAGTAGTCAAGGTTTGAACCCTCATCCACCCAAATACCAAGCATATGCATAAACCATCAAGCTATTACATATTTTTTGGCATTTCACGCACACATAGATTTATAATGTCATACCGCACAACCAGACATATATCCTAAACAAATTAAATAATTAAACATCCCACTAATGAAAAATATAGGATTTGAACCCAAGTCATCTCAACACCACCCAAATCGCTCGACCACTTGAGCTATCATTGCTCCTTGTGAAAAATAATAAATTGTGAAAAAGGAACTATTTATCACTAGCCAAGGTTTGAACCCTCATCCACCCAATACCAAGCATATGCAAAAACCAATAAGCTATTACATGTTTCTTAGCATTTCATGTACACATAGATTTATAACAAATCAAATAATTAAACATCTCACTAATGGAAAATACAAGATTCAAACCCAAGTTCTCTCAACACCACCCAACATGCTCAACCACTTAAGCTACCATTGCTCCTTGTTATGATTGGTCTATTTAATTCCTTTAAATGTATCCCCACCCCACATTTATTGATAATTATATATTTATTTATATTTAATTTTCCCGGATTTTACACGAGTACGGTTATCATAGTATTCATACTCGTGGATACCTGTACTCGCTATACTCTAATTTAAATTAAATAAAAATTAAAAAAATACGATTAAAATATTAACACATCGATTTTAAACGGGTTGTTTTTTATCCATTGGTTTTAAAAAAAATTCATTTCTTTGTAAATTGTCATTAGCACTATTTAAATAGGTTATTTGAACTTTGTTTGGAATTTATGAATGTTATGTATTGTATTTTATTTGAATTAATGATTAAAATATGTTGTTAAATATTGTATTTTATTTTTTAAATATCTACGGCTACCGTGGATATCCGTGGATGTTAAAAAAAATGTGAATACCGGCATAACGAATACCTACACAAATATGGGGACGGGTACGAGACGAATATTTATCCAACGGGTAAGGTCGAGGGAGCTACTACCCGTACCCTACCATCCCGTTGACATCCCTAAAAGTGACACAAGTGAGCAACCAAATAGCAAGAACTAGGCCTGAACGTTATAACACCAAGCCTAAACACTTAAATGATTATGATTGCACTCTTAAAGGAAAAAGGAAGTAAAGGTTAAAAGTCTAATTAGGATTGAGGGAAAAGTAGTATTTTCTCAGGGGTTGTTAGAATCTCTCATAGATTATTTTGTCTGTCTTATGATGTGTACCTTTGGACTATGGTCACCAATATATGTATGAGAGTCTCTTATAAATAAAATAATGAGAATTATCAAGACCTCTTTCTTTGTTTATTTTTTGTTTTCTGTTGGAGGAAGCCTAACATGTAATATAGGCATTGCAATTTGGTGCTTTCATTGAGAGACCATGGCTGCATCAAAGAGCGATAAAAAAATGGCCTTCATTCTTCTATTGCTTGAGAATAAAAAAGCCTTTCAAAAAGCAATGAGCATTCATATGGCCAATTTGGAAGCACAAGTGGCGATTCGTTAAGCATATAGATATTTGGTAGTAAATGACTCTATAGTTCAACCTTTTACTCGAACATCCTTGAAATTAGATATGCCCTGATTTGATGGTTCCAAACCATTAGCTTAGATCTTTAAAATCAAGCAATTTTTTGACTATCATAGGACTCTAGAATATCAAACGCTTCAAATGGTTGCTTTTTCCAGGGAAGGAGAAGCCATTACTTGGTTCCAATGGATGCATGACAACAAACTAATATCAACTTGGAAGATTTTCCTTCAAGCTTTAGAGGTTTGTTTTGCACCGTCACATTATGAGGACCCAAGAGGAGCCTTGTTCAAGCTTCGCCAAACTTCCACTGTTTGTGAATACCAAAATAAGTTCAAATCTCTAACAAATTGGATCATGGGTTTGCCTCCTCCGTTTTTCCTCAGTTGCTTTATTTCAGGACTTAAATATGAAATCCAATGAAAAGTTCATGCGTTCAAACTGATTTCGCTATCCTAAGCCATAAGTTTGGCAAAATTGCAAGAGGAAAAGTTTATCGAAGCTTCAACCACCAACTATTATACCCGACCTTCCTCACCTTCCACAAAACCCATAAAAATTATCAACCCACTGTATTACACCATCCAAAGTGCGAACGTTTCCCCTATCAAACCCAAAGTGAACCCTAATCCAATTGATGTCAAACGAATGTCCCTTGAGGAGCTCTGAAGCCATTATGAGAAGAACTTGTGTTATTATCGCGATGAATGATATTAGTTTGGTCACAAAACGCAAGTGTGAGTTCATGTTGTTTATTTCAAAATTGGACAACCCGAAAACTGATGAGCTTGACTTAAGTCTCCTACATATAGATGACCCGACTCCTATTAACCCATCGAACCTCTGGATACAACATTGGCCTAAATTAGCTTACACGCACTGATGGGCCACTCAATTCCTTAGTCTCTTAAGGTTTTGGGCCATGTTAATGCATCCCTTGTTACGATACTAGTGGATAGTGGGAGCACCCATAACTTTATCTAAGCTCACATAGGTAATTTTTTTGGCCTTCAAGTTGCCCTAACCCAATGCTTCCATGTCTTGGTAGGAAATGGAGATAAGTTTGCATGTTAAATTGTTTGTAAACAGGGATCACTATAATTGGCTCTCACAAAGTTTTGGTTGATATGTTTGTTTTACCCTTAACTGGGGCTAAATTGTATTAAGGGTACAATGGCTAACGACGCTAGGGCCATATTGACTGGTTATGAACATCTAAGTATGAAGTTCATCCAATAAGGGAAATTGGTTAAACTTAAAGGTCAACACTAGACAATACCTCAAGAAGCAATTATAAATTAGTTCAAGATAATGATTTCTACTAATGGCATAGCCAAATATTTTCAATTACAATTGATTTCCCCATTAGAGGAGCTCCTAAAACCTTTGTTGATATTATAAATTGAGGAAATTTTTAATATATATCCTCAATTATTTGAGGAACCATGAGGCCTTCCTTCTATTCGAGCAACCAATCATCACATGCCCCTGTTGGAAGGGTGAAATCCTGTGAATGTTAGACCCTACAAATATCTATATTTTCAAAAACATGAGATTAAATGTTAGATCAAAGAGATGGTGGTTAAGGAAATCATACAACAAAGTAAAAATGCCTTTTACTTCTCAATCTTGCTAGTGTAAAAGAAAGATGGATCATGGAGGTTCTATGTTGATTATGGAACCCTCAATACAATTATAATAAAGGATTTATAGAATTGTATATGTTCTGAATTTATTGTGTGTCTAATGCAGACCACATAATATGTATTTATACTATTCAGTAAAATCAATTACAATAAAGACACCTAATAATTAGGAATCAATCATCCTAATTTTTGAGATTATGTAACAATTGATTTCTTAGAAATCTATAATAGCTTATTATATTCTAACATTCCCACTCATGTTAGAACATATATGTCATATGTGCCAAACTTGTTACAAATGTACCCAATATGAGGGCCTCTAAGGGACTTGTGAATATGTCAGTTAGCTAATTGCTAGAGTTGACAAAATCAATAGCGATTTCTCCAGAGAGCACCTTTTCTCTAACAAAGTAACAATCAATTTCAATGTGTTTGGTTCTTTTATGGAAGACCGAGTTTGATGCAATGTAAAGTGTAGCTTGATTGTCACAAATAAACTTTGTTTCTTGGATGTCCCCTATTTTTAGTTGTAGTAGTAATTGCCTAAGAAACATAAGCTCATAAGTGGTTGCTGCCATAGGATGATATTTTGCTTTTACACTAGATCTGACAACTATATTTTGCTTCTTGCTTCTCCATGAGATAAGGTTTCCTCTAATAAGAACACAATACCCATAGGTGGATATTCTATCTAATGGTGATCCTACCCAATCCACATTAAAGTAATAAGTGATCTTAGTATTGCCTTTCTCTTCATACGATAATCCTTATCCTAGAGCATTTTTTATGTATCAAAGAATATGTGTCATAACATCCCAATGGTTATCACAAGTAGCATTTAGAAATTGGCTTACCACACAAAAAGTGAAAATGGTGTTGGGTTTGGTGATGGTGAGATAGTTGAGTCTGCCTACCAGGCGACAATATCTTTCTAGGTCTTTCAATGACCTTCCCTGACCTAGAAGAACCTTGATATTGGGATCATAGGAGTATCACAAGGACGACAATCAAGCATAACAATTTCAGTAAGAATGTTCAGGGGCATACTTACATTGATTATTAACAATTCCATAAGCAGATTGAGCAACTTTAATGCCTAAGAAATATTTTAGAGGGCCCAAAGCTTTAAATTGAATTTGCTGTGAAAGGTGCTCTTTGAGTTATCGAATTCTAGTCTCATCATCACCTATGATGACAATGTCAGCAACATAAACAACAAGGTAAATGCATTTATCAGAAGAGGAATGAAAGGAGAAGACACAATGATCAGGCTCACGCCTGGTCATCCCAAACTACATTGAGATAGAACTGAAACAACCAAACCAAGCCCGAGGAGATTGCTTTAAACTATAGAGAGACTGTTGAATCTTATAAATAAGATGAGGATCGTCGAGAGCAAGAAAACTAGGGCGTTGATCAATATAAACTTCTTCCTACAATTCACCATGTAAGAATGTATTTTTAATATCTAGCTGATGAAGAGGCCAATGATGAATAACAGCAATAGCCAGAAAGATACGAACAAAAGTTATTTTGGCCATAAGGGAAAATGTGTCCCCATAATCTAGACAAAAAATATGTATATCCTTTGGCGACCAAGTGAGCTTTTAACCGACTAGTATGACCATCATGTCCAATTTTCACTATATAAACCCAATGACAACCAACATTTTGCTTGCCAGGAGATAAAGGTACAAGTTTCCAAGTGCCATTGGAATGTAAGGTTGACATCTCCTCTATCATTGCCTGACACCAACCAAGATCAACCATGGCTTCACTTATAGTCCTAAGAATAAACATAGAATCCAAAGAAGAAATAAAATGGAGTATGATCATAATTAATGGTAAAAGTATAGAGAAGGTTGGGATTACGGAAGGAATAAGTAGCTTTTCGTATCGCACTAGGAAGTTCAGGTGCAAGAGGCGTGAGTGAAGGGGTGGTTGGAGCAGGAGATGATGCTTGAGGATTTGTAGAGTGAGTCACAATTGAAGTTTGAACCCGTTTATGGTATTGAAGCAAAGGACGTTGAGGAGAAACAACGACCTGAATTGGAACAAGCGAGACTTGTGAATATTTTACTATAAGATTGACATCCAGTATAATGGAAGTGTAGAATAGGGTAGTCTCGAAAAATGTGACATCAACAGAAACTATATATCATTGAAGTTGAGGAGAAAACAACGATAGCCTTTTTGAAGGTGTGAGTAACCAAGGAAAATACATTTAAGAGATTTGGCAGGAAGTATATCTTTACCTAGAGTAAGGTCATGGACAAAGCAGGTGCAACCAAAGACACAAAGAGGAATGGAGTGAAGATCTTGTGTTGGATATAAAAAAGTGTGAGGAACCTAATTATTAAGAAAGAAGGAAGGCACGCAGTTGATTAAGTAACACATTGTTAGAATGGCATCTCCCCAGAATTGAAGAGGAATATTGTGGTGAAGAAGGGTACAAGAAATTTCAACAAAGTTTCAATTCTTTCTTTCGACAACACCATTTTATTGTAATGTGTGAGAGCAAGATGTTTGATGGAGGATACTTTGTGAACTCGTAAAAGACTGAAATTGGGAAGACATCTATTCACGAGCATTGTTAGTGCATAAAATTTTAATAGATGAGCCAAATATATTTTGAATTTTAGTCAAGAAACCTTGGAATATAGAAAAAACATCAACACTATTTTTCATTAAGAATAACCTAGTACATCAGGAGAAATCGTCAATGAAAGCAACAAAGTAATAAAAACCCAAAGTAGAACAAACACGACTAGGACCCCAAATATCATAGTGAACTAAGACAAAAGGTGACAAAACACTTTTATTAACTCGAATACCATAGGTATGACAAGTGTGTTTTCCAAACTGACAAGACTCGCATTGAAAAGACAAACTTTGAGCAAGACTCGGGAGCATGTCATGCATTTTGGTAGGACTAAGATGACCTAAGCATTGATGCTCAAAAGCTTGAGACGAAATGGAGATACAAGCAATCGATTATGACAGATAATATAATCCTCGACTCATGTCTTGCTCTAATCGTCTATCCAGTACGTCAATCCTGAACAAGAACAAAATTATTAGCAAAAGGAACAACGTAATTATGGGTGCGAGTGAGCTTGCTTTTGGAGATTAAATTAAAAGGACACTAGGGAATATAAAGCACATTATCTAGGGTAAGATTAGAAAAAGGGCGTGTTTGACAAATTTCATGAACTTTTATTTGAGAGCCATTTTCCATGTTAATAGAGGGTAAAGAATCCAAATAAGTTAGTTGAGAGAAAAGAGATTTGTTACTTGACATATGATTAGAGGCACCAGAGTTAAGAATCCAAGGTCCAAGAGAGGAGGACTTATAAATACAGGCTATAGAATTACTAGACTGAGTAACGATTGTGACAAGTTATGTATGTTGCATGATTGCCTAGTATTGTAGAAACTCATTATATGCATCAACTGAAATTGAAACCTCATTTGATGGTTTTGGAGAATTGACTTGAGCAATATTAATTGTCTTGTGTTGTTGTCGTGCCTTTGTACGACATCCTGTCTCAATATGACCATATCGTTGACAAAAGTTGCAACGTGGGCGTTAACCTCATATCCATCATGACTTGAGTGTAAGCTTTCAGAAGCCATGGGAAAAGTACTTGAAATGGGTTAATAAAGGGTGCTTGGGTGTGAGGAAGAAGACAAAGGGCGCAGTGGAAAGTGGGTAGTGTTGGAATAGTGAGCAAAACACAAGCGGAGACAAGTTATGAGACAAACGCGTTGGAAAGAGACCGCGTGTGAGGGCGCGTGCAGCGGCAATCGTAATGACGAACGAAGTGCGATGGTCGTCAGAGGAAGACGATCCTTATCACAATAGGTTCTAAAGGAAAAAGAAGCTCAATGACAAAGCAAAAAAATAAATTTCAAGATCGAAACCTTAAACTACTGATACCATATAGAATTATATATGTTCTGAATATATTATGTGTCTAATGCAAACCTCACAATGTGTATTTATACTATTGAGTAGAATCAATTACAATAAAGACACCTAATACTACCTAATATAGAATTAATTACAATAAATCCCTTGTCAACTAGAGATTCAAGGAAACTCGATTTCCTCTCTAATACTACCTAATATAGTATAGTGATAAACCAAGGATCAATCCGAATGATAGGCAATTGGTAATGATTGATTTAGTGAACTTAACTTGTGGAAATGAGGAAATCTATCACAATATACTTGAATTAAAACAAACAAACTTAAAATGTTATGCAAACGTAGAAATGCAAACTATTTGATGAAATGCCTAAATGGAATCTAATAGACCTAAAGTGTTTGACAAAATGCTAAGACTAACCATGACCATAGATGTGTGAATATGCAATGCCATGATCCTAAAATCAAATTAAGCATTCAAAACACTTCTGCTACCTAAGTGAGACTCAAATGAAAATAAAAAATGAATTAAGAACACAATTATGCAGTTGAAAAGCTTGGAAAAATTCTCGAGAGCACCTCATGTGCGTAGATACACGACAGTATTCGAACTCCAATTTTATTGCATGAATAAAAAGTAATGATGTAAAATGTCTAGGAATGATCTCTATTGAACACATGAAGAAGAATCACTAAAACATGTTGAGTATAGCTCGAGATCCTAAATGATGAACCCTAATTAATGGTTTTAACGAACTTATGAATAATTATAAAATTGAATGCAATGAACAATGAATTGGATGCAGAAATGATGCAGAAACAATGCATGTGAGCTCACGATGAAAATGCAAACGAGAATAAAAAATAATAACCATGAATTAATCGAAAACGAAAATCACAAGTGAGTGGAATAGTGGTTGAACACAATAAAGATGAGCATCATGATTCAATTCAGTGATTTATGTATGGTTGATCTTAATTGAACGACCTTTGATATCTAAGTTTGATTATTGTGCATCCTTTGCAAATTCAACTCATTTCCAAGTTGAATCTAGTGTTTTTGTAGATCAACATCACTCAATCACTCCAAATTGAATCATGAACTCAGTTCAGCCGTGAATGATGGAAATCGTGGTCATTAATCGATAAAAACAAAAGGAAAATAACAAATTCATAGCACAAAATATGTTCATAGTAACTGAAATCAATAGAATAAAGGTAATGGCTTACAACACAATTCAAAACGACAAAGAATTGTGGTAGAATAATGGAGAAAATGATGTATAATTGTGGTCCAAAACAACGTGTGGTGTGGTAGAGAAGAGAAAATGGTATCGTGATGGAGGAGAGGAATTATGGTGAATGGTGTGTAAATTCTGGCAAGTGTCGTATGGTTCGAATTAAGTGTGTGGCGCCAAGATAACATAATAGAACTTGCTACTAGTTGTAAAGGTCACATTAACTACCAACTACCATAAAATGATCCTATCTATGTTGCAATTTTCTACTTGGAACTTGGGTGGTAGGTTTCCCAGCAAATGTGCCAGCCTACTCCAGGTCACTTGCTCATGTTTAATGATGCTTCCACGTCCATGACCTACTGTAGCAAGTGAGCGAATTCAGCTGGCTTGTAGCAATTCCAAACTTCTCATTATAAAGCTTTTCGTCAACTTAGTCTTGCATGACATTAGCTCCACATCACCTTTAATCAAAGCAACATCTTTTCACACTTAATTCCAATCCAGTAGCTCCAATTTAACTCTATGTCTATATTTCCACCTAAAGAACAAGTTAACATTCACAAAACCAAATTATGCTATGTTACAATGCACCTAAAAGAGCTAAACATGCAAAAATGATATTTAAGAGTGCTATGCATAATTGGACCATATTTCATCTCAAGGTCAGAACAAACGTATTTCAATGCTCTAAAGCTTCCAAAGGTTGGCATTTCATTTGGAATTGAATAGCAAAAAGTCAACTATGGGTCAAACTTTGGTCAACATTTGAACCACAAAGTCAACTCTACTACTTTTAAGCAAATTGGCTAGATTAGCTTTCTCCTCATGGCTTCTCTGAACTCTGAGATGAGATTTCAGGTCTTTCTTATGCATTTCACTCAAAAATCTAAGAAGACAATGTCAGTCAAATAAAAATACTTAAAGACTCCTAAAACTAGATCAAATTCTACTTCTAAGCCTATCTATCAAACTAAGACTTACACTATCATGCCACTATGGATTTATGAACCTAAAATGTATGCTAAACTGGACCAAACTAATAACAGTTCTAAGAACTATACTAAAAATGCTTTAAAAGTGCCTAATTAAGATACTTTTGCAAAAGTAGACTAAAAACCTAACTTAACTAATTCTAGACTAATTACTCATAATTAAGCATGTAAACCTACCCAAAACAATGTCATGGCCTAAGAAAAAAAATCTAAAGATTAGGAATTTATTAGATCCTAATTTTTGAGATTATGTAAAGATTGGTTTTATAAAAATCTGTAACAATTGATTATATTCTAACAGGATCAATTTCCCATTCCCTCCATTGAAGAATTGTTAGATGAGCTCCTTGGGTCACAATGGTTTTCAAAGCTAGACTTACGCTCTGGAGACCTCCAGATAAGACTAAATATAGGTGACATTTCAAAAACTGCCTTCCACACATACAAAGGACATTACAAACTTTTAGTAATGCCCTTTGGATTGTGTAATGCACCTGCTTCGTTCTAGTTCGCCATGAATATACTATTTCAGTTGTATTTGCGTAAGTGTGTTGTAGTCTTCTTTAATGACATACTTGTATATTGTAAGTCATTAAAAGACCATATTTCTCAATTGGATACTATTTTTCAATGTCTTGTGACTGATCAATTTTTCCTCAAGAGGAATAAGTGCTTCTTTGCCCAGAATACTTAGGCCATATAATATCCAGGGAGGGAGCAAGTCCAGATCTGGAAAAAAATTGTGTGATGATTGCTTGGCCAACACCTACCATTGTTAAACAATTATGTGTATTTTTAGGACCGACTAGTGTAAGACCCGAGAAAAAAATTAAATAGATAATTAAAAAATTATTTAATAAATGCGGGTAATGGGAATCTTTAAGGCAATAAATGCGGAATGCTATGACTGGAAGAGTACTAGCTCAAGTGGTTGAGAGTACTTTGTTTGTGTGTGAGGACTTGGGTTCGAGTCCTATGTATGCCATTTTTGTGTGTTAATAATTTGGTATTATTTTTAATATATATTAATCATGTTGTGGAATGTTATAATAATTGAATCATATTTGTTAGTATGAAATATGAATTGGTTGAATGGTTTGGCATTGAGTTGACAATTGCATGGGTGGGGGTTCAAACCTTAGAGGGACCCAAATGAAACTCTATTTTTGCTATTTTTAGGCTTGTCTTGAATTTGAAGGATTAAAGGAAACCCTAGCAGACTTAGCAACCAAGGATGGCTGAAAAGGCAGAAGATATCAAACAATTGAATGGTAATTAACATTGCCATTAAACCTTAATTTCGTTTTTGACAATTAAGCATTATTAAACCACCATTATAAGGCTTATTAGTGGTAAAAAGGAGGGTTTGGTTGGCTGAAATTGGAGGAGGTACTGTGAGGAGCAGGAGTTCAAAGAGGAACGTGTCTTTTGGTGTGATAGGCGAATTGAGTTAGGAGGATAAGTTGGGAGGAAGCCATTGGTGATCATTGGAGGCTTTCAAGAAGTCAAATTTTAAGCGAGGAAACCAGGTTAGGGGAGCTCTTATTTGGTGTTTTGATGATAATTGTATGTTTTTGTGCTATATTGGATGATTGGAATGTGCATTTTAGAGTTTGCATTGAGTTCTGTCGGATTTCTGGAAATTTCCAGAAACTGCCTGACGACGTTGAAGGCTCGCCAGGTGGCTCATGCCTCCAAAACCATTTCTGGGGTTTTCTGCTATGCACTGCCTGGCGGCTAAGTGCTGCCTGCCAGGCGACGGAAACTGGCTTGGACAGTTCTCACGAATGTTGATGTTTTCGTGATGTGGGGATGCTGGGTAGTGATTATTATGATATGAAAATCTTTGGTACTATGTTATATGTAATTGCCAAAGTGGAGCAAGATTGTATGAATTTGGGATTTTAGGGTTTATGTTGGGATCAGGAATGAATGACTTAGCTCATGTTATGAGAGGTGCATTGATTGCGTGTGATTGATGTTAATATGAATATGTTATGAACCCTGGATGTGGTGTGCATGAGAAATTGTGTCAGTATTAAAGTAAAGATGATATTGGGTAGTTGGAGAAGTTATGCTGGGTGCGGGAGGAACCTGGGCAGAACCCAGTTTTTTACGCACCGCCTGGCAGTAGCCTCAGTGCCGCCAGGCGGCACTGAGGCTGCCGCCAGGCGACCCATCAGCTCAGAAGAAAATTTTGTTTTGTGTGCATTCACTTTATGGGAGTGGTTTAATTGGGGAACCTGTAGAACGTGTTGTGGTGTGCGATAAACTTTGTTTTAGGGTGTATATCATTTAGTGATAATTATGAAAATTATGTGTGTGAGTTGGATGGATTAGATATTTCATAACTAATGGTTATTGCAGTGATGGTCTCATTACTTCAGTATTGGTGCAATCATAGTTTTAAACTTAGTGACCTGAATTATAAGAAAATTAAACTATATGTGTATGAGGCTCAGGGTATGTTGTGGATATGGGGTAGGTTTAATGCAAGTATGGATGAAGAGTATGGGTGTATGCTTAAATTGAATTTGCAGGATTTGGGTGTGTAGCTAGAATTTGATAGAGTATTGTACACTGTTTAATTGTGTTGTTGCAAGGGGAGGGTACCATATGGACCATCTCTCGATTTGTGTCATTAGTGAATAAAGTAAAGCATGTTAGGGCATGTTAATATTTAATTTGGGCATGAATTAATTGTACTTGTTGTGTTTAGTTGTGGTGTTATGTCTTAATTACTATGATTGATGTGCAAAAGACGAATTTCAAGTTTGGAACCTCTAAAGACACGTAAATAGTGCCAAAACACCAGTAGCATTGCGCTACTGGTATGGCGCCTGGCGACGCGGGGTGAGCCGCCAAGCGGTAGGGTTTAAATCAGTGGTAGTGGCCACTGTCTGCAGGAGGCGCCTGGCGGCAGCGTTGTGTCCGCCAGGCGGTGACGGAGCAGCACGACTCCTGTTTGGCCGCTGGCGCCTGGTGGCAAGGGTGTGGTCGCCGGGCGGTTGACTTCAAGTTTCTGCCTAGCGGCAAGGGTGTGGCGCCAGGCGATTTTGGTTGCTGTGGAATTGTTGATGCGTGGATTAGTGGACTTGAAGGACTAAGTTCACTCACTTTTATGCTTGGGCTTGATGGACTAAGTCCAATAGGGGTCTGGGATGTGCTTGGTGGTGGGACGCA
>Ga0209389_1000507_pt1 | contig 23549 bp, 21 predicted proteins | sample CowpearedBW_FD_187526 | JGI IMG/M metagenome (GOLD analysis project Ga0209389, IMG submission 187526) | Root nodule microbial communities of legume samples collected from California, USA - Cow pea red BW (SPAdes) (version 2) | ecosystem: Host-associated > Plants > Roots > Nodule | place: USA...
TTCGATATTTATCACGTAAAGTTGAACAGAACACATTCTATCATTACCCATAAACATTAAACAAACCAAAATAAACAGAAATACAGAGAAAAAACAAAGCATCTTCATATTTTTCACGTAAACTTCTGTCCAAGCAACATTCCATGATGAACAAAAACACTGAAACACAGAAAAACAATCTTAACACAGAGCACATAAAATATAAAATTCTTTCCAAATATCATTCCATGATGAACATAAACACAGAAAAACAACAATCCAAACACAAAAAAATAAACTGGAAAAAAAGTTAAACAAAAAAACACAATTTGAACAGAACACAAAAAACTTCTTCGATATTTATCACGTAAAGTTGAACAGAACACATTCTATCATTACCCATAAACATTAAACAAACCAAAATAAACAGAAATACAGAGAAAAAACAAAGCATCTTCATATTTTTCACGTAAACTTCTATCCAAGCAACATTCCATGATGAACAAAAACACTGCAACACAGAAAAAATACAGAAATACCTGGAGTAAGGCAAAGACAGTAAACGAAGAAAGAAATGGAAAACAACAAACACAATATAAATACACAACTTCTTCCACATTTATCTGTGAAACTTCCTTCCACAGCAAGCTTCCGCATTCAAACCAAGTAGAAGGCCTGCACTGGAAATGAAAGCTCGTCAAATCAGTCTCAGATGCATTAAAAACTATGCAAAATTACGAAATAACCTAAGCCAATTAAACTACGGACCAGAAAACAGGGACAAATTTGGAATTCCGTCTTCAGCTGCTCAAACCATTCATAAAGGGCACCAAATTGACGAAAAAGCCATTTAATTGGACACGTGTCAGCGCATCAGATAGGGGTATTAAGGTAACATCCCTAGTAGTTTGTTTTCTTAGTTTTAAAGTAGATTACATATTCTCAGTTGTTTAAAATTGTTTGTAATTTTTTGTGTAATTTGAATGAACTGAAGAACGAACAATTTGAAAATGAAGAAGGCAGATAAAATTCTGAAAAGTGCAAATCATAATGCATTACTAATTAAGGCTTTTAAGCCTTCCATCAAAATATCAGTGATCAAAATCCAAAAATTCTTAAAGTACATCCTGATTTCCAATTATCACATTCATAATACATAACAAAATATTCCCCTCCCCCAAAATACATTCAGTAATCTCATGATGGACGTGGTGGCCTTCTTATTTGCATTTTTGGCCTCATCTTTCTAATTCCATAAGTTGGTTGGCTGGGTTATTGTACTGCAGTGTTGGGTGGTGGTCCTAGTGCTGGTGGGGTTGGTGCTGCTGCTGGTGGGGTTGGTGCTACAAGTGGAGTGGGTGCTGCAAGTGGAGTGGGTGTTGCATGTGGTTGACTTGGTGGTGGTTCACTTTGTGTGGGTTGATTTGGTTGTGGTGTTGCAGCTTCAGTGGGACGTTCTTCACAGCCATGGACAAGAAGTACTAGACAATTGTTCCTCTTGTGCCCAAGTGCGCGACAAACTGAACATCTCTTTCTATGACCACCTGGCCTCATTTGGGTGTTATCTTTTCTAAGTTCCCAAGCTTCCAACTTTCTCTTCTTCTTTGGTCTCCCTGGCAGTCTTCTTTTAAGTGGTGGTAGAACATCAGGAAAGACAGTTGTTTCCCAAAAAAGTTGACCATTGGCAGGAAGAACTATGGAGTTGTATATCTCCTAAACTCCCACTTCTTCACTTGTACCCACATTCTCAAATCCCACTTCTTCTTCACTTGTACCCACATTCTGAACTCCCACTTCTTCTTCCAAATGCCCAATACCTTCACCCACAACATCGTCAGCTACAATCACAGGAGCAGGAGAAGCGCACCTCCTTAAACTGTCAACCACTTCACCTTCGTCTGATCCAATTTCAGTCTCTTGGTTCCTAGCATCTTCAAGTGGAGCAGACCTTACATTTTCAGGGTGGAGCAGATCAGACTACAATCTTAGTTCCTAGTACCTCAAATTCACTAACAACATGACTGCTTCCACCACTCTCTATAGGTCTCCCAGCATCTCCTTCAAGTTCCACTATATTATCCTCTACCTGGGCTTCATCAACTCCATGCACAACAAACATATGCACTTCACCATAATGCCTTGCGATATGAAGCATATTAAGTGCACCCCTGTCATCATTCAAGGAGTGCAACAACATCTCAACACAATAACACAACCTCTTTATGCTATGATACCCCATTTCCTTAAGAGACCCCAATATTTCGAAATAACTCCAGCGGTCAGAATCGCATGACCAATGAGTAGTTTCTCCACCAACATACTTACACCACTCATTTTCAGTAAATTCACCACGGTGGTGGACCACAACCTCAAACCTTTCATCAAACATTGGAAACACACAAAAAAATAGAAAAAAACCTGCAAATGGTAAACAATGTTTAAATGGGGAACAAATACTCCATCTACAACCGACAAACCGACAACTAACCATGAAACCCACCCCACCACAAATAGCGACAACACAAGCAATTAAAAATGGTGGGTCACCAACGAAAACAATAAACAATGCACCACCGAAAAAACAACTACAATTTAAAATATTCCATGGAATGCATAAACAAAACCCTAATCATTAACACTAAACCCAATCAATACTGACCAAAAATAATACCTTAAAGCAGGACATACCTCCGCAATGAAAACTTTTTTCCCTCCGCAATGATTGTCCAAAGATGAGCAACGAAATTGGATGCCAGAAATTGATCTGAAAGGCCAAATTCCACAATTTCAAAGAGCAACGACAAAATCCCCAATTTGACCCCCAAATCCACAATTCGACATAAACAACTCTAAACCCAATTTAATCCAACTTAAACCCTAAAAAGAATCCGCAATTTCAATTAAATGGTCAGCACAGTGCAAACAGACACGTCACACAAAATCACCACGCTAGCATTGTTCCGTTAACGATTTAGATGGAGTTAAGGAAAAGGAGTTGATTGAAAACAAATTACGAAAGGTAGGACCAAACTGAAAACATTTTCAAAAGTAGAACCAAAGTGAAAAAAGTCGTCCAAAACTAGGATGAAAAGACCATTTAAGCCTAGTTTTTTTAAGCAAATATATATTGTCCTTTATCATCAGGAAAAACTAAGGAAAAACTAACATACAAAATCAACTCCACATTATAAGTGTCCATAAACTATAAAAATAATTAAATTTTAGTTTCTTATTGAGACTCATGTATGAGTTTGAATTTTCTATTTAACTTTTAGTGTTATTTTTTAATGAATTTTCAAAATACATTAATAAACATTACACTGATTTTAAGTTTTAAAAAATATTAAAAATATTTTTAATACACTAATATCAATACATTTTTTAGGGATGAGCAAACGTGGAAGTCACACATTCACTTTGAAGAATTTGTGTGGAGTTTCGACTTTATAATTGCAAAATCACATTCTTTCAATATCTTTGCTCAAGTGATAGTATTGAGAGGTGTAAATTGTACTTTTACACAATTATCCTCATTTTTTTTATATATTACAAATTGTATGTGTACTACATGTTTTCTTATCTTTTATTGATTTTTCTTACATATTTTTGTTTTTATTAAAGTTTTGTCACCTGTTTAGAACTGTCAACTTTATTAGTAATCTTAGGACTGGCCCCGACCCACACAGAGCTAGGTCCCATTTTATTGGCTCATACATTAGGGGACTTTTCCAAAGTTCCCAGCCCCAAAAGCTCCTGGTAAAAGGGTGAGACAGGATTAGGGCCGGGTTAACCCCCTTCTCCTTCTATCAAAATCTAAATGGTATCTTTCACCTACATAGAATTTATGATAACACTTTAGAAAAATTTTGTTCAACTTTTCCTATGCCACCATTTTTTCAGACGTTTTCTTCTAAATTAAAGCTTAACTTAAGAGTTCATGACAGAAAAGCTTGAACATTTTGCTCGAATTCAAAAACATTATATTAAAAACCTGACTAATGTTTTCGTACACTATAAATTTTATAATTTAATCATTATATCTAATTGATATAAAATTCTAACAAAACTATTGCATGAAAATAAATAGTTCTTTTAAACTAATTTTAATAAATTTTACAAGAAAATTTTTCAAACGTATAAACATTACATAGCAAGAGTTTTATGTAATGGTAGTGGACACACAATCATTGAATTAGGCAAATTAATGGCTATACTAATTATGTATATAATGTAACGTCCCATTTAAAATATAACATAATTAAATGAAACATTACACAAAATAGTAATCGAAGCAAGGTCTTGGAGTATGAACACTATTCCTTACAATTGTCCAAAGAAAAACAAGAAATGACCTAAGGCACACAACGATGCCAGTAACCAAGTGTAATAGTAGATCAACAATATTTCAAAATAAAGCCCAAAGACAAGAAAATACATGGGCCATAACCCTAAAAGAAACTCAGGTGAACAGAAATCCAGCCCAGATGGCTATGCAGCGAAACCTCCATCACCCTGATGACCACGGGGAGTTCTCGCATCTGCTCACATCAATAAATTGATGATCATCGCAAAAAGAGAGAACCACACAAATAACACAAACAAACAGAAAAGGTAAGCTAGAGCAAACATGATTTATCATACAGTCACTTACAATTTCATATTCTAATGCATATATCAACCAATCATGTTATGACTCACAAACAATACATTAAGACTTAAGACACGACCCATCCAGATACATATAATTAGTCGAGTTCAGCGAATGCTTGCACTTGTGGTGGCTTTTACTGCTCTACCGAGCTAAATGTTCTAGTGTCTTATCCCCCACACACAAGGTTAGCCCTTAATGGGTTTCATGCCTCCTACTACTCTCACCACTCGAGTCAGTACGCTCTATGTGAGACTAACTAACTTTCTAGAGTGTCAGGATGCAATCCTTACTAAACTATATAGATGGGGCACCACCATGAACTTCCGCTAACATAGGTCATGAAATTATGTCCTCACCAACTAAGGCACCACCATGAAATCTCACCTAGAGATTCATGGAATTACGCCCTAACCAATGAGGTACCACCACGAAACTATCGTGGGATTACGCCCTAAACATACCAACAACATGTTCCACTTATCAACAATAACATTCATTCTCATACCAATCCCATGTCACTTTTATAACCAACCATTCCATACTCAGTTCATGCCAAAATCATGTTAGCTCAACATTTCAGCCCATATAATCAGATCTCACATGCATATTCATATACTTCATACTTAAAATAGGGTAATCCAGGTCAAGCATACAATTAACAACCAAAACACATGGAAAGAACAGTCATAGAGCAAAACCCCACATCAGTCTCGCTCAAGCCAAGGACCTTCGCTCAGGCGAAAGGGATCTTTCGCTCAAGCTACAAGTTCTCGCTTAGGCGAGACTGCCAACAGAGAGCCTTGCAAGGCTCGCGAGTTCTCGCTTAGGCGAGCCCTCCTCGCCTGAGCGAGGCCACCCCTCGTCCAAAGGTGAAGTTCCTCGCCTGGGCTACCCCTGTAGCGACGTGCCTTAAACCCTCACGCGTTCTCGCTTAGGCGAGCCTCTCTCGCTTGAGCAAAATAGTACCTCGCTCAAAATGAGAGCTCTCTGCCCGAGTGAGAGCTCGAGTGTGAACCTAGACCTGTTTCTGCAAGTCTCGCTTTGGCGAAAATGACGAATCTCGCCATTGTTCTCCCTGCAACAGCCACACATTCATACCCAAACAACCATATAATATTATCCATACATTAAGAGTAGCACTTCAGCCATACAAACGCGAAAACCGAGCAAAGTAAACAAGATCGAAGTAAACAAGTAGGCCCTAGCTTCCTTTACTTGGAAAGTGCTAGCCAAGAACTTTGACACCCAAACCGTGGAGCACAATAACTCAAGGAATAACTTCGAGAGTTGGAAAACATTGGAACAAATTCAAAATGGGTTACCAAGGTGAACCCTAGTTAGACTCACGACCACAGAGCTGGAAAGAAAGAAGGTACGAAGGAGAATAAACTTACGTGAGCAGAAAATAATGGAGTTGAGCGAACTCGAAGAGGAAGGAAGTCCAAACCCTAACGGAGCTTATGTGGAAACAAGGAGGGGAGTAAGGTATTGTTTTTCGCAAGTGGGAGCAGAAAGGATGGGTTAGGCTACTTTAGGGGCCTTGACACCCTATGGGCCAACCTTTAGGCCCATCTGCTTAGGATAAGCCCTTAAAATTAGGGCATAAAAAAAATAAAGGAATAAAGTGGGACTTACATTCTCCCCAACAACAAAAAATTTTGACCTCGAAAATGAAGACCTACCAGGAAAACAAATGTGGATGTGACTTCCTCATATCCTCCTCTAATTCCCAAGTAGAGTCACCTGTCCTCCAGTCCCAGATGACTTTCACAAGACTGACTGGTGGTACCTCCATAGTGAGATCCTTCCTGATCTGCACATTCTCTGCTTCCAACACATGAGACGGATCGAATATGTACTTCCTCAGTTGTGACACGTGAAACACCAGATGGAGGTTTGCCAACTAAGGAGGCAAAGCAATCTCGTAAGCCACATGCCTAATCCTCCTCGAGATATGGTAAGGGGCAAGGAACTTAGGAATGAGTTTTTATTTCTCAAGAAGATTTTTTGGAATGAGTTTTATTTGATTTATGTATAATTTTCAGTGAGTGATGTTTTTATTTCTCTTACAATGACTAGTACAATTAAGTGGGGTCCGGAAGCTGTGAAGTTTTGTCATATAATTTTTCTTTCTAATGTTTAGAGAAAAGCTCATGGGCTGGCCCTAGCCCACAGGGCTTTTGTGAATTTTTTAGCCCTGTAGACTTTTTAATGGGGGCTTTTTTGGTCCCAACCCACATGAACCAAGACCAAACCTTGTAAATTGGACTAAATTGACAGCTCTACACCGGTTATTTAAAATATTAATAAACTTAAAAATGAGAAAAATAAATGAATAATATTTTTTTAAAATCAATAGTTAATTAAAATTATTTTGAATCAATCACATTTCATTTAAATTACTAACACCTACTCAAATTTTAGTCTAACTAAATACATTACATTTTCTAGTGATTTAAATTATTTTCAACTAAATTAATTTAATTTTTTAAGTTCATTTTAATTATAGAAACAAAAAAGTAATTTTATATTTTAATTTAATAAAACAATTTTTTATCTATTATATTCATCAAATAATTCAGATTATCTAATAATAATAAAATAATATATTAATTTTAATATATGGGTAAAATAATAATATTACATTTTAATCTATTAAAAAATTTATTTTATCACATTATCAAATTTTTTACAAATTTTTGTAAACTTTATCTTTAATTTCATCGTACAAATCTCTTAATAAAAATAATACAAATTTTATTTTTAAATCTATACAAATTCATTTAGCTCAATTCATTTTGGACAGAAACTCAATAAAAAATTTGGACTTATCTCAAAATCATCAAAATTATTGTCTCTGATGTTATTAGAACAAATAATGAAAGATACGAATGTTCATAGAAGGTTGAATCTTATCTGATAAACAACACCCTAAAGATGTGTGTCTTTCCATCTGATTAACTTCTTACATAATTTCTCAATTACAAATCTCACTAATTATACATATCTATAGTTAACAATAATTAAGTATCATTACATTGTTTTCCTAATATAGAATAATAAAATCATTAATTCTTTGTCAATAATTTAGGTAATTAAAGTTTGATTTATATTAACACTTCATATTGAAATTAATTTTATATTCATATTAATTATGAATGTTACTTTTATATTATAGTAAAATGTTAAAATAATTACTGTATCACTGGTATAATAATTATAAATCACAACATTTTTAATCATACTAAAAATTCGTAAATTAAATTTTAAAAATAATTAATTATAACAAATAAAAATTATATAAATATGTCTATATACATTAATGATATAAAAACATTAATTAATCCTAAATAATCTTAATTGTTAAAAAATAATAATATTTGTTAAACATTTATTTAATGAAAAAAAAAACTGCATAGAAATTGGTTCAGAAGAGTCGATTCAGCAGAGAAATCAAACCAAAATTTGGGATATATCTTTCATAATTTTATATGTTGAAGATTAACTGAGTTCACTTTCTCATATATAAATCTATTCAGGAATTTTAAGTTTCTTTTGAGTTTACCTTCAAACACTTACATACAAGCCTTTACGTTGAAGTTTATATATTTCAAACATTTCAAAACACTACACCATTTTTTTCCTGTTCAAAACACATACATTGAAAATATAAAAGATCTTATCAAAAAGTAACTATAATGTATTTAATATAAAAAAAAAAGTATATATTGTGCTTCATATTCAAACATTCTACTGTCATATTTATTGCACCACCTTATCTCTTATGCTCTGAACATCATGGTAGCATAAAAGAGAAACACGCAAGAGAAGAAAAAAAACCTTATGTACAAGAAACAAAGTCAAGAGTATCTGAGATTAAGAGAAAGTTTGTCTCATAGTGAAAATGTGTCACCAACAACAGTTACCATCAGAAACAAAATATATAGTCAAAAGCCTTCATGAGAGGAGAAGAAGAACATTGTGAACAGAAAATCATAATAAGAAAATATATTACTGACACTACTTCTCTTCAACTTTTATTTGCAGATAGCATAGAATCAAGTGTGTAAGAGAAATAATGCAATGCAATGATGACTAGCAGAAGTGTTCATAATTTTATCTTGCTTTTCTGCCGCTGACTTCAAGTATGATGAATGTGACAGATAGAGTTTTAATGTTAGATAACCCTTTTTAACATCTCATATTCAGAGCAGTTATCTATTCTATGTGCTACAAAATTAGGTTCTACATGTAGGATCTACCAGTGTTTTTGGTTTCGGCAAGGGTGATATTAATGAAGCTTCTTTTTCCTTTTTCACAGTCTAATTTCTACACTTGACGTGACACTTCACTCTCCCTTCACTACAAGTTCACACAAAAAATATATGTGAAATGCAATAATGCATAACTCAGAAAGTTCATGTTATTTCAGCAAAATCCTCCTAAACAAAAGTCATCTCAACATAATAAGAGATTAACTGTACGTAGTTTATTAAAAAAGTTAAAAATAAATTCGTCTATTTAAGAAAGACAAGAATCAAAAGGACAAGAAAATCATTAATTTTTTCAAAAGAAAAACAGTGTACAAATGCATTAGGTTTTGCTAGAACTTTTTCTCCACTTGCAAGATCATGTATAGTTTGGTCAGCCTCAGATCTCAGGCACGTGCACTGTTTCATTGAAGTCAAAATGCCATGCTCAAAATACTCATTAATTTACCACACCACACACATATCTCACAATTCTGTTCTGCTTTTGTCTTTGGTGTCTCATGAAATTTGGGAATCTCATAGTTGAATTGCTTCATCAGATTCTCCACTTTCTTTATCAGTTCATGCTCTACCATATCACCAGAACGAGTAGGATCTTGGATTCTGTATCTCTGTCACCATCTGCATACAAATAATCACTAACCAGGGACAATTATTGACTTTTAATATAAGGAGCAGAATAAAATATATCATTAATATAAGATCAGATATAAATGGAAATCTTCATATTCATGCTTAAATCTTTATATATATATATATAGAAGATATAATCATATTCAAATCTGATAGGAACACTGAGGGTTAATGCAGATACAAATTCACAGTAAATTACATTAACTTTGATCAATTGGTTTAAACTAGTAGTGATAAAGAGTACAAAAACTTGAATGAATGTATTGATTTGGTGAAGGAGAAAAAAGAAGGTAGCAATAAAAACCTTCATAAATGCTTCACAGGCCGTTTCTGTGTTAACTCAGCAAAGTCAAAAGCACCCTAATGAGTTGCCATTACTATTTCAATTTAAAAACAACAACATATTCCCTCTTATAAACTCTTCCTTGTTCAAACTCACCACTCCTAAAATAAAGAAACTGTTCTCCTTACAAACTCTTCCTCATTCAAACTCAACACTCCTAAAATAATAAGCATAACTCTCTCTCCCACCCTTTTACTCAAACTCATAGTCAACTCATCCATAGAAAGAAAAAAAAAATGGAACCGTGAAAGAAAAACCACCATGAACTAACCACAAGAAAACAACATTTGCATTTTATAATTTTAAGGAAGTGCTACAAAGTCAACACCCCTTCCTCTTCCCTCTTGCAGAAACCCTGTTTTCCTCTGTTTTTTTCTCTCCTCTGTTCTTTCTGCAATGCAAGATCTTCCATTTTCAGCATTGCCACACCCTTATCCAAAGCTTAAAACTTGAACCCCCCATTCTTTTCCACTCTCCAATGGGTAATCTAATCGGCAACCTCTGCCTCTGTTCCTCCGGCGACCGCTCCGGAAGGTTCGAGAACAGAGCTTCCTTCCTTTCCAAGCAAAACCAGAATTCCCTCGGAAACTCTATTTGCTATGTGAGACCCGACACGTGTCGGTTCTCCAGCGAGGCGTTTTCTGACGATGATGACACCCTCATCACTTTCCGGTCGGTTTCCGGCGCTACCGTGAGTGCAAACACGTCGGCGACGCCTTCAACTTCGCTCGATGATTCACTTCAACACAGCACCGTTTTGGATTCCTCTGCCTCGTTTGAGAGCTCTGGCTCCTTCACTTCTACTTTGGTGCCTTTTCAGCATCAACACGTTCATCGTGGATTCTCTCTGGGAGGGTGTTCGGAAAGAGGGTTATATTGGGGTCCTCGTGATCGTGTGATGAACGATGAAGGGTCCATCGAGAAAGATTCTTCTGAGGTAGCAATGAACAAGGGAAAGGGAAGTAAAAGACATTGGAAAAAGGTTCTGAGAAAGATTTCCATTGGGGGAATGTCTGTTTTCAAGAACAATGATAATACTAATGCAAGAGTGAGTTGCAGCACTAGTTTGAGTGCTGAGACGAGTTTGCATGGTGTGGAGGTTGATGATAACTATTTGGATAGTGATGTGTTGATGGGGTGTGAGAATCTTCATTGGGCTCAAGGGAGAGCGGGTGAGGATCGTTTGCATATTGTGATTTGTGAGGATCATGGATGGGTTTTTGTGGGGATTTATGATGGGTTTAATGGCCCTGATGCCACTGATTTTCTTCTCAACAATTTGTTTTATGCCGTGAATGATGAGCTCAAGGAGATGTTGTGTGGTCACAACAAGTTTGAGCTCAAGGATTCAGACTCTTTGGAGCTGAGGGAGAAGGTGTTGTTTAGGGGAAATGGAGTGGTTGATGGTTGTTGTTCTTCAGGTGATAATAGAGAAAATTATCCAATAGAAAATGGAGAGTTGAATTTGGAATGTGAGTCAGAAAGAGTAGAGGGAATGAATGGGATAAACAGTGAAAGAGTGGATTTGAGTCACTCAGAAGTATTACAGGCTCTATCAGAGTCATTGAGGAAGACTGAGGATGTTTTTATGAGGACTGCTGAAGAGATGATTGGTCACAACCCTGTGTTGGCTATGATGGGTTCTTGTGTTTTGGTGATGTTGATGAAGGGTCAAGATGTTTACCTGATGAATGTGGGAGATAGCCGTGCTGTGTTGGCCACTCACAGTGGGGAATCTCTACAGCTCACCAAGGAGCATAGCACTCAAGTGAAAGAGGTAGCTTGTGCTTGTGCAATGCAACTTGTTTTCTGAGCAATGTATGAATGAATGAAGGTTGGTGTTTTAGTTCATATGACATAGTTTGTGAGACCTTTGTTAATCTCAGGAGGTTTACAGAATCAGGAAGGAGCATCCTGATGACCCTTTAGCAGTAACTAGAGGCCGAGTGAAGGGTCGCTTGAGTGTCACAAGGGCTTTTGGGGCAGGGTTCCTTAAGCAGGTACTATAGTCTTTGCTGAAGTACTTGCATTACTGCATAAAATGCACAGTTAGGTGTGAAAATTATTCATGACAATTTGATATATAACTAAGCTTAATGGCACTATGCAATCTATTTCACCGACTTTATTATCTAGTGAAATAATACTTTCTTATTTTCCTAGTTGGATCTTGAAGTATCTCTACTAGTTTCAGTGTAATAGATCAGTTATAAATCTAATTATCAGTCTGAGATTTAGCACCCTTAAAATTATGTCTTTCTTCAAAAACATGTTTAGGATTTTCTTCGTGTTGTTAGTGCATAATAAAATGCAATGCTGGGTTCATACTCTTATTCTTTACTGTTACATTGAATTAGGTCATTGGTTACTCTTCAAAAAGTAAAAATAAGACAACTGAACTTTGGGAAGACTCAATCATAATTCATAGCACATCTTGCATGTCAACATTTGCAATTGCTACTGCAATGGACCACTATATTTCACTTTAATTGCTTGATTACTTCACTGTTCTATATATACAACAATGCATGACTTTGTTGGTCCATTTTGCAGCCTAAGCAAAACAATGCAGTATTAGAGACTTTCAGAGTGAGCTACATAGGGGAATCTCCATACATCACATGTTTCCCTTCACTCCACCACCACAAGCTCAATCCAAATGACAAGTTCCTCATACTGTCTTCAGATGGACTCTACCAATACTTCACCAACGAAGAAGCAGCTGCCAAAGTAGAGTCATTCATCACCATGTTTCCTGATAGAGATCCTGCACAACTTCTCATTGAAGAAGCATTAGATAGAGCAGCAAAAAGGGCTGGTATATTTAAAGCACTTTTTTTTGCCTCTATTTTTCAACATGAAAGGAATTCACAAGTCAAAACAATCTTAGTGAGTCTCACTTTCATTTTTGCAGGTTTGGAGTTCCATGAACTGCTTGATATTCCACAGGGGGAACGCCGTCATTACCATGATGACATTTCCATTGTCATAATCTCCTTAGAGGGAAAAATATGGCGTTCATTGGTGTAAATTTGCAGATCGGATTATGAGTATAGCAACTAAGCACACAGAGTCTTTGACACTTTCTGAAACTTTGGGAAATTCCTTCTAGTTCTTCTTTTGTTACCCTTTTTGACATATTTTTTTAATACCAATGATCCAACACTAAGGGCAATCTACACTTAAAATTCCTTCTAGAAAGACCAGTTTTGTGTTGATGACCAATTAATTTGTTTGGTTTTTTTTGTTCAGAGGTAGATCTACGTTCCAAGGGAGATATTTTAGAATTTAAAAACGTTGTCATAACCTGATCACAAAAGTCAACGCCCATTGTTTTTCTCCAATGATACCAAAATGGCAGGCAGTTGACAAAATATCCTTATTTATGTGCTAAATATCAAGGATTTAAAGTTATCAGTTTCAAACGATAAGAAGCTGTTAGAAGGGTCCAGAAAATAGTTTGATCTCAAAGTTCTAACGAATTCAAAAGGCATAGTCAACCTATTAAGGAGAAGGAAATTGTAGATTTGGATATAGTAGGTTAATAGTCCAAGAAATTGCTCTTTTAAATTCAAACTTTGCATGGTTGAAATTAGCTGTTACTTATATAAAATCTCGGTCAAATTCGTTTTGAAAGCTAAGTTATACTTTACTGGAAGAAATAGTGTACACCATATGACAGTTTTTTTCTTCTACTTGTTTAAACTGCAATCGGTTTCAGCAAAACACGTACAATCATGCGTGGCAATAAGGAAAATTCAAGAAGCAATCTATCATAACTTCAACTACAACACGTATATGATAAGCACAAAGGTTGTAAAAGACAATGCTGTGGGTCTGAGGTATTAAATTCTCCATACTTGAATTTCATTGGTCAATTTAATTTCTTGTATAAAAACAGATTTTTAAATGAGCTTTCGAATAGTTGGTTTATTATAACAATTGGTGTTTTTTTTTTCTTTGATATATATGTTCTTCCTAGCTATACAATTATTGTTAAAGAAATCAACAAAACTGGTTTGATTGGAAAAATTATGAATGGATTAGGTAGATGATTTGTTTACCCCAAAAAAACTACTAATTTCAAAATTAATGGGCTGGTCGTCCAAAATTGATTACGAAAAATTTCGAGAAACCAGTTTAAATTTTTAAAAATTTTCGGTTGTTATAACTCAATATCTAACATTGTTTACAGAAGTACTACTACTGATTCTTTTTTTATTTTTTATTCTGAACATACAAATAACTTTTAGTTTGTAAACCTAATCTACCTGTGTTTGAAGATTTCGTCTCAAATTAATTTGACTAGAATAAAAGATAAGTAAAGTCTGACAAAATAAAACTCGGACAATGTCAAATTATTCCACGAATTAAGCACTCAACTCCTTGGTTTACATGACATATAACAATCTTTTTACATCAATTTATTGTTTTACCTTAGTTCATTTACCGATTTTGCCTTCGTTTATTATTTAATATACATATATAATTAAAATTGGTACGCAACAATGACATAATATAGGACGACTTGTCATAGTTTTAAACAAAACGAATTAATGAAACATAAAAAAACGCAAATCGAAATAGTTTGAACCTTCTCAGAGAAAGTTTGAAGCGTTCCAATGCCTTAGATCTCAACTGCAACAACTTGACTTTTACAAATGTGTGTTTGAAGTTGGGTGAAATTTCCAAAGAAATAAAGGTACCAAAAAGTGCCCAGCTGGAGATTCTGAAGATTGAGGACAGCACAACGTGCTAACTATAATGAAGAAACTTATAAGACTACCAAATGAAGATATTGAAAAAGCTACATAATTATATAGAATTGAAAATAATGAAGCTAAGTTATTCCATTCAAGCAAGAAATGATGCACACTAGAGCCTGATTTTGTTCCAGAGTGCTCATTCTCCTTCATCCTTGGGACTGAATCTTCCAGCGAAGGTCACTGACAATGTGATGTCACAGTTACATCCTGTGAGCATGGCGCAGAACTAAATCTTGGATCTTCCAAATTCTCAAGCTCTTTCTTTCAACTTATTCTCTCACTTCCCAAGTTTTTCCCCCTATTATACAGACACTCTCAATATAATGTATTCTTACTGAAGAATATTTGTATAATTTAACACAACTGAATTGGCTACCATATTAGACTCAAAAGTTACAAAGACCAACATTATACGATGCAGGCTAAACCATAGGCATGGGAAAGAATATCAACATTTTCCTTTTGATGTTACTTTTCTATTACCACATTGACATCATTCCAAATACCAATGCAATTTGCCAACCCAGAATAGCATCAGGAAAATTTGCTTGCAGTCAGTGGCATGCTTATAATAGATGCAGCTTACTAGGAATGAAACCAACCAAGTGCTTGAGCAGTTGAACCCTCGAATGATTAGATTATGTTTCATTACTTGAATCGAATCGCAAAACAGACTCACTAAACAAGAATCAGTAATGGAATGAGAATCCCATAGCTATTTGACAGCTCAGGCTCACTTTCCGAACTTGTTTCACTCTCCAAGCACGCCACAAAGGGATTGAGATACATGCAATGCAACATACAAAACATGCATCGATTCCCTTTGATTCAGAAATTCAATCCCCTTTGGTGGTCAACTTCCAAAGATCAAACACGAAAGCACATCCCAGAGTTTCTTTTATCACACTGCATTCTCTGTCAATATCCTATCCAGTTTAGCTGCATTGCCATCTAAATTGATCACAAGTTTTAACAAAAGTTCCCACAAGTCCCCATCAACTCCAGAAGTCATGGCCAACAAAACTACCTTCTCGATTTCCTCTTTCTTTCCTCCTGAAACAGAAATCCCATCAACCAATATGGAGTATGTTGATTTGTTAGGCAAGCATCCACTCTCCACCATCTCCTCCAGCACTCTGATACCCTCCTTCACATTCCCAACCTTACAAAACCCTTTAATCAACACATTGTAAGTATATGCATTTGGAGCTCTACCCTTTTCCACCATGTCATCCCACAGCCTCGCTGCCTCACAAAGCTTCCCTCTCTCACACATTCCCACAATCAGTGTGTTATAAGTCAACAAACTCGCAACCTCCCCCTTCTCCAGTTCATCCAACACTCCTCTTGCCTCCACCACCTTCCCCTCCTTGCAAAGCCAATGCACAATCGTACTCACCACCGCGCCACCAACCTCAATCCCTTTCCTCACCATCCCCCTACACATCGCCCAAGCCCTCTCCACACTCCCCTCCTCACACAACAAATCAACAACTCTACAACACAACACCGAATTTGGCACAAACCCTTTTGCAACCATATCCTCAAGCAAGTTCACAGCCTCCCCAGATTTCCTCCCCTTACAATAAGCCTCAATCATGACACCATAAGTAACCTCATTAGCTTGAACCCTATTCTCCTCCATCAAATCCATAACCCTAATTGCCTCCACAAACTTTCCCATCCTACAAAATCCACTCATCAAAACAGTGTAGGTGGTTGCATCAGGCACCCACCCTCTATCCAAAATCTCCCCAAAAACCTTCATAGCACTCTCCATATCACCCGTAAACACATACCCACCCAACACAGTTGTATAACTAACCACATTGGGAACCAAACCCATCAAACCCATCTCATCCAAAACCCTAACCGCAACATCAACTTCATTGCTCTTACACAGAGCCTTGAGCAAAATGTTGCAGCTAACAACGTCAGGCACAATTCCGAATTTTTCCGCAGAGCTTTTAAACACAGAGTGCGCTAAACGGTACCGTTTGTTCTGAACCAGCGCGTTCAGGAGCGCGTTGAGGGATTTGACGGAGGTTCGGACGCGGAGGGGTTGCAGTTTGAGGAAGAGGCGGACGGCCGATAGGGGTTTTCCGGCAAGGCCGTATGCGCGGATGAGGATGACAAGTGAGGGTTCCGGCGGCGGATTGGGAAGGCGCGTGAGGAGGGACTCGAGGATGGAGAAGCGGCGGGCGCGTGAGAGTTTGAGGAAGAGCGCATGGAGGGGTTGCGGCGCGTAAGAGAGGGAAGGGTAGAGGGATTGGGCGTGGTGGAAGATTTGGAGAGAGAGGTCGGGGTCGTGCTGGCGGGAGATGAGGGAGGCGAGGTTGAGAGGAGTGAGGCGGCGAGGCCAAGGGTGGACTGGGGGCCGGATGGTGAAAGATGGGGGAGGAAGCGGCGAGGCAGGAACGCTGTTTGCGGCGATGGCGGCGGAGACGGCGGTGGAAAATGGGTGGCGCTGCCGCCGGGATATGCCGGACAGTGTGGACTGGAACATTAGCAAATGAAAGAGGAACTGCAATGTTTCATAACTTAAAAGATTAAATATACTTTTTTTCCAATTTTTCGTAAAGTTTATTTTGTTTGGTTCTATTTTTTTTTAAGGTTTAATTAATCGTAAGGTACCAGTTTGGTGATAGTGTGTCAAATTGATATCCGATTTTAAAAAAGTGTTAATTGCGTACCCAAATATATTTATGTGTCCATCCCGTTAAATTGTGACAAACGGTGTTAAAAATGAGATGATGTGGCAACTGTGAACGGATACGTGTCAATCTAAAAAGTAGTTGTGGCTGAACAAAATAATTGTACAGGGATGTGGTTTGGTATATTTAAAAATCAGAGTGTGTTGTGCCCTAATTGAGGAATTGGGTTTTTGCTATCAGTGTGGTATATTTCTTCCTCTGCTTCATCTCTTTTGCCTTCTTTCTTCAATCATTTTGTAGTTCGTTATTGATTGGAAGATGTCATTTTTGGTGGATCTGCAATGTCTCGCAATGAAGGGTGTTCATGTTCTTCGTGGGGTTCGCAGAAGCAAAGTGTCTCCTCCAGTGGTGGTTCGTACAGGGTGTTAGGTGAATCCCCTCTTTGCTTTTGTGGGGAGAACGCTGTGTTGAGAGTGGCTAAAACAGTTAGGAATGCTGGAAAACAATTTTGGGGGTGTCCTAATTATAAGGTCGGAATAGATGTATGATTTTAATTTAATTTTGATTGAATCTTTAATTAGCATTTACTATTTTGTATTAATGTTCGATTCTTTGTTCTTGCAAACAGCGAAGTGGTGGGAATGAGGTATTTAAAGGGTGCAATTACTTCAAATGGCTGAATGAAGATAATGGAGATGAAAAAGATGCTACCATTGGGAGACAAAGGAGAAAGATTTATACCCTGGAAAAAGCACTTGTGATTTCTGATAGATGGGTTAAAATTGTAAGTGTGATAATAATGTTTTTGCTTTTCGTTAATGTAATTTTAGTTTGTAAGTTAGTACAAAAGAGCTGTTGAACTGTTGTTAAAGTGACTGTTTTAGTAAGTATCAATGTAATGTTGTAATGAATTGTTATTGAATGAATGAGAAGTTTGAGTGAACTGACTCTGTTTTTCATTTATTCACACTTAACAATATTTGATAATGAAGAGAAACTGGGCATATGAGAAAACAGATAATATTAAAGTGGTTCAGAATGCCATTTGACTACATAATATTGTTCTTCAAAATACTTGTACTGAGTTTGTAAATAACAGCACTTAGTAAGGTGCTTCCAAAATAACACTACTACATTCTAAAATAACAGCACTGAGTTTGTAAAATAACAGCAATTACATATTGATGTTCCAAAATAAAACAATTGTTCCATAATTTCTTCATGGCTTCGTGATTGGTCCTCTCCTAAATGACATTTTTTCTCTTAAAGTGGTTGTTGTTGTTGGTTGAATTTGATTGCTTGAAATAATCTGACTTGGTTGAGGTACTGGAGTCTGTTGGCATGAAGAATTTTGGGTTGGCTGGGTAGGGTGACTTTACTGCTGATTTGTTGCTGCTGGCACAACTGGTTCAGATGCAGTAATCTAACTTTGTTGAGCACCATTGGTATCAGTTGCCTGAGTTTGCACACCATAAGTTCTAATAGCCTCAGTGAATTCTTCCTTCTCAGTAAAGTATGTCCCAACTTCCCAATTATAGTCTTCCATACTTTTAGACATGGAGAATATCCCAAAGTTACCATACTTATCTCTATCGTCATCACTTGCATCACTATTTCCACAACTATCTAATGTCTCAAACTCCCATTCACTATCAGACAACCCCCTATCAAACACATTTTTACCCTTTGGGTTTGTTCTAGACGAACCACTTGCTCCTTCAATTGTAACATCATACAGATCATCCTCCAATTCCTCGGTTTCAATTCTAACATCATACAACTCATCCTCACCCATTACTTCCTCTTCAGAATCAGTCCAACTCCTCACCTCATAGTCATCATCACCCTCATAGTCTGTTTCCTCACCCTCCACAGCATCTTCTTCATCATCCTCAACCTCCACATCCATATCGGGTTGTTCAACTGCTTCAACCTCCACTTCACCCTTATTCTCACCTGCACCACCCACTTTAAAAGGTTCTTCATCAGGCTCACCCTCCATTTCACCCTCACCTGCACCATCCACTTCAACTTCCACCTCAACCCCACTTATCACTACATCTTCTTCATCAGCCTGAACCTCTACCTCCACATCACCCTCACCCTTATCTGCACGACCTACACCAACTTCCACCCCAACCCCACCCATGACTACATGTTCTTCATCAACTGCAACCTCCATATGACCATCACCCTCACCTTGACTTGCAACATCCACTCCAACTTCCACCTCAACCCCACCCACAACAACAGGTTCTTCATCAGCCCGAGTCTCCACATCAACCTCACCCTCAACTGCACCATCCACAACAACTTCTGCCTCAGTCCCACCCTCTATCATATGTACTACTATAGGCTCACAGACGAAGTGTACCACATAAAGGTGCACTTGACCATTTAGTGTGGCGATGTTGACCATGTGACATGCACCTCTATCATCGATCAGTAATTCCAGCCTTCCATCCAACACAACACCTCCACCTACTGAATATCACAATTCTTTGACATTCACGTAACCCATTTCCCTCAAAATTGACATTATCTCAAAGTAACTCCATCTGTCTGGGTCATATGACAAAATACTACTCTCTCCAATGTATTTCATTGACCCATCATTAACAAACCTTCCCCCATGGTAAAAAACAACTTCGAAATTCTCGTCCATCTGAACTACTATATTCCTATCTATATATCCCTATCACATATGAAAATGCCCAAACAATCAAACACAAATTACAAACCATACCACTAACACACAAAGACAACGACAAAATGAACAAAGGGGGGACCACACAGTAAACTCAACACCGTCACTGTCACCCTCACATGTAGTGGGGGACCAACACCGGCACCGCATTACAAATAAGAAAAGCAAAACAATCAAAGCACACAAAACATCAAATACATTGAACAGAACCCCAAAAATTATCACAATCTCAAACAAAACAAAAAACCCTAAATGGCAGTGAAAGCCTACGCGAGTGGTTCGTCTACTGAATGCCAGGAACACATAGCTTTCTTCCACCGCTCAACCCACGTCGCTGTCAACGATGCTTCCGATAATCTACTGAATCGCAGTGAAAGCCTGTGCGAGTCGATTCGCCTGACCCTCGTCTTCTCCCCTCTATCTCTGTTCTTCGAACTCCAGAATTAACTTTACCAAATTTCGTTTTTAATTTTTGGCTTCTACAATTAACGTAAAATTGTTTCTCAGACCAACAATATCCACGTCAGTAATTCTATAATGGCCACGTGTTATAAAATTGCTTCTCAGACCAACTTAAATCAGTCAACGTTAACCATTGTAACGACGTCTAAATAATTAGACCCAATTGATGCACATAAACGTATTTGGGTACGCAATTGACACTTTTTTAAAACCGGGTACCAATTTGACACACTAGCAACAAATTGGGTACCTTACAAGTAATTAAACTTTTTTTTAAATCGTAGTCAATTTAGTCTTTTTTTACTTACGCCATTTAAATTGTTAATGAAGAGTGAACAATAATGTCACTTATCATTTAAATTGTTAATGGAGAGTGAACACCGATGCCACTTATCATTTTGTGATTTTTTTAAAACTTTTAAAAAAAATACTTTTTAAAATTTTAAAAATGTTGTCATGTCAAATTAGCATTCCACGTGTTAAATCAGCGTCACTGTCTATTACGTATTAACTTAGTATCATTGTCACGTGTCAGTGTCTTGTGACATATATTCCATTCTTTCTAATTTTCATTAATTTTATTCAATTTAGTTTCAATTTTCATTATTTTTGTTCAAATTAGTTTAATTTTGCCCCTCTTCAAAATTGATCAAATTTAATCTCTATATACATGTTATACTAAAATTTTTATTTTTATTAAAATTTAAATTTACACTAAGAATTTTTCTTATCATTTAAAAAATAATAAAGAATTTTTCTTCTAATTTAAAAATAATAAAAAACTTTCCTTCTAATTTTAAAAATAGTTAAGCCTTTTTCTTATTATTTAAAAAATAATGAAGAACTTTCCTTCTAATTTTAAAAGTGATGAGGAATTTATCCTCTAATTTTAAACTAAATTTAACCATATTTTTTACATGTAACAAAAATCAAACATATATATAATAATTTCCTTCCAAAAGTATAGTTAGGTTTTGTATAAAAATGATGAAAGAAATACTTAAAATAGATATGAATTTTAATGAAAATAAAATTTTTAGTATAAAATTTATATAAAAATTAAATTTGGTCAATTTGGAGAAAGACAAAATTGAAACTAAATTGAACAAAAATAATAAAAATTGAGACTAAATTAAACAAAATTAACAAAAATTAGGACTGAATTGAATATAAGTTATGAGACACTGACACATGGCAATAACACTAACTACACATGACAGTGACACTGGCTCTAAAGGTGACACTGACACTACCACATGTCACAATGCTCACTTGACATGTGGACAACATTTTAAAATTTTTAAAAATTTAGAAGTCCACAAAGTAACATGTGATGATTGAAAGTTCATTTTCCATTAACAATTTAAACATACGTAAAAATGATCAAATTGATTATAATTTACAAAAATTAGTACTATTTTGAACATTTAAAAAAATAGGATCAAACGAAACAAATTTTACAAAAATTACACCGATAAAATATTTAAGCCTACATAAATAATATCGAATTCTATTCTACCACTTTCTAAGTTATTTCTTCTCTCATTCATCACTTCCACCAAACACACTTTACTGATTCTACTATTCATCATCTTGCATCTCTCCTCTCTTTTTTATTTAACAACTTTTTGGTTGTTAAAATACTCTACAGCTCAATCAATTACTTTATATCACGTAATTAAAGATAAAGAGTTTATTTTATACATGACTGAAGAAAAGTGAGGAGGTTGACTTCTAAGACATTTACATATTTAATTTAAGAACTAGAATAGTTTTATATTGACACTATATATAATGGTGTGTTAATTTGTTGATATTTGTTTCAATTTTAGGGTGGTTAAACTCTTTGTATTTAATTTTTGTATGGTAGCATCTTTTACCACCATCAAGAATACAAGTTCGGAAAACAAGTACATTAACATAATTAAAATATTGGATTAATATATGAATGATTAAATTCTGAATTACTAAATTGAATAACATTAATATATATATATATATATATATATATATATATATATAATTTGACAAAATTCAACCTAAATTTTAAATTTGTTATCATAAAGGGTATTAATATGATATGACAAACGATGTTTACGAAAATGTGATTTTAAGAATAGCGAAAAATAAGCTGCACATAATCATGAGATGAGATGAGTAAATTTATGTTTAAAATTTTTTTTCTTAAAATATTAACTTACTTGAATCTTTCAAATATTTGAATTCAACGAATATAAAAATAATATGTAGAATAAGACATAACGATAAAAAAAAATAGCATAAAAAATTTTAGATTTATTTTGAATATTTATAATTTTACATCTAGTTATAATCATTTAGATGAGATTGGTTTTATTATTAGATTTGTTGCTCAGTACACAAACTGAACCATTATATTTAAGTTAATGAATATAGGTAAATATTTTTATTTCACGCAGTAACCAATGATATACTTGATATGTTTGAGTTTAAATATTCAACTCTTGTTCATATATTGTAATATAATCCATCTTTATTTCTCTTATATAATAATGACATTCTAAGTGTATATTCTTTTCTCCAATATAACATGTCTTGAAAAGTCTCACATCGCCTAAGAAATTAAGGGAGTGAGTGTTAGTGATTATATAATGGGCTCTAAGTTCATGATGTTTCTTGGCCCAAATCTAAGATACTTTGAGTTAATGTTTAGCTTTTCTTATCCTCTATTGTAGTAAAATGTTCTGAGATGTAGTTAAATTCTTACTCTAAAGAGTGTGGGTGTACTTAGAATCAAAGGGTTGTGTTCCTTGTTTTTTATCTTATTTCTCTATTAATAGCAGTGTTATTGATATTGGATAACGGTCTATTAATAGCAGTGTTATTGATATTGGATAACAGACTATATCGGTGATCTCAAAAACCTTTATAAATTTATAACGAAAATTATAACGGGTTATGGCGGAAATAATGCGGTAAAGAAAATATAATACCCCCACATATAATTTTAATACAAAAATAATGATATTGAAGTATTATGATCATTGGTCACTATTTTTGTTGGACAATTGGTATGTCTTTTTTTTTTTGCAAAATAATTATAG
>Ga0209389_1000510_pt1 | contig 23510 bp, 11 predicted proteins | sample CowpearedBW_FD_187526 | JGI IMG/M metagenome (GOLD analysis project Ga0209389, IMG submission 187526) | Root nodule microbial communities of legume samples collected from California, USA - Cow pea red BW (SPAdes) (version 2) | ecosystem: Host-associated > Plants > Roots > Nodule | place: USA...
TATATATATATATATATATATATATATATATATATATATATAAACAATATGACACTTCATTAAATATAAAATCACGCTGAAATTATTTTTATGATTCAATAGATATAATATACATAACATTTCATTTAATATATCATGACATAATTTTATTTCTCTTGTACATAAATACTAAAACTTTAAGTGTGAAAAGTTACAAGTAATTGCCATTACTATTATACATATAGGAATAGTTATAGCACATCCATTCCTTCTTTCAATCACTAGAATTATAATACTAGTATAACTTACTCTTAGTGTATTATTTTTCTAATGACCATTACTTATACTACCTCCTTATTTAACATAATTTCTTATGCTACCTTCTTATAATACTAGTATATCAATGTCTGCATTATCTCTCCCACCACCACTTATCTTACTTCCTCCACTTACTTCCACCAACATCACCACTACCACCCATGTTACCTCTTCCACTTGGACCACAACCTACCTTACCCCCTCTACCTATGCCAACACTTCCACCTCCTTCAACACCACCACCTGCATTACCTCCTGCACTTCCACCGACATCATTACCTAGACTACCTCTTCCACCTGCATCAACATTTCCACCTCCAGCTGCACCACCACCTATATTACCTCCTCCACTTGCTCCACCACCAACATCTCCACCACCTCTCGCACCTACACTACCTCTTCCACCAACACCAACATTTCCACCTCCTCCTACACCACCCCTTATGCTACCTCCTCCCCCAACGTTATCGCTTCCACCTACACCTCCACCACCACCAACATTTCCACCTCCTCCAATACCACCACCTACATTGCCTCCTCCAATACCACCACCACCACCAACACCTACACTACCTCCTCCACCAATACCAACATTTCCACTTCCTCCTGCACCACCACCTATGCTACCTCCTCCCCCAACATTACCGCTTTCACTTGCACCTCCAACTCCACCAACACCACCACTTATGCTACCACTTCCACCAGCACCAACATTTCCACCTGCAGCTGCACCACCACCTACATTACCTTTTCCACTTGCTCCACCACCAACACCTACACCACCTCCCGCACCTACATTACCTCCTCCACCAACCCCAACATTCCCACCTCCTCTTGCACCACCCCCTATGCTACCTCCTCCCCCAACGTTACTGCTTCCACCTCCACCTCCAGTTGCACCACCACCTCCAATACCACCACCTACATTACCTCTTCCACTTGCACTACCACCAACACCTACACTACCTCCTGCACCACCACCTATGCTGCCTCCTCCCCCAACATTACTGCCTCCACCTCCACCAACACCACCTATGCTACCACTTCCACCAGCACCAACATTTCCACCAGCAGCCACACCACTGCCTATATTACCTCCTCCACTTACTCCACCACCTCCCGCACCTACACTTCCTCCTCCACCTCCACCAACATTTCCATCTCCAGCTGCACCACCACCAACACCTACCCCACCTCCTGCACCTACGCTACCTGTTCCACCTACACCAACATTTCCACCTCTTCCTGAACCACCACCTATGTTGCCTCCTCCTCCAACATTACTGCTTCCACCTGCACCTCCGCCTCCTATACCACCACCTATGCTACCTCGTCCACCTGCACCAACATTCCCATCACCACCTATGTTACCTCCTCCACCTACACCAACACTTCCACCTCCTCCAACACCACCACCTATATTACCTCCTCCACTTGCACCACCACCAACAACTACACCACCTCCTGCAGGTGCACCTATACTACCTCCTCCACCTACACCACCACCTATGTTGCCTCCACCGCCAACATTATTGCTTCCACTTGCACCTCCACTTGCACCAACACCACCTCCGGCACCGGCACCTATGCTGCCTCCTTCACCAATTTTGGCTCCTCCACCACTACCTATATTGCTTCCCGTGCCGGTACCTGCACTTCCGAAACCTCCATCTGCTGATCGACCATTTCCAAAACCACCACAATTTTGAACTTTTCGCCCGTCGACTGTCCCAATGATTATTATAACGAGTAAAATGATACGCATTATAACTTTACGTGAAAATATGGCCATAATTGTTCAACGGTGAAAATATGAGAGTGCTTATGTTCGCTGGGAGAAAAGAAAATATGCAGTTTGATTAAAGGTTGTAGTTGGATATGGGTTAGTTTCAGTGTATTTATAGCATGAGTTTGGAATAAGATGTTAATGATGTGGCTACTACCACTAAAGATGCCCGAAATTTCTACTTTCCTTTATGAATATTGTTGATGGCCACGCGTGGTATCTCTCATTGCACAAAGATTCTGAACCAGACATAGTGCATCTGCCGCCACACCAAAAAAATACGTGTAAATACGCCCTTAACTATGCATGTATAGTTGCTTCTGCTTTATCTCTGCATAAATTTTTAACTCATTCTTTCATGCCCTTGATTACGAATCTTATTTCTCCACTATAAGCTTCAGCAAATTACCAAATAAAACGTTCACCCTCCTATTATCTTTTTCTTTCTTTAGAAATAAGGATTTGTTTATGGTAATTCAACACCACTTATTCAAGAATTAAAAATTAAATTATCACTAATGTAATTTTAAACTTTATTTTCTTTTAGTTTTTTAACTTTTAATGAAATAGTTTAAAACTCTTCATTAACACTTATTTGAAGCTTTACTATTGTTTAAAAAATACTTTTTAATATTTATAATATAAACTTATTCATACAATATCTGGCAACATGCAAAATTGTACAAGATGTAAATGATGATATCTTGCTTATTGAGACTTTCCACAATACCTCCTCTATTGTCTTAAAATATCTTTATTGATCAAAATAAAATTTCTAACCATATACTATGTAAATATTTATCAAGTTATATATAAACAACTACTGATATTAATACATATTTAAATAGTTTTCTGTTGAAATATATATTTAGTTACGTGTTTGCTTTAATTTCAATGATTAACATTTTAAACTAATATTTCTTTAAATATTAAAAGGGAATATATTAAAAAAACTAATACAAAGAAAAAACTACTCAAAAAGAAGTTATACATTATCATTCAAATGCAAAATAAAAACGAGTATAATTAGTTTATTAACATATATAATTATATACCAACGATAATTATGTAATTAAATGACGGTTTAAAATTATTTTATACTCTCAGTTTAATTAAATGAAGGAATCTAAAATCATATTCAGATAAGTTAAATTTATTTTATAAAAAATATTTAAATGAATAAATTGAAAAAATAATTATTTTAATAAATAAATATTATAAATACAATATATTTATATATCGAAATTTTTTTTATAAACATTTTAAAAATTTGGGATATTAATTATTATTAAAAGCGTAATTTTAAAAGTGAAAATCAGTCCAAATTACATGCATCTTTTATTATGAATTATCATCAAATCATTTCATATGAGCATAGACGGGACATAGCGTAATTCTGCAATTTTTTTCTTTCATTTGTTCTCAAATTCTAGGAACAAATCCTAGGAACCGAACACGATAGTCACTCTTGTTAGAAATAGTCCAAGTGTGAGTCAAAAAGTCCTACATTTGATAGAAAAGACAAAGTTAAACACTATATAAGAATAAAGACCCATAACACTATTGCCTTAAGGTTTTGGTGTAAAACTGATGTCAAATGTCTTATAAGTGTAAGACTAATGTCATATAACCATATATGACCACAATCTCTCAATAACCATGACTATAAATATAAACTCATCAATGGTATCAGAGTCGATGGTTCGGAGTGACTACTGCATAACCATAACCAAAAAGGGGTCACTCATACACTTGAAGGGACATTGGATAGAAAAGACAAAGTTAAACACTATATAAGAATAAAGACCCATAAGGTTTTGGTGTCAAATGTCTTATAAGTGTGTAAGACTAATGTCATATAATCATATGGAACCACAATCTTTCTGTGTCTACTCACTCTGAACAATAAATCCTTCAAAGCAAACACAACACTAAAGTTTGATTTGAAGGGACACTTCATTGTTTGATTTTATAAGTTGTAAACTTTGGTAATTTTTATTTTTATTTTTTTCATTTTAAAGTATGCTCCTTTTTTTAATCAAGCGTGTTAATAATTTTATACTTTTAGTCATTAATATTATACAAGAGGTTTTTTTGAGAACACTACTTTATAACAAGAACGTGAACATGTGATGACATTAAGTCTATTATTTTGAACTCTCAATTTTATTCTTTTTATGCTTATTTTAATTTCTTAATTTTTAATTAATTAATTAATCAATTAATGGTATGCAATTGATTAGGGATCAAAATAAGAATGTAAAACAAACTTAATATTACTTTTACTAATTAAATAAAAATTATAATTATAAAATGGTTTAAAATCTCTTAAGTGATATTCATGTACTATAACTATTATAATAAGAACATTTAATATACATAATATTTCTTATTTTATTGTATTTTACTTTATTCATGTTTTAATGTGAAAAGGTTACAGAATTAAATTTGTGGTACAAATAACGAATCAACTAAAGACGTAATGATTGATTTATACTTTGGTTCGCACTATATCGTCCACTTCGTCTTATACAATACTGGAATAAGCATTGTAGGCACATAACTGGAAGGTTCTAGGAATGATATATCAACCCTACTTTCGACACCTGCAAACCAACAAAATGCAATGAAAAACAGGTGTCAACATTGACCTTAACAATAGAAGAAAGAAAATAGTTAAAAGCTTTGAAAAAGTAAGTTAGGAGCAAGACCTATTTTTCACTTTATGTCTAACAAAATTACAATTTTAGTTATTCAGTTTGGTATAATTAAAAAAACTTTAAAATAAAATCTTACTAAAATTTTAATTTTGACCAGAAAATGACTACATTTTTGCTTCTTCAAAGCAATGAAAATGGAGTGTAAAAAACATGTTCTCTGCTTGCTAGACTGTGTGCACAAAGTGCATTGATTTAATCTTATTTAAGAAAATAAAACGGCTTAAGTGAATAAGGGACTGTACAAGTTATACTCTTCTATTTGCAAGGTAGTTATTTAGAAATAAAAATATTTCATTAAAAAATTTATAATAGATTGTATAATTTAATAGATAGAAATAAATTGCTTCTTTTTATTAAATCATCTACTAAAATAAAATATTGTTATTCAAGAACTAAAGTAATCAATACTCGTTGGAAATTTCTTGTTACAGCATTTATTACGAGATTTTGATTTATCTTACATAACATTTACTAAAATTTCTTACAGTTAACTTTCATAAAAAACAAATAAATAAAACCTCCCACGTTAATATTTTATTTGGTTATTAATGTTCCTAAAATAAAAAAGTATTTTCTTCTTATAATATAAACATATTTCAATAAATTTTTTTTAAGACTTTCATCTTAAACTTATAATCTTGCAACAAAAATAATTAACTTATAGTAAAAGTGGCGTCATTTAATAAATAAAAACTCAGCGTGCAGTCTCACAAATTAGAATGGAAGTTTATTTAGTCATTTTAAATCTCATCCCACTTATTCATTCCATAGATCCATGCTTCCACCCCCAATCGTGACCAAAGGTAGAACTAGATTGTAATACCATTCTATGTTTAACCGACAAACTAAAACTTTTTCCTATAACCGAACAGAACCATATGATAAACAAATCAGACAGTTCCAACAAGGGTCGAAACATTCGAGCTCGATGCATTGGCTGAAAAAATAAAATAACAAAAATTCAGAAGCAACAAATTCGAGCTGCTTCAGCCAAAAATAATACTATTATACTAACAAAAAAAGGAAAAATTTATTATACACTCTATTTTGCATTTTCCCCCACCGGGATCATAAAGAAAAGCATCCAAACCTATCAGTGAACGTGAATGCTAATAAAGTAACCTAACTAAGACTCTAAAAAAGACTCTAAAAGAGCAGTTATACTACCATATGCGTCAATGATCGGACAGGGACAGGAGCTTTAATAAGTCTTCTTTCGCAACATTGGCTTCTTCACGTCTTTTCTTGAAGCCGCATTGAGTCCTGGAGTGGGTATGTCTACTGTGGCTTGATACAAATCCTTCAATCTTCATATAGTGATAGGGGAATGAGATCAAATAAGGATACATGACCATACAAATTCCAAACTAGTTGTAGTTAAGGTGAAAAGGGACAATATCAATCTTACCTTGGCATGCTAATAAACAGTGAAACAACTAGGAATCCAACTATAAGAGGGAATACTGGTGCAGGGGTCAACTCCTGCATTGTATAAGAAATTAAAATTAAAAATATGTACCACACAAAAGCAACATAAGAAAACAGAAAATAGTTAACGACAAGCTTTGAAAAGCAAAGGCAGGCAAAAATAGAAAGAGTGGAGACAAGAAAAAACCTGTTTCAGTTGATCTTCGATCCTGTATATCAGCGGACCCACATGGATTTGAACATTTTTTTCCAAGTCGACCTCAATGATATCAGATTCAAACTTAAGCGAGCTTTGTGGGAGACCAGATTGAAGCTGTAGAAGGTGTCTTCCCTTTGATAAGCCCTTCACTTGGAAGAAGTTAGAAATTGGAAGGGGGAAGACTGACTCTATCTTGTTAAGGTCACTGGCTGACCTAATTTCTACCATCAGATGTTTACGTAGTTCATTTGTACCGTTTCCTTCAACGTGGCAACTTATAATTGTCATTTCCGGCTCCTCGAAAACTATAAAATCCAAACCCTTGATATCTTCTGTTCCAACCTGAGAACATCAACCAACAAGCTTACTACAGGATCACAACAATGACAACAAATCTAAACCCCATAGCTACCGAAAACTAACCTTCACAGCAATTGAATCTGGAGATGCACGTTCTATATTAGAACTGCCTACAGCATCCCTTCTAGCCACTTTGACAACATAGACAGTATCAGGCTGTAGTCCTCTCAGACGATAATTTCCATTGGAATCTGTCACTGTTTCCTCAAAATAGCCTTTTGACTCTGACCGGGCTTCAACTGAAACTTCTCCTTTGGGTTGTCCAGACAACAAAGTGACAACACCAGTAGCACTGTAAGAGTTTATTTACTTCAGCATCTTCCAGAGTAATGTATGCCCAAGCAGAAAAGTGCAAGCCAGAAAAAGAAAGAGAAGGCTATGGCATGTACAGCAATTGAATATAATTACTTGGTAATAAAATATAAAATAAAAAAGAAGTAACATGTTGATTCACAATTTGCTCTGCAGTTTGGTTGTATGTGATTACACTGATAATAGTTCTATATTGTCTGTCCTACTCACCAGCATAATTTATTTGTTTTAAGTCGTTTCATATACAAGGAAAACTGCATGTTTTACATCACCTTGCATTGATTTGCATTTGAAGCCGGATGCAATGTCGCTTAGAGCCTTAAACTTAAATCATACACGCTTGATAGATAAGATTCAATCTACATTACACTTAAGTCATGCATACTTGAAATAGATCTCTTAAATAAACTACCAATCAAATGGAATTAAAGAAACAAGTCAGCATTCGAGAAAATAAAAAAGTAAAACCTGTAGGCTACACGCGTGGCCTGGAAAATAACTTCTCTGGACTCCCCTGCTCCAAGCTCTATTGCCTGTGCTGGAGGTGAGAAAGCATACTCCTAGAAAATAAGACAATAGTATACACAGAATAAGGAAGTGGACAAAGATGTAGCTTTCAGAAATGACCAGTATAATTTTAATCATCAACTTCTAAATAAGCCTGATATTTACAAACACTGCAACTTCTTATTCTTAAGTTTGTTAGATAGCTCACAAGCAGAAAATTACTCACAGAGAATTGTTATATGAATACACAAACAAAACGCAATAATTTAGTCAGGGATATTTTGGATTCATAATCAAATCAAGTATATCGTTAACTGCAAGTGCAGTAACACGTGAACTGGAGTTGATTGATAAAAAGTTGCATGTGAAGGACATGACAAGTAGTATACAACATCATAGCAATTATGTCCAGTACTCCAGTTACAGTATTATTACCTTCAAAACAGGACGCAAATAGAACATTCCAGGAAACAAATTATCAAACTGGAATGTCCCTCCAGTCCCTGATACCGAGTTGTTTCTATAACCATTGTCACCACTCAAAGATAAGAGAACAGAAGGAATGGGCTCTTCAGCATCATCTTTGTGATGTATGTGTACTAAAATTTGACTAAGCTTCTGACAAGTAAAGGAATGAGGCGCAACTTTTTTTAAATGATATCCAGGCTGCAAGTATAAACAAAAACAATAATCAAACAATGTAAGAAACCAAGATGGCAACAGAAACACCAAAGATAAGAAGAGAAAATGAATCTATTCTAGTATATTCTTTAAATAAAGCATTAATTTTACTTAGTTTGTTCAGAGAAAAGAGACTACCTTTGAAGCCTCGACATTGTAACCGATATCATTGTGCAGAGGTCCTGCCACATAGGAACCATCAGTACCAGTGGTTGTTTCAAGAACTAGTTCGCCATTTTTAAGTGTAGTAATGCTGCTGTCTCCAGCCGCAAAAACTCTGATATGGACGCCAGAAAGAGGAGGTGAAACTGATCCTTCAATGTATGCACCGACTTCACAAGAAAATGTAGGAATATAAGCTTGACAATTATCATCTGTCACTGATACCTACGTAAAAGAATTTTGCAAATAAAACTCAGTTAGTCACATAAAAAATCAGTAGAAAAACTAATATTTTGATACTTACTTGATGTTCCCTAGGATAAAATAAAAGTTTCTTCTGCCCATCATTCCTGTAACCGAAAAAGAACAAGTCAATAGTATCAATTGGGTAGATAGAAGTGCTCGAATAAGTTTGATTTCAAAAGCTACAGAGAGGAGGGAAAGGATAGGAAGGAGAAATGAAATGAGTAATTGAAGTATTAAAAAAAACAAGAAAACTACACGCAACCTCCCAGAATCACAGAATTGTGTGCATTATATGCACAATACACTAATAAACACCACGAAATCATAAAAAATAGGTAAGTTAATTTAAGTGTTTACCTTTGAGAAAAACTGGACACAAATAATACAATTTTAAGATTTATCATTTCTTTTTCAAGATATTGGATGTGACTACATAAATTAAAAATGGTAAAAAATAAAGCTTTTGAATAGTTTGAAAGGAATTACTAGTTAGCATAAAATGCTATAAATCCTCTTTACTGAATTATTTTACAAGCAATACACAGTCAATCCTTTCGGATAAATAGGCAAAGATGTAATGAGATAGTTGCTATTATGTATTCATGCCATCAATTTTCTTTCTTGATCCAATCTGCTTCTACACAAGCGATTAAAACTAAAATAGACATTTCATTGAAATTGTTTGAACAACCAGTTAGATTAAATATATGTACCTAGAGTCCCAAGGAACAAAGGTAAGTTTTTCTCCTAGATTGGCCCAAACAGAATACTCAAATATGGCGGTATCTGTTTGATCTTTCGCATGGGACTTCAGTGTGGCTGTGGCTTGATCAATAACACCAGCTCCGTCATGTTTAATATCAACAACTATTTTCTCAGGCAATGCATCAAGTGTGCCAGACTGCACATTTATCTGTCCTTTAAGAAGATACTTTTCTCCAGTAAGGCGAATGGGCTACAGAAAAAGAAAATTATGGAAGAAAATCCTAAAAAGAACCAAATATGATACATGAAAAACTGAAGAATGTAATCACGGATAAAACTGAAGAATGTAATCACGGATATCTGAATGCTCCATACCAATTGAGTAGATGTATTAAATTTCACCGATGAACTCCCAAAGAAGATACACGAGTCAACAAAACTAAATTCGTGTACACCAGGATGTTCTACACATATATGCTGGGAACCTTTCTGCAGAAAGACAAAAAGGAACAGAAATGAAATTTTATGAAGCCTCAACTTACTGGCATCTTTGGATGTGATATTTGTTGTACCTGAATTTTCAAATTCACTATTGACCCATCTGGTTGAGTCAGGTAACCATCAACATTGTGAGTCGAGATAACATTGACCCAGTAGCCTTTTTGAACAAAAAGGATTCCTTCTACGTCCTCAGCACCAACATTTACATCTATGAAGTTCTGTTCCCAGCACCAATTATCTTCCAACGTGACTGATTCAGGGGAACTGTGTTTGACCTAAAACAAATATTATTACAGTGGCCAAAACACACATGAATCAGAACTTTCCAGAAAAAAACTGACATTGGACCACAAATGAAATGGGAAAGCAAAAAAAATATCAACCTCAAGCCTGTATTTTCCAGGAATAACATTTGAAAACTGAAATTGACCACTTTCAGTGGTCAAGCTAATTGTTTTTCTGTCTCCACTATGTTTCTCAACCTGTCTCACCAGGGTAACATATACAAATGGACCACATTTCTCCTTGCAGGATACAGCACCATGAATATTGACCAGAGCCTACAATTATAAGGAATATAGTCAGAATACAACAATATAAAATCAGTGCCACTCTATCCTGGTCTTTGTGGGGACAAGGTCAAAAGGATTCCTAAAGAAAATAAAGAAAAATATATTTAGAGGAACCAAACAATAACTCAACAGTATAGAAAATCTGTAAATAAATAAAATCCAAGTTAAAAAATTTATTCCATTATGTTGAGATTCCATATCAACAATATGACCAGAATATGATAAAAACTAGGACAATTATCTTCTCAAGAGGTAAGAGCTACCTGGCTTCATCGCTTTCTTGGTATAAAATTAAAAAGAAAGTTCTACAATCTCCATATTCAACAATAGATATTACTAATGATTGGATCCCTTTGGCTGCTTCTACTGTTTTTACATTTACAGCACACAATCAGACACAGTTTTTCAAATATGTAATAAATATAGGCCTAAGATGACATTTCTTTCTTTGTTGCTTGTTAAAATTATGACTGTTATTGTATTGTACAGCTTCCATAAAGGTGCTTTTTGGGTGTATGTACCTAGCCTAAGGGTTCAGTGTCATGGATATAACTTTTCCTTGTATTGACATCTCTCTTTGCAGAAATACAGAGAAAATGCATCAGACACAATATTCATAAAATTCAGGTATCAAAGCATTTGATACTCTGTTGCACATCATTGTTCTCCGCAATGTTTGTTTTAGGTAGTGCTATATATAGTGATACAAATTCCGAATCTCTCTGAGTGGTGCTAACAGTAAAATAACTGCCTAAGCAAGTTTCTGATAGACTAGGTAAGTGAATCAAATTGAGGCCTATGCAGAATCAGCAAGTTCTACACAGGTTCTACACAGCCGCATCCCTTTGTCTGCTTCTACTTTTTTACATTTATTGCAGGCTCACTTTCTTATAAGTTAGGCTCTCTTTCTTATTGCAAGCTCACATTTATTGCAAACCTCACCTCATAAGTTAGGCTTAAATTTCAGTTTCTTAAATATTATAATCTGCAAACTTTTAGGCCCAAAAGTAACAACTTTACTGTGCCCTCTTTTTTGTTTCATCTACCGCCCAAACTAAACCCAAAGCACCTCTGTAACTGCCCCCTTTTGCCACCCCAAAATAAACCTATGCACTTCTCATATAACCCTCTTTTACCATCCAAAAAACCTATGTTACCTCTCATAAAACCCCCTTTTACCACCCCTGAGAGCCTTGTTACCGGCCCTCTTTTTTCCTTACCAAATAGCTTCCCAAAAGTTACCTTTGAGCAACCACAACAAATTGACGATTACTTTTGTGCCCCTCCTTTAATTACATTTGGGTCCTTATGAAAGATAATTAAATAAAGAGAATGATGTGTAAAATAATTCCAAATGGCAACCTATAAATGGAGACACATCAGGAGGGTTTTAAAACATGTTTTAAAGGAGGGGCACAGAAGCAGTAACCTCCTTAATTTCATCTTTTATTTTTTTCAGTTTCAACTGTCTCTTCCAATACTCCTCTTGTACCTTTCAACACTCCCTCTTTTCCCTTTTGTTTCAATATTACACTCGCTTTCATCTCTTTAATAATTCTGTAGGATCTTACAAACGCTCCTTTGCTTCCCCCACCCATTCTTTTCATAATTTTGCAGGATATTACAAATAATGTACCAATCTCTTGATTAACAATCTACATTTACTTTCATGATCTTGTGTAAGATCTCAATTTTGACTACCATGACTACATCAATATAGAACTCCAATTTTGATTCCCTGACAGAATTCAGCATGCATGATGCAGGAAAAACTGAAGGAAAAAAGGGAAAAGAAGAAAAATACAAGATAACCTATAGCTAATATGGGTGAAAAATTACTTGTGAAAATTCAATATTCAACAGGGGACTTTTGACCACAACATCGATATAAGATGGAGTAAACATGAGTCCAGCAGCATTCTCAGGAGTTGCAGCAATGGCTGACAAGCGATATTCCCCGGGAAGAACCTAGACATAAAGCAAACAATCTGTATATCACTAATGAGAAATGAACAAACAAATTTCAGCAGATACTCTATAAACATCATTAAAGAAAAAAGCAATAAAATTATTTTAACAATAATTTGAGACATGATTTGGACAGTAGCTATGAACCATCTTCAAACACAAGTTCTCCTATGAACTGCAGATGCTGAAAATTGGCCCCTTTTTGACATTTCAACAAAAAATATTCAATATAAAATACTGAAAATCCCTTCCTTAATAACACTCCAGCTGTTTAAAGAAGACTACCTGAGAAATATTATACCATAGGCTTTGAAGCTGCAACAAGTTTCAATTTTTGCTAGTGTATGGTTAATGCATTTTAGGATCCTAAATTCAATTCATAAAAGAACTAGCAACACCAAACATAAATGTGTCACAAATTTAATAGTTTAAAGGTTAGAACTGTCCTCCCAATGCTTGCCACCAACAGATAAAAAAGGACAATAAAATTAGATAGATTTGATGGTAACATGCTGCTTTTTATATAAGCTAACACTACTAGAGCATAAGGTTGAATCTGTTATTTAAAATCTAAATACACCACCTCTTCTCTTTCTGTGCAAGCTACTTGTATTCACATTATATTAAGACACTGTTAACATTACGAAAAGGAAAAAAACTTATTGATTTATTATCACCAAGCTAACATACCTCAAAGCAGAAGTTTCCATTTTCATCTGTTTGCTTCTTTTGTGGTTTCACATTATCAGGTCCATGAGTCAAAGCTACCTAGTAGTACAGATACCAAAAGATCAACATTAACTTTAACATGAAAATGTTACAAAAAAAATTAAAAGTACAGAATATGCGTACCTTTGCTTTCAGACCACCATTAGCCATCCTAACCAAACCACAGAGATTGTATGAAATGGCATTGATGTCTTCTATTGAAGCCATATTTGGCAATACCTGAGTAAGAAAACAAACTTTGAAACAAGAGACACACACAGCAGCATTTTTACACCACCTACGAATTTTCATCATCCTACTAAGAGAGCAGTATAATAAACTTAAATTCTAATAAGATTGTCATAATATGTTTTACCATATAATTCTCCAAATTCTTGAATTTGTAATGCTCTTTTTGGGCTTCTATGGTATAGTGCTTGGATGTAACCTAATAAATATAACATAGAAAAGAAAGAGTAAAACAAAAATGTAAATGTAAACGTAGATGGAATGGAACTACAATAAACTGAAAGAAATTATCAGCACAGTCTAAAATAAGATAAAGAAAAGGTAAAAGTATGCTGGCCTAGGCTCTAATTGATATCCACAATCCAGGTAGATTGAAAAAACTTACTCAGATTGATAGAAAAAACAAACTCAACAAATAAACAAGAAAATAGATGTGTCTTAAACTAAAACAAAATAGAATCTCTTGCCAATGAACAACCTAACTCCATCATTTACCCATATTAATTCCAATACCTGATCAAGTTTGTAGTATCCTTGATTATCAGTAATAGACCTTTCATGGCCATCAACTATGATTTTGACACCCTCCACTCCCATGCCATTTCCATCAACCACACGGCCTCCAACAGAAAATCCAGTTACCTGAGAGAATTAACATTGATAGCACATACTTGAGAGAAAATAGCATACACATAACCCCAATAATAGATTGATATGGTAAAATTACAGTGCAATTGTTATGACTGAACCAAACATTTCTCAACATACAAAATGGGAAATATTATAACTTTTCAAAACACTCATATCTATATTTGGTACCTAAATATTATGGAATTCCAATCTTAATTTCCAATTTCTTCTAGAACTGTTTTACGTATATTTTCCGTTGTAAGATTTGCTTCTAATTTTTAATAAATTAAGTGATAACCAGAACTATATGCAACTAGCAGAAAAAAGTTTTCCTTCCACCAGCATTTGCAGCCGCTAACAAAAGCCATCATCACCCAACAGTTAACTGTTTTGGCAAACAGTGACTAAGCTATCCTTGGTTAGTTTGATGCCAAAATATCAAAAAGTAAAGTATAATCATCATCGTCATCATTTGTACTTCACATAAATAATAGGACACTCTGAAAGGGTGACCTTATTTAAAATTTTAAAAAATGGATATGCGCTAGATGAATATGCAATAGAGCTTAGCTAGCATGCCTATGAACATAATGGCATATGTTCAATAATACAACAATTATGTGGAAACAGGAGTGAAAAAGCAGTTATTTATAAAAGATTTTTGGAAATACTGGAACATAATCTAGCATTTACATTTATTTCATTTAATGAAAAATTCACAAGGCATGCAGTCGTGAACTGAATAGTAATACATAATTCAATCTTCTTATTTACCCCACATTGGTAGCACTAGTATTTTTCTGAATGCCACAGGAAACAGAAAGTGGTGAGGGTTAGCATATTAAACATTTTATCCATATAGTCTACCTGAAATTTTTGAGGCACTGTTACGTGCTGATGCTTGATATTAACTGAGACGCTGGGTGGCGAAACATCAAATACTGTATTTTCACCCTTATAGTAGGGAACAAGTTCATAACTCCCTGCATGTTGATAAAAAAGTACAAGCACTGAATTAAGAAAAATAGGTTCTAGCAGCATGTAGTAGCAATTTTCGAGCAAAGCAAGAACATAATTCGCCAAAAAGGAATAGCAACTGTAGAGTAAATACAAGAAATATTTTGGAGTGAAATTTAATATGATTAATGACCAGGAGACTAATTGTCGTATGTATGTTAGGGGTGAAGTTCCAGGTATTTTGAAAACACAGTTGCACACCTATAATTGCAAGTCATCGGTGTTTGTTTAAAAAATTAAAATGCACAAACTACAAACAAGCTGACAAAAACACACCAGGAAAGAATATTCCTTTCATCAATGTATAGGCACCAGAAATTCAACACTCCCTATGGAAACATCAAGAGGGAGTATATGACAGAATAAGAACGCAAATGTGTAATTACCACAAGGTATTGAATTGAATGTGAACTTTCCATCAGCATCTGATGTAGCGTGACAGAGAGCTCTTTCTTGTCGTGGACCAGTAACAATGCCTTGCAAACATTCTACCTCAGAAACATCATCTGAATATAAGAAAATATGGACTCCAACAATCGGATTTCCCTGGAAACAGACGAACCGAATTGGAAAGCATATATATATGATTGAGAAAGGTTTCAATTAAACTGTGAAGTTATAAACCACGTTAAACTGTTTTGGAGGTAAAAACTGATTGAGAACATAAACATCCTTCAACACTCATAAAAATGTGAACAGATGAAGCAAGCAATGCAAACAAGAATATTTGTTTAGCTCTGTGTCACAGACAGTCACAAAGTGGGAGAAGGCTTTGTTGCTATTGTTATCGTATGTTATTGAGATACATAGATCTTTTCACTAGATTATACAATAATTTTACAAAGAAAATTATATTATATAACAATTACAAAAGGGAAGTGTAATATTGAAAATGATTTGTCCCTTCAACAAACATTACCTGAGCAACAACAAATCCACTGATACTATATCCAGGGACAAAGAAAACATCATCAACTACCCCATTTCCAAAGCCCAATTCAATCTGTAACACAATATCGGAAAAATAGTAAGCACATTATGCTAGCTCATTAAATGTATCATGAGAATAAAATGTGACACCCAAGAAATGGGTTGGAACAGAAGGAAAACACTGAAAGCAAATACAATATCCAACCTGTGTTGAACCTTTAACTTCAACTTCCATATCAGGATTTGAAGCACGTAGTGTATATTTTCCTGCAATCACATCAAGAGTGTTGCCCATTTGTTTGAACAATTTGGAGATGAAGAATAGAAAATAATGAAACAATAGCAAGAACAATTGATTCTGAACAAAACTGATGGACAAGTCAATTGGACTCTCTGGTCAGGCAGTACCATTACTTGTGAGAAGAGATAATGAGATTTTATTTAAGAATTCGCTCAAGCAGTATAATAATAATAATGTTAACAAAGACAAATACAATGATTTTCAATCGAACAATTAAAATATCACTACTTCCTACGAAAAATTTACAATGGATATCTGCAAGCTGGCCTTAGGAGGGTGCATACGGAGTGACCTACTGCACCCAACAAATGGTATAAATATCACTACATCCAAGGATATATTAATCACTTTTTTATTATTGATTAATTTTGGATCAACAAAAAATCATTTTTCATCTAAAATTGTTAATGGTCTAACAAAGCATTTTGAAAATATAAGGAATTTAAATCAGATCAGCTAAAATTTCAGGCATTTCAAGCTTAAATTTTAAAATTCTCAATCCAAATACAAGGTATTGCAAGTGGCTTTCTCTCGGACAATGCATAAATTTGCTAACCAAACTTGCAACAAGTGTAACATTTCGCCTTGTGTCAAACCAGGTAATTTAATTTCCAACTAAATGCTAATATATCTCCTTGTCCATTATTGCACTATCATTTGCATATAGGTGAATTGACGGGAGTATTTACAAATACAAATTGCCCCACTTATCTTATAGATCAAATTTGTGATATATTTGTGTTGAGACATGAAAATACCCTTCCTAGAGGGAGACACTACAATTCACAAAAAATGTTTCAGCCTCCCAAGTATTTTTGTCCTAAAATCCTTTGCTAGATGTTGACTCAAGACTTATTCCTTCCAATCTCATCACTGATAACCATAGTATCACCTACATACACTAACAATCCAATCATTTCCTTTAAAGTTATAGGATCAAGTTTACCCGTTTTATTCAAGGACAAACAAGATACCCAAAGAGATCTTTCGTGGAAGTTGTAGAAGTGAACAAAATAGGATAGAGAAAAGAAAACATAGGACTCTTATATCTCAAGACTCTTATATCACACTATCAGTATTTCTTGTAATAAACCTATACAAATCAACTCTGATGTATAATAACACAAATTCAACAGCTTTGTGCCTCTCCTTTTTGTCTTTTAACGCAACAAAAAGATAAGAACTTCCGTAAACACGATGTCTAAGGTAGTTAGTAACAATCATTAAATGCTCTATTTCCAACACCACTCATTTCAAAGTGCCGAAATAGATAATTTGTAAACATTAAACATAATTACCCAGCTAAAATTTCATTCATTTTTTTGGATTCAAAATAATTCTGATCACGTAATATTAATTAGACAATCTCATTCACCACCAGCTCATCTGGTTCATCCTGGACTAGTTCTCCATCAATTGTTCTCACCTCCAATGAAATCATACTTTTTGTGTGGAAATTTGAAACCAATTCTGCATATCAGTAACCGTTTATATTTTTAACACAACCATATCTTCATGCCACATAAATATTAATCCTATATAGATGAGTCTTGGACAACTACTTATATATATGTAGTAATGATATTAATTTCCATTAGTGAAAGGCTCCCTACATAATAAAAGAATTGAAAGCTAATAACTTTCCAACCAAAGTAAACAACTAAAAAGACTCCCCTACCTGGAATGATATTTGTAAACAAGTAACTCCCTGATGATGAAGTTGAGACGGAAGAGACAAGATCCCCAGAAAGGGACAATAATTCAACATTTACATTTGATGGGCCTCCATTTTTAATTGAACAGCTTTCTCCCCCTACAGCTCCCACAACTCTACCAGATATAGTGAACCTAAAATATAAAAAACTTCGAAGATAATTTCAAAATATAGAGCATAAGCAAGCATGGCATGCACAGGACATACAACAACAATAACGATAGCCTAATTCAACTAGAAATTGGTTACATTCACCCTGACACTCCTTTCATTTTTAATAATATGCTTCGAAATAAAAAACCATGTGAAGTTAAAAAATCAGAATAATAGCCTACCCTGTGAAACGAAAATTTATATCTTCATTGCCATTGCAACCATTATTGTCAACCACCACAGGAACCTGTAGGACAAGAGGGGGGAAACAAATAACTGTCAGAATCATAAAAATAATCTCATTACATCAAGATTGAGAAAGAGAGAGAGAGTGATCATGCATGCAGATTATAACTTATAAATAACTAACCTTTTCTGGATCCCATGTCCATCCTGGAGGTCCATTAATTTTAATTACAAAGGAACCCTGTGATGAAAATAATTGCATTGAGAAGAACTGAATAGTGAATAAGCCTCTATGGCATAGATACGCTATTTCGTATTTATGTTGACAGAAGTTGCCCTAACATGCCTAAATGTGTACAAATTCTAGTAAATTTTACCTTGTCATATACCGGAATAAAATAATATCCATTTGGAGCGCATTGGGTTCTATCCTTTACCAGTCCATCCACAGTTTGAAGCTCAACCTACAACAAATGGATCAATTAAATGTTTGTTGGGTGCAAATTGAAATGAATACTTGGATGAGCAACACCACATCTTTACCCAATAATAGTGTAGTATATGGCAAAAAGGACGCCATAGGAATTTTTTATGAATGTCTTGTCTTTCTATAACAACTTAACAAGCAACTGAAGACAGTAAAATCATTACAGCTATTGTGCAAAATAATTAGTTAAATCAAATGGGACCGGTGGTAGAGTAAAGGGGGCATTTGAAAGAATTTATGGGGAGCTTATTGGAGTTTATGAAAATGGCATATGACTCTCATACGCTCTCCTATCTCTTTTTAGCTTATTCCAGTTAGATTCATAGGTCAAACCGATGACATAAGGCCTTGTGTAATAAGAGCTAATTGAATAACACTTTGGCCCAGTTTAAGATAAACTTCTGCAGAAATGCCTACCTAGTTAAATCTATGGCATACGCCCTGGTTTACTTAAAGCTTAGCAAACAAGTACCTAGGTCTTGTATGAATAAACATCTATGCAAACACTTATACTAGAAGAAAAATGGAAAAGTAAAATAAATTGAATTTTTCCCATGAGTTAAAATCAATTTGTGCACTCAACTTTCATAAAAGCTGTCTCATCCAACCTTTCCAAAAGCTGAAGTAAAAATATACTTATTGTTTTCTCCTATAAGTACTTCAGATTAATACAAATCTTATGATATTTGGCTATATTGATAATGATTTCACAAACTCTTTGAATCTCCAATATGGTCCGAACCTTCATGTTTTGAGTTTTCTTCTTTCTTAACCTGTTATACAGTCTTGACACCCTCCTTGTTACACAGACTTCTCCTAATAACTGTGTCCGGCGTGTAGTCATCTCCTTTAGCCACTAATGCATAAATACCAATGATAGCGTCCTTAACACCTTTTTCATGATTCCAATCCTTGCTAAACTATAGGAGAGGACTCCATTTGTAGGGTTTAGCATGGTTTAGAACAAATTCCGTAGTTCACTAAAATTTAATAGAATATATGATGTCGTCATGGCAAAAAGGATTATTTTGAAAATGGTATCCAAATTCCAGTCTTTATGAAAGGGTTGCTGAAGAAGATGGCCACCTCAAAAACCATCTTTGGGAGAAGTTTGCATAACAAGGTGATGACAAGCTATATCTCAACTTCAAGAAGATGAGACCGCCAAATATAGCTTTGGAGATTACAAGAGATTTATGCAAGCGCTATCAATATACCCAAATATCACGATGTTCTTATTCTTCTTTCTATGGTTGTCTATTGTAAGGATAGCTTATCAGTAATACTACTTTTTTTACAATTTTGTAGTGAATATTACCAATGGGAAAACATAAATTGCTGCTAAGATAGTAGAACCTGGAAAAAAGTGGTAGAAGAGAAAGGAATTGGATATTGAAGGAGGCATGAAAGGAATTGCTCACAATAAAAGTTTGAGTTCCTTACACTTTTCAAACATTTTGTAAGGGAAAATTATTCGTTTGGTAAGAGTAGGGCAGATTACACGCACTTACCGTGACATCGGAATAGTCCAACTTGGTATCAGTTTGTTTTCTCGATTTTACCAACGATGAGCTCGCCTGCGATAACCAGACTTAGTAAGCAAAAATAAACATTGAGCAAATATTACAAAAAAAAAGGCAGAAAAAAAAGAAGTAAACATCACACCAAAATAAACAAGCGAATTCACCAGAGATAGATATGAAACAAAGAAACAGACTAAATCGGCGTTTCAATTCTTCCAATGCATAGTGAATTACAGCAAAAATTTCAGATCCGTGCACTTATTTTCCCAATCCAAATGCTTGAAAATCAATATCGCAGTTTCTAAGCATCAATAGTAATACTAATAATGACTAAATCGGTGTTTCAATTCTTCCAATGCGTTTTTCACTGCAGAGGCTGATAGAACTGCACATTACTTTACCTCGACAAAACCACCGCAGCCATAGATGGAATCAGCAGAAGTAGCTGAAATCCAACAAGTTGCGATGAATAGTAAGCATAGAAAAGCATCTCCGATCGTCATTTCGGATCTGAAGCTCGGCGATGAATTCAACCTAAGCTAGAGGGACAGATCTGGAGAATCATACGAGTATTTGTGTTTATTTATTTAATGGAGCCACAGCCACTTCACTCTCAGCTCTGAGAGGGTTTATGGGATTTTGGAACAAACAAAAACCAAAACGACCACAGTAACAAATATTTTCCATCACAAAAAACAATTTGGAGTGATGGTTAATTTTGAGAAAATAAATATATTTAAGAATTATCTATTATGTTTTTTTTTACATTTTTCAATAATATATGTTGAAATATTTTGTAACTAATTAAAAATGTATATAAATATTGCGATTTTTTTAATATACCTAGTAATTTGAACAATATTTTTTCTTCAAATGCAAATAAACAAGTTCGAAACAAATGCACGCATATCTGTTATTTAGTAAATAATGATTTACTAAATATACATTAAAAATTAGTAAAATGTTTAAAATATCACTTTCTAACTTTTTTTTCTTTAAATATACGCTTTTATTTCTTTAAATATAAATGGGTTGAATAGGGATGTCAACGCTCTTGTACAATATTAACTCTCCGTACTTTATTTGTTGAATAAATATTTCTCTCATATTTGTATTTACATTTGTTATATCTGTGCAAGTACATGTTATGCAGACACTCACATATTTTTTTAATATTTATGGATATCTGCATATTTTTTAATATTTACAGGTACCCGCAAATATCTAAAAAAGAAAATTTTAATATTTAATAAACAAATTTAACTATAAATTCAAATAGAAATACTATAACCCTTGTAAATTTCAAACAAAATAACTCATTTAAATAGTGTTGAAAAACAGTTTACAAATTTTTTAAAAACTAATTGATAAAAATAACTCAGATTATGATGTTTTACTATTTTTTAAAAATAAATTAAAGTATAGCGGGTACGAATATTCACGAGTACAGATACATGATACACGTCCTCGTCCTATTAACATACGGGTATAAAAATACTCGTACTCGTTACCCGCGAATATCTATCTTCAATATCATTTCCTATCTCCTATAAATCGATATTACCAACGGTCAAAATTCGTCAGTAATGGTTAAAATTCGTCGCTAAATCAACATTACCGACAGATTATCGACAATCAAAAATTCATCATTAAAATGCTTGTCGGTAAAATTTTACCGATGGAAATCATGTTCCGTCGGTAAATTTGTCGGTAATTATCGACAAAAAATCCGTCGGTAAATCTATCGGTAATTACCGACGAAAAAATTTGTCGGTAATTACCGACCGAAAAATTCATCGGTAATTACCGACCGAAAAATATGTCGGTAATTACTAAAAAATTCGTTGGTAAATTTGTTGCATTGTTCATCTTCTTCCTCCTCCCTCTTTAAATTTTTTTTTCGTTTTTTTTTTCATGGTCGCCATTGTTGTTGCCGTTGCTGCCACCGTCGTCGCCGCTGCCATCATCGCTACCGTCCTGCCGCCGCCGTCGTCTTCTTCTTCTTCTCCTTCTTCCTCTTCTTCTTCTCCTTCTTCCACTTATTCCTCTTATTCTTCTTCTTCTTCTTCTCTTTCTCCTTCTCCTTCTCCTTCTTCTCCTTCTTCTTCTCTTTCTCTTTCTCTTTCTTCTTCTTCTCCTTTTCTTCTTCTTCTTCTTCTTCTTCTTCTCATTTTTTTTCTTCTTTTCTTCTTCTTCCCGTCTTCTTATAAGGTGAGATTTGGGTGGAAAAATTCCTCCTTCTTTTACCGACGGATAAATCCGTCGGTAAATTTGTCGATAAAAAAAAATTATCGACGAATTTTACCGACGAATTTTGAGTTATGTAAGTATCGATAGATTTACCGACAGAAAAATCCGTCGGTAATTCAAATTTGGGCGGGAAATTTTCTGCTTCTTTTACCGACAGAAAAATTCGTCGGTAAATTTATCAGTAAAGAAAATTTGAATTAGCGACGGATTTTACCGACGGATATTTCTGTCGGTAAATAAAATTTGTGTTACCGCGAATTTTTGATAATTAAAATTTAAGAATCCGTCGATAAAATTCGTCGGTAATTTAAATTTACCGACAAAACTATATCCGTCGGTAAAATTCTATCGATAATTTCAATTTTTTGTTGTTGTGTATTTGATGCGGATACTTTTTTTTTATGTGTTGCATGTATTTTTAAGCATTTAAGAGAATATTATGCAATGGCCATTTAATTACTAAAGCCTTCATGATAAAAAAAATAAAGAATATAATAATTTGGGTGATCATATCATTGAAAACAATTTTGGATCATAATTAACGAAAACAAATCGTGACTATTTATATTAAGCAAAGTATTGATAACTATTGATAATTAATCTTTATATCAAAATTTTTATATTTCTTTATTTGTGAGATTTGAAATTTTTAAAAATAAAAACAAATTCTGCTTCAATCAAATTAGTATATGTTGGTACTTTATCCATAATATGAAAAAAGGGATTTACAAACTATACAGAATAACACCTATGCTTTGTGTGTTAGAAGTGTTATTGGAAACAAAATACTTTTGAGAGATAAATAACTTTGTTATTGTTGGGGCAAGGAGAAATGGAAGGGAAAAACAATTTTTTTTCTTAAAGTGGAAAGAGTTTAATTTGAGACATAAGTAAAAGAGTTGGGTCACATTGAGAAAG
>Ga0209389_1000512_pt1 | contig 23467 bp, 18 predicted proteins | sample CowpearedBW_FD_187526 | JGI IMG/M metagenome (GOLD analysis project Ga0209389, IMG submission 187526) | Root nodule microbial communities of legume samples collected from California, USA - Cow pea red BW (SPAdes) (version 2) | ecosystem: Host-associated > Plants > Roots > Nodule | place: USA...
ATGGACCATAGAACAAGGTTGTTTCTACTAATAAATATAGAGAATACACCCTTTTTTTGACTCTTAAATTTAATTTTCTTGTGTGAACTTAACTTTTGAGTTGACGTAATTTGATCTTACCGATTGATCAATGCTGTCAATGAGGATAGGCTCAATTGGTAAGATAAAATTACATCAACTCTAAAGGTCCTTGGTTCCATTCTTACTAGTGGTTAATGGTAATTTGTTCACAAGGTCATGCACAGTGATGATGACTATCTTATCTCACTAGCTGAGGTCCGTTACTTTCAAATGGTGTTTTTGGGCTCAGTAGAAGTCAAAGTCTAAGATATCTTAGTTACCATGAAATCTCTTTTAACAATTTCCTATCTGTCATGAGTAATTTATGTCCAGGATATCAACATGTTTTTACATTGGCTGTCTTTACTTCAATTTTGGATTGCCTATGAGACCACTAAAGTTTATGTTGTCATATAAAAAGATCTTAAGCTCTAACGATTGTCTCTAATTTCTGAATCTCTGGTTATTTTCTATATTATATATAGGTGTGGGGACACCCATTCGACGTGGATTGGGAGGCATATCAATGCTGAAGTGGTCACCTACTGGAGATTACTTCTTTGCTTCAAAATTGTAATGCAAAATGTGAAACATGATTATTGATTGAATATGCACTGTTTATGATTCACACTCTCATCATTATTTTCTCGTTCAGTGATGGAACATTTTATCTCTGGGAGACAAATACGTGGACTTCAGAGCAATGGTCATCAACAAGTGGTTTCGTCAAGGTATATGAAATTTACATTCATGTTTTGATGCTCTATGATGACATGTTTATAGCAAATGGCATTTACTCCTTAACCATCTCCGGTGTGTTGATATGTTTGACAATATGTTGATAGTATAAATAGAATTATCTTCAATAGTATTCAGTGTAAAAATTGAGTTATGCTTATATATTTTTAATTTAGGGTGATGGACAATGTTGCTTTTGTAATAAAAGATGAATTTATTATCAAGAAAGAATGTCCATGGTAGGATGATATATCTTAGAAAAAATCATAGAAGAGATCAAGAATTAATTAAGTGTTTAAGGAGCTGGATTAACATAGAGGCTAAAAAGAATCTTTTATTACTTATTCCAATCTAACCCTTCTTTGGAGCAAAAAAGAATTAATATATTTTTGGCTGTTTTTGATAACTCCACAAATCAGAAATAACAGTGACTCCCTTGGACAAACCTCAGTAGAACACTGAAAAGAAGCCTTGAACCTAATTTTATGCCAAAAGAAAATTTAGGGCCCTAGACACACCCATAAAATTGGGAACATTTTTCTCCAGCCAAACACTATATAACCTGCCCACTGCACCTCGATTTTGTCCTCTGTTCTACCAGAACCTCTATAATGAGCCATAAAAAACAGCTCCTTAATTATTATTGAAATGAACATATAATACACATGCTTCATCATTCCTATTCTTTTAGAAGAAAAGCTATGTGTTTTACCTAATACATACTATAGTCACTCATGTACTTTCCCTTCTGTTTGACTAGGAGTTAATTAGTGTTCATATATCTTGAGTGCAACAAGGTACGGTGATATCTATTAAAAAAAGATTCAATGGTAGAAGAACTTAGCATTTTTGTACAATTGAAGTGGTTGGCATTGGCACAGTTTTATTCTAGTGATAGCTATCAGATAATGCTCATTTATTTAGTTTCTACTTTCAATGATGTGTTATCAGGGTGCAACATGGGATCCAGATGGGCGCATGATACTTCTTGCATTTTCTGAATCGTCAACTTTGGGATCTGTTCACTTTGCATCAAAGCCTCCCTCATTAGGTATATGACCTTTTTTCACTTTTTGTATCTTGTCTATATTAATACTGGACTAATGAAAGTGTGGCGTTGAAAAGGGAAAAGTTAGTGAGGGAAATGGAATATATTAAAAATAGCTGGGATAAATGTGATACATTCTGACCTATAAAGTCTATTTATAGTGAGACACTGCCATAAAAAGGCTGACAACAAAGACCATGACAAACAGTACCACACTTTCCCATAATAAAATTTGTTAGTTGGATGGAAAAGTGAAAAGTGATTGAGTTGGAACAATGTAAAATCTATTTCCCAAATACACTGCATGATTGTAACCCAGAATCTCCAAGCCAAAACTATGGCCATGAAAAAACACATGACGTCTGCTTTGGGTGCAGTTGAAGTAATACATTCTCATGCAAAAATTTGCATGCAACACATTATATTCATCAGTAGAAACTATTCAAGTTTATTAGATTAGTAGACTGTTGATTTTTGAGATGTGTGACTTTTGGTGAACATGTGTTAGGTGAGTGAAACTAAATGTTATGTCAAGTGTTATCCCTGATGGAAGAGGGAAAGTTTTAATTGTTCATGGTCCTACCACTGAAAAGTGCTCATAAAGGAGTTGCAGGAATTAGGAAATTCATTTGTAAGTTGAAAGTATATTTGGGAGTTTGCATTTAATCTTGCTCTGCTGAATCAATAGAGGCATGCAATCAAATTTTGAGCCAGTTATTCTTAAAAGTCTTAGTTTAACCTCAATTCATTTTAATATTAATGTATGTGGTTGTTCTAGCATTCATGATTTGCAATTTTTCAAAGTATTTTGGTTTTCGTTTTTTCTTTCTGAAATGTCATATATAGATAATTTCTCATCCGTGACTTTCCAGATGCTCATCTGTTACCTGTTGATTTGCCGGAAATATTATCATTGACCGGAAGGTAAAGATGAATTTATGTTTTTATGTTAAATAATTCCTTTATGTGCTCCTAAAGTCTTGTCATTATATTAAATTCCTTCTGAATCAGCTCTTAAGACTGTGTCACTTGGATGACATTGCTTAAATTCTAGTGACAGTCTTTGCTTACAAAAGCAGGGTGGCATACATCTACCCTGCCCAAACATATTTGATAGGATGTTATGGGGAGAAATTTTAATGTGAATTATGTTATGTCATGCCTTAAATGCAACGCAATTTTTGCAGAGAAAACCCATCATACCAGACATAATGTCTTTTTAAATAATGTTTGGTTATCTTGTTTGTTTTGTTAGAAACTGTGGGCTTTGATTATCTTATATCATTTCATTCAGTCAGGGAATTGAAAAGATAGCATGGGATAATTCGGGGGAGCGATTGGCTATTTCTTTTAAAGGTGGAGATGACATGTACAGGGGACTGATCGCCATATATGATACAAGAAGGACACCTCTTATATCTACATCTTTAATGTGAGTTCATGTTTGAATTGAAAATGCTTCAATTACTGATCTCTGTCATTATTGATTTTTTTAATGCTGGATTTTATGTCATTTGACATTTTTTTCCCTTCCAATTATGTGTTTTAGTGGATTTATAAGAGGGCCTGGAGACAGTCCGAAGCCAATCACGTTTTCATTTCATGGAAAATTTAAGCAGGGACCATTGCTTTCTGTGGTATTTTCTTTTCAAATAACTTTTCTATAGCAAGATATGCTGATATCATTATTCATTGTAGATGCTGTATCACATTTTTCCACTGCCCTTAAAAATAGAAGAAAAATCTAAAGAAAATATCATCATTTGTACTCTTCGTAGATAATTTGGTGCACACACATCTAAGTTCTGTATTTGTTTTCCTGCAGTGCTGGAGCAGTGGGTTTTGTTGCACTTACCCCCTCTTGTTTCGTTCCCATATGCTTCCGTGACGAAGATTTCTGTGAAATTTGGAGAAATTGGAAGTTAATATCATTAATTCACTTTTTTTTTTATTACTCGAGTTGTTTTACCTTCAAATTATAGGGATGGTAATTGGTTCTAACATCTATAAAAATTATCCATAATTGACTGGGTAATTATTCATCATATGGCTCTGGCTCTGAGTGTAGTTAATGTATTTACAAATTTTGATACATGATTATTACCATCCAACTCCATCTATATTTGCAAATATATTATCTTTCATAATTAAAATTTAAAGTCTTTTGAATAAGTGTTTCATTTATGATTCATTATGGAGAACATGAATGGGAATTTCTCGTGATAGTGTATGCAAATTATTTTTAATCAAATAAAATATTTCTTTAAGTACTTATATTTACTTTTAATCATTTTTCTTTCCTTATTCATCTTATACAACTAATATTTTTAAAGAAGCTGCTATTGATGTTGTATTAACATATTAAGCACATTAAGCACATTAAGCACTAACACTTGTCATGAGCTTTTCTATTACTGATTCCACAATTCTTATTGTGATTTTTTTTCCTAATTTAATTTAGACATAAAAGTAATCTGTTCATATTTATCTTACCATGCATCTAGTTGGAAATGGTAGTTATAAATATTGATAAAATAGTTTCAATAAATGACATGATAATTTGTGACTTTTCTCTTTCATTTCATTACATGTGAGGAGAATAAACATTTCCTTTTTCCCATTCCATAATGAAGAATAATGACAATAGCATTATAATGTTATGAATTAATTTTGGTAAATAAATTTGTATACCATTTGTAAGAATGAAAGTATATTTTATCCTTTTTCATTATTTGTCCACTATTTACAATCAGTCACGATAAATTATTCCATAATATCAAATACTTTCGTATCCATGTCCTCAACAATTTTCGTGTGGGATATATTACTAAAATTTTTAACTTAAAAAACTAGCTTATTTATTATTTTCCTAGTTAAAATAACTCCGAAGATCAAAGAGCCCTTCATTTTCAGAACAAAAGTAGCTTCAATTCAAAAGTTTTATTTTTAAGTTATGATTATTAAAAAAAAAAAAATCTAAACAGTAAAAACCGTGTTTATTTATGATCAGCGAAAACACGTTCGTTTAATAGTTTTTTTTTTTAAATATAATTTTTTTAATTCTATAATCTTTATTTATTTAGAGTGGTGTTCACATTTCTATTTTTAATTTTATCTCTTAATAAGTATTTTTTTTAAAATAAAATAAATATTTATCATTTTTATTTTTAAAATAACAGTTTTGTTGGATTAAACCATTTCATTTATTTGATTTTTCTTTTATATTAGTCTTTTTTAAACTAAAATAATCATCATTAATAACACAAAAATATCTACAAAAAAAAAGAATAAAATTTAAAAAACTATTTATAGTTAGTTTAAAATTAAAAAAAAAAGTGAATACACATGCACATGTGTTTTCATTAATTATATATAAAGAGGTCTTTATGTTCTCTTTTGTTTTTTCATTTTTACAAACTTAGTTATTACTTTCTCAATTTAAATAATAATTTATAATAAAAATTATTTTTCAATTTAATTATTTTAGTAAATAATTTTTTAAATTCAAATAATTATTTACTCTTTTATCATTTTAGTAACTAATTTTTTGAATTTAAATAATTGTTCATAATGGATTTTATTTCGATAACTAAATTTATTTTATCTACAGCTATATGTTTACACTATTATTTATTAAAAAAATTATTAACGTTACAAAAGCCGATTAAACGTGAATACTACTTTTTAAGAAATGATATTATTTCAAATATAATAATTATACATATTTTATTATTATTATTTATATACATAATTAATTATGCAAAAAAATATGATTGGGATAATAATTTCATTCTACCATAAAAGATTTCTTACTTAATAAAAACATATCTTATTTTTCATGTTTTAATTTTCATTTTTATCTATTACTTATGTTAAACAACATGTAAAACCCTATAAAATGGTGTTTTTAAAGTGATAATAGGTTAAAAATAGTGAGACGATTATTTTAATATTAAAAAAGTTTTAGTATAAATAGAATTGTTATAAAAAAAATTCAATATTTTAAGAAATTATCTCTCTATAAAATGTTTTTTCTAACATTTCCTGACTTCTCTCTTAGGGTTCTCCTCCTTTGTACGCCGCATGATTGAAGATCTGATATCGTATGCATGATTCCCGTGGTGAGCACTTCAATGACGAGCTCTTCAATTTGAACCGATCAGTTTCTTCATTCGCGTAAATTAAATTTCAGGCGTTTTTCTTGGTCTTCTTTTATTTTTGTTGCATGTGAGTTTTTCATTTTCTATATGAGTCTCTAATAACTAATGATCATAACGGTATGTCCTGATCGTTGTTGTAATATTTCTACGTGTAGATAGATCATTCTTTGGAGTTAGAAGCATTTCGGCAGTTGGTTGGGTTTGTGTAACCACTTTGACAGGTAAGGGAAGCTAGGTTTCTGTTGAATTGATAATCTTTTTAGTTAATTGTGATAGTTTATTTAATTGATGAGTTGTATGTTGAACTATATAATATTTGATTTGTGTTTTGTCTTGATTTGGGGAAAAGTTTGGATATGTGTTTTGAGTGATTGGGTATCAGTTTTAAACTCTCCAAAACCATTTGAAATAAAAAAAACATTAAAAGAAAGGTGCCCAATTAGTCAATTGCACATGATCAACTTTTCCCAAATTGTCGTTTCTTATACACCTTTGGGCGTCATTACAGTTCCATTGGGTGCTAGGCCATTGACTTGGTGTCGTTATACACCATTTTTGCCATTTTTGGATTGTCAGGCACTAGAAGTCAATGGGTTCCAAGGGCTGGGCGCATGCTAATTTTCCAACGTTGGACGCCAACTTGTTTTTTTGGTTTGTGTCCTCTTGGTAAAATGAAGATTCCTGCTTCATTAACTGTCAGATCAACCTATAATTTCAACAACTAATCCTAGACACACGACTCTTTACTTTGACCGGTGAGATCTTTGTTTTGAAGTTTGTTGTTACAGAAATGATTTTTACCGTTTTGATGTGCTATATGTATAGTGTCCTTTATTATGTTTTTTTCTCTTTCTCCTGTTGGGTTGTTTTGAATGTTCTGTGCAAGATGCTAAACATGCTTTATAAATTTTATCATTATAATTTAAGGTAAAAATGTTATTGTGGGTATATAAGATGGTAATTAGTATGAGATGCTGTGGGAGCATGTGGAGTTATGATGTTTAAAGAATTTCAAGGACAATTTCCTGGTGGTGATGATTGTGGTAGTAATGTTAGTGTATGCCTTGATATGGGAGAATGACAAGGGAAGATGTATCATGAACTCTAATAATTATTCATATTCATATTCAGGTAGAGTAGAATGAGTTATGTAGTGGGAATAATAGGAGATGCTAGTCTTGGAACTTATTGGGCCCTAGGCATAAATGAAATTAACCTTGTGTGTGATTGAATAATGACCCCTTGTGGCTAGACTCTGCAGAGTTTAGCAACCATCACAGGTGCACACCTTTTGTGATAAAGATATTATATATCTTCTACTATTATTTATATTGATAGAGATATCATATATTTGATTCTCTTTTACTATTATCAAATATTCTGTTTTATTAGGTTTTACTTTTCCTTTTATATGATGAGACATTGTACTCTATATATTAAACAAGGTTCTAATAAATCAGTAAACAAGCTCTCATTGAGTTGTTTTTATCAAATACCTCTTGTTAATATTTTTCTTTCTCATGGCTTATACATATCTAATATTTTGTGTACCCTATATAAAAAACATGTATCCGGATAATTGAGTTTAGTGTCAACTGCTTGTGTGATCCTTTTGTACACTAGCTTACCATGTTGTGTGTTTTGTGTCTTTTTGTATTCATCTCTTCTTTTGCGATGATCACTTATTTGGTGGGAGCATATGAAGTTGCAGGTTTAGAGACACCTCCTAGAGGATGAAAAGTTATCAGTTAGAGTAAGTAAAGGTTTCGGAGAACTTTAGTAGTGGTTAATTTATGTATAGAGCTTGTTTGTTTAGTTGATTTGTATAAATAATATATTTTTATAGTTATATCTTTTGTAATAGTGTATTAATATACTTTATATACTGAATTGCTTCTTTATACATTGAATTACCTATATTGAATATTATAATAGAAAGTCCTATTTTATTATTTTTAAAATGCTAAAATGTGATGTTACAACAAATCACGATAAGCAAATACACCATTGGAGGTTTACAATTTATATTTATTAAATAAAATAATAAGATATACAAATCTGTATTTAAATAAATATGAATCTTTAACTTAATTAAAATAAAATAGCATACCAAAATAAAAAACGCAATAAATATATTTAAGTTAGTTTGTTTAATATATTTTCTTCATTTTTATTCATTTTAGGTTATAATGATATAATAAATTATTCAAAGATACACTTCATTGTTTGCTATAAAAAGTAGAGCTAATTAATTTATTTCAAGTATATATAACATTTGTATTTATAATATTATTATTATTTAACATATTTTAAAAGGAAAAAAAAAAACTCACATGTGCGAGATTCAAATAATATCTTCAAGTAAGGAATATTAATGAAAGAGATGATGATATTTTATGTCATGCATACAGAGTCCATTCATGATTAAGAGAATTCATTTATCATATTTGTTAGGAAAACGATTCTTTGACAAAGAAAATGTGACAAAGTTTTTGACAAACTGTCGTGGCGTATATTAAATGAATTTTTTGAATTAAAAAATACTGAACTGCACGTGTGAGAGAGAAATTGAAGAAAAGGGAGGTGGTTCACGAAACGGGGTTCTCTTTCACAGAAGCTGCTCCCGCGCTGGTCTTCTCGGTGGTGTAGATTCAATTTCTTCAATCCCACCATCTCTTAACCTTTTCTTCCCCATGGTGAGAGAGAACGATTATGCAAAAAAGCATTTTCGTGCCTGATTAGAATTTCCGATGCATTTACCCAAACCCCATTGTCGTTGCACATCGAGTCCCACCCACACGAAAGCAGTTCGCCCCAACGGTGGTAGACGAAATTACAGTGGAATGTTTCCGACGGTGGTTGACGGAAAGCATTGAAGTTGCAGGCTAGGTTTTTCGATTTTAAATCAATTTGGGGTTTAGGGTTTCGATAGGAAACCATAGCTTCTTGGATTCGAATGCATTTTTGGGTTTAGTGTTTTGATCGAAAACTGTCGTTGTCTTTGTGATATGTGTCACAGCATCGTACCATTGTCGAAGCTAGGTCGAAAATTGAAGTGTGGTGTTTATGGAGCTCGCTGAGATCGGGCCTTGGGCCGGCGACGGTGTTGTCCCACAAGTGGTCGAGGAGACTCACTTATTTGCAGGTTAGTTCAATTTTGTTGTTGTAAGTGTCATTTGAAACTAGCCTCCTTTATTTTGAGTTTTGTTCTTTACGATTTAATTTGTGAATCCCCTACTTGTTTTGAAATGGTTTGTTGTGTTCTGGTGTTTGATGAAAGTATTATTGGATGGCTTAGTGAATGAATTGTATTAGTTGGAAGCTTTATATTATTTGCATGCTAAAAGTTGCAATGCATTTGCCACATAAACAATTACAGTTTGATGTTTAATAATTTGGTCCATGTTTAAGTGATGTATTCTCCATTTATCATCTTCTTCATCTTTTCATTTTCATTTGGTTACAGTTCTTATTATATCCTTACATTGTCACGTTGTTTCTTTTCATTCTCAACTCATGTTAATTTGTATCTTAGTAATTGATTTCATATTATTTTTTTGAATGAACCTATGAAACAAAGTTTTACCCGAATCATATATGCTACATATGTTTTATGACAAAAAATGAGATTAAATTTTGTAGTTCTGATCCTGTAAGAATATTTGAACTTTTGAAAACTCCCCTTGCCTATTTTGTATCACTTCGCTACTAGTGTCAATGGTGAATAACATGAACCTAGTTAACACCATTTAAGAATTTAGATTGGAACTCTATTTCCAAGCACATTCTAATGTGCTAATTATTTGGTTAAAATTTTTCGTATTTTTTATATTATTTGAATTCTAAAAGTTGCAATGCGTTTGCCACATAAACAATTACAATTTGTTGTTTAATACTTTGTTCCTTGTTTTATTAGTTTGATTACTTAATTTAATCATGTTGTGTTGTGTGTTTTATCCGTGTTGGTGATGTGCTTTTTTGGTTTTTATGATTGGTTTTTTGTGTGGTCATTTTTAGGTTTTAGGCATTGGTGAGTGTTTGTTGATATCTCTACTAAGTATGGATATGCAACAAGGTAATGACTCCATTGAAAATAAGGTATGAATAGCGTTACCATACATTTGATTTGTGTTTGACATTTTAATAAGTCCCATTAGTGTAGCTGTTTAATTTTCTTTGCAGATACATTTGAGGCATTTTGGTGGAACAAAATATGTTGCATCTATTAACAACCAGTTAACAGCAGAGCAAAAGTTATTTATTGAAGGGACATGTTTCGGATGGTTAACAATGTTGAAGGAGTCTACGAAATTGTCTAGAAACCTTCTTAGTAAATTATGTTCTAAATGGGATGAAAAGAGTGGATGTTTTCAAATTAGATCCCAATCAGTTGGATTTACTTTGTTAGATTTTTGTCAAGGTCTTGATCTTAATCGAAGTGAAGAGTAATTGTAGGAAAATGTTTCAAAGTAAGAACGTCGACTTAAGCATGTTGTATGAATTCCTAATGCGAAATAGGAAAGAAATTTATGTACCTGACTTTTATAGAGTTTACATATTGTTGGGCATTTGTGAATTTTTATTGCCAAATCGTATTGGTAGGGTTTTCCCAATTATGTTTAAGCTGGTAAATGATATTGAAGGTCTTGGAAAAGCAGCAAAGTTTGATAATGAAGACACAAATGAATGTGAAGAAAGCAATATGTATGATCGAATGAAGCATCAACCACGATTACGTTTGAAGAGTGCAAGAATTCGAACTTCATTTGCCACAAATCAAAGACGAAAGTTTCGTAAATAGATGTGTGTACTTTTTTTTTTGAAATTTTTGGAGAGAAAATAATTGATGTATTTATGTTATTATGACATTGGAATACCTTGTTATGGGACATAAGTTAGAGCTTTTGCTACAATATTATGTTGAAGTACTTACTATGTATAAAACAGTTACTTTGTGTTGACCAAATTATTGATCCAAAAAGACTAACTGCATTTGCCATTTAAGTTGTCAATGTCCTCCACTCTAACCTCCAACTAAAATTTTAAATTATTTTTCCAAAATGTGTAAAGGACATACCCAAGAACACAAATTATGCACTAATATTTGGATGAGAAAGTTAGGCATGTATCCCTGGTTAAATTTTGTTCCAATTCAAATGGGCACCTGTCTGTGAGAACATTTTGTGCAAAACCCTTTACGGCGTTTGCCATTTAAGTACTTGGTGATTGACATTTAAAGTTGCAGCCTTAGTCTTCGCAAATTATTTTTGAACTTTATGTGCTTCTCATATCTTGCTTACACAAAATAAGTTGTACTGATTTTTTAATAATAAAGATTGGTGAAAAGAAAATGCAAATGAAGTTGTCACCTGTCCGTGAAAACTTGTTGTGCAAAACCCTTTACTGCATTTGCCATTTAAGTAGTTGGTAATTGCCATTTAAAGCTGCAGCGTTAGTCAAACCAAATTATTTTGGAAGTTTATGTTCTTGCCATATATTGGTGACACCAAATAAGTTGTACTGATTTTTTAATAATAAAGATTGGTGAAAAAAAATGTAAATGAAGTTGCCACATGTTCGTGAAAACCTATTGTGCAAAACATTTATCTGCGTTTGCCATTTAAGTAGTTGGTGATTGTCATTTATAGCTGTAGCCTTAGTCAAACCAAATTATTTTGGAAGTTTATGTGCTTGCCATATATTGGTGACACCAAAAAAGATGTACTGATTTTTTAATAAGAAAGTTTAGTAAAAAGAAAATGCAAATAAAGTTGCCACCGATTCGTGAAAACTGTTTGTGCAAAACCCTTTAAAGTGTTTGCCATATAGGTAGTTAGTGATTGCCATTTAAAGTTGCAGCCTTAGTCTTCGCAAATTCTTCTGCAACTTCAATGCTTTCCGTCAATCACCGTCGAGAACGTTTCACTGTAATTTCGTCTACCACCGTCGGGACGAACTGCTTTCGTGTGGGTGGGATTCAAAATGCAACGACAATGGGGTTTGGGTAAATGCAGCGGAAATTCTAATCAGGTGCCGAGATGCTTTTTTTGCATAATCGTTCTCTCTCACCGTGGGGAAGAAAAGGTTAAGAGGAGGTGGGATTGAAGAAATTGAATCTGTACCACCAAGAAGACCAGCGCGGGAGCAACTTCTGTGAAAGAGAACCCTGTTTCATGAACCACCTCCCTTTCCTTCACATTTCTCTCTCACACGTGCAGTCCAGTATTTTTTAACTCAAAAAATTCATTTAATATATGCCAGATCAGTTTGTCAAAAATTTTGTCACATTTTCTTTGTCAAACAATCATTTTCCTATTTGTTATTATGCTTTATATATCAACAAATCTAAAAAACTTATAAACACATGTTATTAGAGGGTCAAATCCGGTAATAAAAGATTAGTTTCATTTAACTATATAAATAACCAACGTAAGTTTTAATTAATTAGGAACTATAATTTTTTTACATTGGTATATATTATATTTTTTTTTCTTTTTTTATTTAGAAACTCATAGGAAAAGTCTTTAATCATGCAATTCTTTACCTTCATGATAACCATATGAATGACAAATCATTCACATGAGTCTAGACTATAAAACTATTGATTATTATTGAGAGTTGATCTATTATTTTTTTAGTGGTAGATCTTAATAAATATAAATTATTTAATTTATAACCGTATATGTTTGTTATATATTATATTATATTTATTAATTTACTTTTATAATTGTAACTACATATACTTCATTTAATTATAAGTTTTTTAATTTATTATTTGAATATTATAGTTTGTTTTCAATATACATTTTTATTTTATTTTGTATTATTATATTTAATATTAACAAAAAATAATTAACAACCTTTTTATATGATAAGAAAATTGTGACAAAAGCTGAAATAAAAATCAAAGAATAAATGAATTAAAATTTTAAAAGTTTTATTTTTAATTTTTGATTATTTTTAAAAAAATTAGCAAACCGTAGATATTATTAATGTTAGAGTAAAATATGCTTGTTCTGTTTTTTAAGATTAAAAGTAAATATAAATATATTTTTTATTTATTTTATAAGATAATTTTTTTTATTAAAATTATTTATTTTAATTTAAGATTAATTAATTTGAAAAAATTAAATAAATAAGATATTTATTTTAACAATATTATTATATAAAAATATTAAACAATTATTTAAATAAAAATATATATTATTTATTAGAAGGTAAAAATTGTAAATAGAAATATGATTATCAAAATGGGATTAACTTCTCCTACTTCCATTCTTTCTTTTTTCTTTTCCTTAACTTGTTCTCTACTCTATTTATTCATTATTTAGTCATAGGAAAAAACTAATAACAAACAAAATTAAGTATTTATATAGACTTATGCAGATTTTTGAATATTTAGAACCTATTTATTAAACGGTCCTTTATTGTATTTGATTATTGACACATTCCTTATTCAAAGTTCATTGGGAATAATATTAAGTTTGGATATAATATATATATATATATATATATATATATATTATAATAATAATATAATAAAATATTAATAACAATATATTATAATAATAATAATATATTATATATATATACATTAATAACAAATAATAATAATAATATATTAATTTTTACAATAAAGATAAAATAATAATTTTATATTTTAATTTATTAAAAAAAAAATTCTTTATTTATCATATCAATCAAATCACTCACAAATTCTCATAAATTTTATTTTCAAATTTATCCATTTTCACTTTTAATTCTCCAACCATTGCTTAACAATCGTTCTAACAGTTTCAAGATGCATTTCATGTTATAACAAGTTTATTTCAATATTCAATTCTAAATAAAGAAACTTAAATTTCCCCCATCAATGTTACACCCCCAATGTCTTTTCTCTCACTGAAAAATAGACGTCGGGAGAAAGGGTTGGAAAGTCTCGTAATTTGAAAAATCTGTCTTATTGATTTATATATAAAATGTAAAACTAAAGAATGCATGCTAATATCTTAGCAAAAGCAATTAAGTACTTAAAGAAGGATAAATCAGATAAAATATCCTAATAGTATCAAAAAATGACAAGGCCAGTTGAAGGGAATAAAATTTAACATGAAAGAAAGCTACCACCACCGGTTACTAACTACAAAGAACAAATTAGATTAGCACCAAATAATTACTGGATGAAAGATACGATAACACAGTCAGCACTCACAGAATCATCTGGATTGAGAGAAAGTTCACTCATGGCTTTTATTGCATGAATCTATGTGTTAACAAGTTGTTTCTTGTTGTCATCAACCATCACCAATGAATTTGACGGAATAAACATATACATAAGAAGTGACCTGATTATCTTTTTCTGATGTGCCTTCCCTGATTTTCATAGCATAAGCTAGTGCTATCATTAGAATGATGCAGAAGAGAGCAAAGAAAACTACACATGCCAATCCCAATGCAAAAGATAATTAAAAATGTCTGTTAACTTAAGTCGTTTTGAAGAGTTAAACAAAACCCAAATTATCTTCCATTAAGATGACTCAAGATCGAATCCAAGAAAATGGTGTGTGTTAAGTTTAGCTTGCGCTAAAAAGAAAATAAAACTAAAACAAAGGGGTAAAAAGAAATACAATAAAGAAAAAAAACTAAAAGAAAGTGCTGAATTTTTATTCAATTAAAAACTAAACTATCTAAATGCATGATGAAACTAATTTAAGATATGAGTGAATGCAATGCATGAGATGCAAGGAACCTAGAATGGAATCCAAGATGGAATGAAGATGAACCTAAAAGATAAGGCATGCAGTGCAGATCTCAGATACCACATGCTGCTGTATTAGACCATGAACAATGCAAAATGAGCTTGACACAAGAACAAGATGATGTGCGTGAATCCCTATTGGCAGCAGAACTTAAATTGTGCACCTGAATGCAATGCAGATTTGTTCAGAGAGATGAATGGAAAATGAATTTCTGGAAAAGCAATGGCCAGCGGTTATAATGTATAATGACTAAGATGGATGAATGAATGGCAATAAGAAAATGATGCCGAACTGGGTGAGATTCTGTGAATTATGTGAGCACTAAACCAGAATAAAACAACAGCAAACCGGCTTAAAACTGATCTGTGACAGCGTTAAAGTAGCACATAATAACAGCAAGATCAATTCAATGTGCATGAACCCAGGTGGCCACATTAAGCCAGCACGTAACAGCAACTACTCAACCAATTTCACCTCAGAAATCAGGAAACTTTTTTATGCAGAATGAGTGCAGAATTTTGGATTTGGAAACAACAACACAAGGCAAATCAGTTTCCAGGTGCAGTAAGTTTACTAAAACCAGAGCAGATTTGTTTAGAATAAGATGAGCACTTGAAAAACCAATTGGCAGCAGAATTTTATCTATGACAGTAGAGAATCAAAGTTCAAGTTCAGTAGCATAAATCCCAATCAACAATGCAGAACAAATTTCATATTTGAACAGTTTTAGGATTCACTCATCACAGCCACATACCCAATCAATTATGCTAGGTTGGTACTTGGATGCCATGCTAAGCTGCCAAATGAAAGAATGCAGGAAGATCTTATGACAACATTAAACCAGCACATGGCAGTGGCAGATCAACATAGAACTTTAGAAACAGAACACGTTGCAGTGGACTATGAATGCAAAGATGCTCTAAATTGAGTTAAGTCAAAGATGAATGAATAGATATGAGATGGTGACGAAGGAATTAAGATTCAAGTAGAATGTCAAGTTGGAATGGAATCTGCACTGCATGAAATACAATTGAGCTGCAGTATTTTAGATCTTGGCAGCAGATTTGGGTCAGCATTATCAACCAATAGGAAAAACTACTGCAGATTCAGAGTGCATGAAGCCTAATGGTAATATGCAGTGCAGATTTCTCAGCAGGAAGTTGTGAATGCAAAATGGGTGCAGCGCTGAAAACTAATGCAGAATGGTAAAATCATGATTAACACAATGCAAATGCAAGATGCAACTTGATGGCAGCAATAATCATCCTGTGACAGCATCAAGATTGCTACTCAAATGCAAAGAAACTGAAAAAACGCATGGAAGAAGGAATTCAACCAAAACAAAAATAGAAACCTGAATCAAACTATTTACTGCAGAAAATTAAAGCAAGATACATATGAATTGAGAGTTCAACTATCTTCCAATGCATATGAATTGAAACAAAAGCACACATAACAACTAAGGACCATTATTCTTCTAAAGACAGAGTGATGGAGGGAGAACATTCCAATAACAGACACTTTGCAATAGCTATCCACAACTCTTCTCCTTACAACATTTAGCTCATCACTACGAGGTATCGAGTCTCAATATCTGAAATAAAAACAGCCTCAACTAAAACCAAGCATTTCCCCTTCCACGCATTCATCAAAATTTCTCAACAATAATTGAAAAGAAAGTAAGCTGCATCGCCAGTCAGCTCCTCCAATGGACAATAACAATCCATGACAAATCTTAGAAAGCAATAATTTTCCAATTACAAACAATTTATAACCGTAAGAAATACGTTATTAGTGCAATTATACCCTCAGAAAAACTCTCCCTAACGATTTCATTCATCATTGAAAGGAATCATCATCGCAGCACACCAAATCAACATCATCACATGTCTAATTTCTAACATCAGTTAGCTACTAGCCATAGCTCCCTCCCTATCCCAACCTCTCTCTCACACAAACACACGAACAATGTCAATTAAAAAGATTAGAATTCAACAGAAAAATAGACATAATTTAAAAAAATAAACTAAATTAGAATCAATTGTCACCGCAGGAATTGAAGAAAAAACTAGTCGCAGTGAAGTGAAGAGTGTATTTACCTTTAGGTAGTGTGAGCAAAGGAATCGCCAACTCCGACATGGAACTCAAAAAAGAGAAATGTCATACGTAGAATGCACTCGAAAGCCTAGCCGCAGAGCCAGAGTCTGCACTCATGAAGCATGGACAGGAGGACGCCAATGCCTACGACGACAAAGGCAATGAACTCCAAAATCCTGAAACCATTTTCACAATCTCTTCAAATTTCCTGCATCTGCTACCTTTACACACAACATCAAGGGGATCTACTCTCCTCACAGTTCTCCAAGAAAGGAATCACCCAATCTCCTTGTCTTTCACCTTCCTCATTCACTTCACAGACTACAACATTACTCTCTTCCTTAGCCTCATCACCAGCCAACAATGTTCTGGTTTTCCTACATCCTAAGAGTACAAGATTCAAAATATTCCTTCGCGCTTCATACATGGGATTCGGTTCAATCAATCCCCCTTTACGATATGCTTCCCTAAGGAAAACAGTTAGTGTCTTCCCTTTAGTTGATATGTAAAATATACCAGGGTGTCTTAGCAGCAATTCCCGCACATTAACTTCAATGCCTAAGTCTCTACGAAAATGAGCCAGTTGATCAACCTCAACCATTTTCTCCACAGTCAAGCTCAATAGCTCGTGAAGAATAGCCACAGCCCTCTTCTCATACCGTTCAATCCCTCCACAAGTCCTCACCCTAACAACCTCCTTCCGCTCATAAGGTTTAGTGTATGAAAGCCTCTGCCAATTCTTCAATCTCTCTCTAAACCCTCTCTCAATCTTAAACCCAGTTGGGAAACCAATGGGAAATGCAAACTTTATCTCAAACTCACTCAACCACTTCTCTGTGTACTCTCTCTCCCTCCATTTCTCGACCTCAGCCAATCCCAATTCTGCATCCCAATCAACCAATTCCACAACCTCCAAACCAACCAATTTAAAATCCCCACTGAACTTCCCAAGAATGGAATCTCTGAAATCCTCAGGGAGACCCAGTTCCCTCCTGATCATCCTCAAAGCGTGCAAACGAAGAGAGCCACTCACAGACATCATCAGCAACTTCTTCACCCTCTTCACAGCCTCCATCTCCTGCTGCCTCACCACCATCCCTTCAAGCAAGATCAACTCTTTCATCTTTTTTGTGACCCTGCAGCACGTGTTCTTCCTGAATGGATGGACGAACACGTGGAACACATGAGGGTATTTGTGGAGGAAGGAGCCCACAGGGACATTGAGTCCAAGGATATTTCTCCAGCGGGACATGAGTGTGAGGGACACGAAGGGAGCGCGTTTGCGGGTGGACATGAGTTGGTAGATTTCGAGGACCTGGTAGAGTCTTTTGAGGTGAGTCATAAGTTTGTCGAAGTGGGGGTCTCGTACTCTGTCCTCCAAACGGGTTTGGGCGGAAACGGTGGGTTTCTTCCATCGGCGTTGGGTGAAGAGGGTAAAGGGTGAGAGGAACCTGTGTCTAGGACTATGCAAGAAATTCATTGCATTGAACTCAGGTTTCGGTTCTGATAGAACCAATTACAGTATTTTTTTTTTTGCAGTGTTCAAAGGAAAACTCACTTCTATTCCTAGAGAAGGGAAAAGTTAACAATATCATTAATAATAAAAAAGAAGTTTTTAATACTAATTGAAAATTACTTCAATAATTTATTGTATATCATCCTGATGGAAGAAGAAAGCGGGAAAACAATGGTGAATCAAACTAAAACCCTACTTTTTCTCTAACGGGAACCAAACAAGGCTATCTCCTCCCGGTTCACTCACTCTCTGCGAACTCAATCGTGACCTAAGTAACTCTCCTTTTCTCTCTCACATTCTCTCACTTCCTGTTGTTTCGCTTCTCTAACTGAAAATTTTCTCTGCAGTCACAGTGGACGCCCTGTCCGACGGTCAAGCCAACCAAACCTACGGAAAAATCCTCGTAACTAATCGCATCATACACTCTTCCCAATTCCCTCGATTTTCTTCGTCTCGAGTATCACTATTTGCTATTTCTGTATTAGGGGTTGGTGTTCAGTCCCGTGCCATTTCACTCTCTGTAGAGCAAGGCTTCCGATCAGGAAGGAGCAATGACCACGGCAAACGCCGCGGGAGAAAACGTTCAGAGGAAGTCCGGTGGCTCTTTTGTAAGGGCTCGTGATCACCTATCTAGGACCCCTCTTCTACCATAACGATGTATGATGTGCTTGATTCTTCTAACTCTTGCATTACTTGTGATTTAAAGTGGGTTGATAAGTGTGGTGTAGTTTGAATATTAATTGCTGTAAATAATAATAATATTTCATAGACATGATCACTACTAATGAAAATAACTTACTAATATTATAAGATTTTAATTTTTTTCATAGACAGGATCTACACAATATTTTAAAGTTAATAATAATAATAATCAAAACTAGTTTGTGTAGAAATCGTAGGTCAACCCCGATATCCCAAGATAATCCTTACTCCTAATAGTACAAGGAGTTCGATTATTCTAAAATTTTATTTTATTTTTAAATAACCCGACTACATATTTATTTACATTAATTATTTTGAACATTATATTTATTCTTTTTAGTTCACTTAATTTTATTTTTGTTGCGATTGTTGATTATGTTATGCATTTGACTAATTTCAAATATTATGATAAGACTCGAATGACTGCAAGCAACAAGTAATTAATAAACCTGAAAGGACACAACTTGACATATATCTGGATGAACTCACTTTAGAATTTGACTTTTTAGAACAAATGAATTTCTTACAATGGTGGAAAAATAATAGTCTAAGATTTTTTGATCTATCTTTAATGGCTAGAGATGTATTAAGCATTCCAATAACCATTCTGGCATTTGAATCTTCATATAGCATTGGATCTCAGATCCTTAACAAATATAGAAATCGACTTTTGTCTGAGAATGTGAAAGCAATTATCTGCAATTCTAGTTGGAAGCATGGATTTGTTGAGGGTAATTATTTTTGTTATTGTATTTTTTTCAATCTATTGTTTTTATTCAATATCATATACTTATTGTCTTGTTTGAATGTATGCATAAGAGGGAGAAGATATTAACTTCCAAAATGTGCTACATGAAGGTTCATCCAAAGTTGCATCCAATGTTATTAACATGGAAGATGAAGAATGATTTCCATATTTAGTTGTGTACTTTGTTAATTGGAAACTTTAAATTTGTTTCTTGAACTTAAGGATTATGAGCTTGTGTATTTTGTTAATTAGGAGCTTTGAATTTTTCGGTTGAACTTAAAGATTATGAGCTTTGATTTGGTTATATTTTGTTTAAGGATTTTGTTGCTTTGATTTGGAATGATGTGGTTGTATTTTATTTATGTTAGCAAAGAATTATATTTTGTTATCGGCATTGCTTATTAACTCTTGTAACAAATCTATAATATTATTTAATTACTTGGCAGAGAATGATTTATGTTTGTTTAAATAAGCGGACCATGCAACGGGGCAGTGAGGGCCACATAAACAAACCCGATTTCAATTTGTGGGGCAGGCCAATCCGGTCCACATTTCATAGCCAAAACACGGGATGGGCCAAAACGGACCGAGCTGCCCGCTTTGCCATCCAAGCCGCCCACTTTGTCATCCCTATGTAAATTCCACTAAAATAGAAACTAAAATTTCATATTAGAGAAATCCCATCCATTTAAAATATTAGTTTCTTAAAAACCAATGTTAAGATGAAAATGCCGTTGCAATAAGGATGGCAATGGCGGCAATGGCAGCAATGGTGACAAACATTGTGTGACGCAGTATGAAGGGTATTTTAATCTTTTCACTATAAGTATAAGGTGCAATTAGTAATCTGTAAGTTTCTTCCTGTTCTTCCTTTTCTCTTTCTCATCCTCATAAATTCTAAAATTCCAATTTTACTCTTATTAAAATGTATTAAAAAAAACTCTAATTTGAGAAGTGTACACATTTTCTGTTTCTTCTTCTTGTGTTATCCAATTCAAAATATATTTTTAATGTATTTTAAAATATATACTCCAAAAAATTTCTGGATACAAAATTATATTGTAAAATACATTAAAAAAATAGAAGTGCAGATGTAACTTTTATATTTTTATTATAATTTTGATGAAAAGAAATTTCGAGTTTGAGTTTTATGGGAGTGCGGGAAAAAAAATGAGGTCCAGGAAGAAACAGTCTAATGATCATCATAACGGTGCACAAAGGAAAACCAATTATAATATTTCCTATTTGAACCGTAAACATAACGCGGATGAAACACTTCAAAAAATTACAATTTCTACTAAATATAAGGCTTCCAAACTTTTACAATGATTTTATATTCTAAATTCATCATAACCCTACAAACATTTGGATAAAAGATTAAAAATTTGAATATTTTTGATAAAAGTAAATAATGGAATGGTCAAATATAAAAATAGAAAAAACTTAAAAACCTAAGCAATCAATATTTAGCATAGACTAAAACATAGTTAAAAAAATACAGTGAAAACAAACAAGAAACTTTTTTATGACCAAAACAACAATTCCACGAGTTTATACAAGTGCAAGTCTTCATATTCAAGTAAATTACCAAAACATTTAAAACTAACATATAGCTCATGCCGCTTCCTTTCAACCTCTGTCTGAAGAATGACCAACGGACATAAAACTGATTAATATTGTCAACTATTATGCAGTTACAACAGCATTGTGCACGCTCTACCAAGCTGTAAAATAAACAGATTGAAAGTACAAAGTCAGCATTATATATCCATAATAATAGGATTTTGTAGTACATCACCCGATTACAACATGATTTTTGTTAGACAATACATTGAATCACTCAGAATAAATATTCTGTTTTTTTTTTCAAATGTCCTAATTATTCTTTGTTGAAGGTGAACTGTTAGATATTTTAAAATTGCCAATGGTCATTAAAAGAATATTTTATTTCACTTTTAATTACAGAATCACCACCTTTACAACTACTTAATGATGAAGCTATTCTTAGGAAAGATCCTAGGAATTTCTTCTTGCCTCAGGTTCGTGTATATTTCAATTCCTAAGGTCAAAAGGCTAGTTACTAAAAACTAGGTCTTGTGCATTCAAGGAACATAAAGCTTACCTATTTTGGAAGAACCTCTTTGTGTGCCTTAAATGAGAGAATGACATTCCAAGCCAAAGCAATAACATTAGCAGCAAGGACCTGAAATTATGTCCATTTACTTTAAACTCAACAATAACATTAATAAAATGGAGAAGAAAATCTAAGAACATTGAAGAAAGCATTAGATTCTATGGCCAAGGAATACTATCAACAGCAAATACAATCTGGTAGGGTAAGTTGAAAAATATCCATCTGAAATGTCAGCAAGCATAAACAAAGATAGCTCCATTCCACTGACTTTAGGCATTTGAGAACTTCTCAATGTAATTAAAGATCAACTTTGAGTAAAGAGTATATGCGTGTGAATGTAAATGTTTGCTTTACATAAAAAAATGGAACAATGAACTGCGAACAACTGGGAAGCCTTGTCAACCGACTAAGAAAGCCAAACGGCATCCCATTTTCATATGATATAATACTTGAAAACAAGGGACCAAAAAGATGCATCCCAGATATCCAAACATGTTGCAAGATGAAGATGGAAATGTTAATAAAAAGTTCCTTCATTATGTTCATTTTCCGTTTTTGTTCAGCTAAAAAAGGATTACAAGGTAGTATGACAGAGTATCTATTGAAAGATCAATAGAAATTTCTTTTTTCAAGAACTATGAATTTCCATGAGGAGCAATCGACTAAATAAAATCCTGGTTCGTTTAAATGAATTTCAAGAAAGAAAATTAAGCATTGGTGAAGTCAAATTAAACATTGATCTTTAATATTAAAATGCCAACATGTATCAGAGTGGTGAACAGATTTATGTTGAAGTAAAATCCCCAGTGTGTGTGCATGAGTCTACCAGTCTAACCTGAAATTGTTGTGGAACAAATCTGAAATTGAGAAATTGAAAAGGTATCCATAGTTTCCAGTTTGCTTGAACTGCAGAGAACCACTCCTACAAAATGAAATTTGTCGATGAATACACACACTAATAAACACGACAACAATGATAACCTCTCTTTGAACACGTTTTAACAAATGCGTACAAGTTAAACACCCACCTGTTTTAGCTTGGGTACAGCTTGTGATGGATTTCCCTCAAGGGTCACTAATGTAGCTAAGAAAACTCCGATGAATATGGGAGAAAATAAGAACTGTGAAAAGATTCCATAACATTCAAAATTAAACTATCACACACAAGCACAAAATTAATTAATAACTGACACAATGTGGTGACGGGCAGTGTATTGGAGGACCAATAGAAATATCCCACCTGATCAAGTCCAAGCCGCAAAAGTGCGCCTGATGCTCCAGGAAGTGTAACCAATTTACTCAGATACAAATACCTACAAATTAAAAAAAAAAAAAAAAATTCAGGAAAAACAATGGAATGAGACAGACTTGACAAATCGTTGAGCCTTCATCCAAACTCATTGGACCATGGCGGAAAATTTCATAAAGATAGACACCACAAATATCAGAAATCAATCTTCATGGATTCTTCTAATAAAATTCATTAGGGTAATGAATAAATATTA
>Ga0209389_1000514_pt1 | contig 23451 bp, 22 predicted proteins | sample CowpearedBW_FD_187526 | JGI IMG/M metagenome (GOLD analysis project Ga0209389, IMG submission 187526) | Root nodule microbial communities of legume samples collected from California, USA - Cow pea red BW (SPAdes) (version 2) | ecosystem: Host-associated > Plants > Roots > Nodule | place: USA...
TGGATCTCACTCTCTTGCTAAAGTTCTTTCATTGTTGTCATGTTGAACTTGGAGAAGTGAACAAAATTTTTCATCCGAATATATACACAACACATTATAATGACAATCATGTAGAGTTTAGTTCTCATCATCACTAGTTAAAGTAAAAATAATAGATACAAATTGAGATGAGAAGCTAAACAATACATCAACAACATATTTACACATATTTGCCTGAACCTTTTTTGTCGAAAACCCCCCTATAACTCCACAACAAAAGGGACTTAGCTCCCACAAGCATAGAATAAAAACACTTGAACTAAGAACAATTCAGAACTCATTCCTTGGTATGTGTTCATGAGATTTAGCTCCCACCTGCATCCACTGAAAAACCTCATACTCACATTTGTTTTTCATCAAGATGAAATTGACAAGGTAAACCATAATGAAAATAACAAAAAGGAAAATGTTGATGCTAAACACACTCCATAGACCACATAATAGACCAAGGATGCTTGTACCTAAACTATGTAAAATCAAGTTAAAAAAGTCATGTAACTAATTGGAAGAACTTCTCCACAATGACTTTAAGGAGAAAAAATATGAAGAAAAAAATGAAATTGATTTCTTCATAAAAATTTGGAGAAGATATATAAGAGAACTCCTACAAATTCGATTGGGCATATGTTAATAACTTGTGTAAAAGTCAATTTCATCCTGAAAGTTTTCTGGGAGATGTTAGTCCAAACAGACCCTACAAACTATTATCTATTTGAAAGCATATTCAATTTACACAAAAAGTTAGTTATTATTATATGAAGACAGAAAAACATATCCAAATTTATAAAAATTTACAACAATAAGAACTACAACAATTACTAGTTTCTTACCTTGGATTTCACTGGAGTGAGAAGCCATATCAGGTATACTAGAGACTCTCTGAGACATGGGTGTAAGAGGTGGTGATGGAGCTTTATCAACCTTTGAAACTTGGGGACTATCCAAATACTTAGCATTAGAAACATTTAATGTCATAGCCCTCTGACCACTGGAAGGTATAGAAAAACTCCGAGAGACTATTGGTGGTGTTGGGAGTGGAGAGGCTACACTGGATATAACAGAAGAAAATTTATTAGCCACAGTAACCTCTGGAGTTTTAAATACTAATGGGGCAGAGTGACCCACTCGAGAAGATTTCACTGGCTTACTACCAGGAGGTCTAGGAAGTTCATGAAGTTCACTTATCCTGGGTGAAGAAACAAGGGGAGGTGAAGCATTGGGAGATGCTTTTGGAGATGAAGGTTGTGGTACAGGTAAACGTGGAAAACCCCCAGAAATAGGTTTTACTGACAATGGTTTATTAGTCAATGGACCAGAAAAGGTTTGTATCTTTATTTTCTTAGTATCAGAAGCATTGAAAACATCAACTTGTGGAAGTGAGAGTCCATCTGCGGACGGGCGTGGTAACTGGATGGATGTAGTGTCACTGTTACTTTCTTTGAGAACAGAGTGAGCTCTATGGATGGTCGGTTCTGACAATTTACTATCAATATCTCTCTCATTCTTTTTTTCATCTAGTGGAGAAGAATGCCACAAGTTATGCAGAGATCCACTTGCACTTGTGCGGGGGGCTAAGCTACTTTTGGTTTCTTTGATGTTAACTGGTGTGGGAAGGACATATGCATTAGACTTTGCTGCAGATGATGCTATAAGTTGTCTTACTTTTTCAGCAGGGTCAAATTTCTTTTCTGCAAGTATTGGAGCTGAATAACTGCTGACTCTACTTGAAAGTTTAAAATCCCCTTGGTTCTTGTCTAGACTTGTCTGCCAGAATGCAAGTTAATAGAAGTATTAGAGGATAATCTAAGTAAGATTAAAGAATCAACCTGAACTGATGATCTGTTAGACTGAGGCCACAGTTAGAACATAATAATTACATTCTAAAGCTATGTCTTTAAATCATTAAGAAAATAGTACATAACTTTATTTGTGATCTTTATTAGGTGACACACTAAGGTTCTAATTGGCCTAGATTTTTCTTTAGAGTTAATTTAAGATTTAAATAAAAAAAGTTTCAATTAATATATCAAGGTAGTTGTGAAAAGTACTTCTGCAGTTTCTGGGGTTGAAGCTCGAACATAAGAGCGACCTGGTTCTTCCACCTAGCAAGCAATACATGGCCAATGATCATTATAAGATAAATTTATAATTCAGAATCTGAAAAAATAAGGATATTATGTTTTAAATTTGTCACAAGGTATGGATGGTAGAAACAAACAAGAATAAAATAACAAGTGTGACAAGCTCTGGCAATGTTTTAAATTAATTTAAAAAAAGAAGTAAATAAGCAATTATAATAAAGTTCAATATGATCTAAGGCTTTAAAATACCATTCAAGTTGAGTAATACAAAATTCTCACCTCTGCTGAGTTTGGTGATGTGGAAACAATATATGGTCCTTGCTTATTTGGTCTGTAGTCAAAACTCAGTTCACCGCCTTCAATGACATCAAAATCATTACTGTCATCATTATTACCATCTTCACCAATGTCATCCTCAAGGCCACTGAATTGGTAATCAATATGTTGTCTTTCAGCAACCATCCTGACTTGTGGCTCAACCGCCTCTAGTGATTTAAGTCCTTTCCGAAAGAAATTTAACTATATTGAAAGCAGAACAAGAGGAAACATGCATCAAGACTATGCAGAAGAAAGGATAAAAGATTTGAATGAGGAGAAATGTCATAGTTGAAGAAAACCTGAGCAGCATGGTGACGTGCTGCTTGTGTAAGGAGACTGCGTGACTGGCCTTGCTTGAGTGATTTTAATCGAAAGGCACAAAGTGTTGCTTCTTCTTCATAGTCATCATGAGCTGCCTGCAACTGCTGTAAGGTGATACTTTCACCTTTGCCACTCTTTGACTTTCCTTTCTCTTTTTGTTGTGCAATCATGTATTCATAAACCTCTCTGCAGGCAACACAACAGATTCAGGAAACATCACATAATGCTAAGGAAAATAATATAAGTTGTGTAAAGACAAACCTTTTCTCGTCACATTGTCGCTTCATGTCCTGCATGAGGAACAGACAGGCATTGAGATGTAACAAGACAATTTACAGTTCTACATTCAATATAATTCATACACCAGCAAAGTCACTATAGTTCCAAATTCATTGACCGTGGTTCTATCTAGACAAGGCAATCTATATAGTGTTAAAAAGAATAAAAAAAGGACAGTTTTTAAATCTCAGGCTAGAGATTTGTAAAGAAAACAAAAATATGTAAATGTCAGGCTTAAATAAGAGAAGGCAAAAACTGAAAAATACTACTTTTTCCTTCCCCTTTAAGTTTTGCAATACTTCTATAGTCCTGCACCTTACTCAGTTCAAGTTCAATTGTCGTTATTAACAAGCCTCAAATCTCTTGCATACACATACAATATCTAACAAATCACCCACTAACGACTAGTCAACTTCAAATGCATAAAATTCAACTTTCAGAATTTTCATCGCAATAAGTCAGAAACACAAGCTTATTTTGTTTGTATACATTTTTATACATATATAATTGATTTACTTCTACCTGGATGAATATTCCACTAGTTGCCTATGTCCCTATATGCTATAATATATAATGGACTTTTAGCTTTTTGTTATTCTCCGCAATCAGCTGTTAGTAACACAGTGATAAACCAGTTAAGATATAAAACCCCGCCCATTTCACTAAGCTTCAATAATCACATTCTCTATCTGAAACCCTGCCCATTTCACTAAGCTTCAATAATCACATTCTCTATGAGACAAAGAGAATTTCCAATGTTTTCAAATTATTTTACTGGATATATTTATTATATTCATGATTTATGAAATCTTACTTGCTTAATAAGTTGATTTACTACCATGTTAATGAACTGTCAAATGTAAAAAGTTTTACTGGAAGCACGGAATAATGAAAGTAACATTGGGAGAACCACACCACAAAGACTAGCCATTGTAATTGGAAAGTTGGAGAGCCTACAGCCTCATAAACCCTGCCCATTTCACTAAGCATCAATAATCACATCCTCTATCTGAGACACAGGGTTTCCAATGTTTTCAAATTATTTTACTGGATATATTTATTAATATCCAAGATTTATGAAATCTTACTTGCTTAATAAGTTGATTTACCATTTTAATGAACTGTCAAATGTAACAAGTTTTACTGGAAGCACTGAATAATGAAAGCAACATTGGGTGAATCACACCACAAACACTAGCGATTGTACTTGGAAAGTTGGAGAGCCTACAGCCTCATAAACCACAAATACTAAAATTCCATACTTACAATTCAGGCCAATTTCTCGTCCTTTACAATCAGAACGTAACATCTTACAAGTATGAATGAACTTTTTAGTTGAACCTAAAGCTTTGTGCAAATCCCTTTATCTATAGCAGCTCTAAAACACATTATTAGATTTAGAGAAACATGTTTTACAGTTTTTCCACAATATTTTGCAGTATGAAGAACCTAACAACTTTTTAAAACATCAGTGAATCCACAAACTCCATGTGAATATATTTTAAATATGTCATATGTGATGCATGGAGGGTGAGAACAAGAAACAGTCAGATTTACACAACAACCAAGCAATGGATGTGTGAATAATGTCACTGTCTTTGTGTTATAAGGCAACAATCAATCCTTCACAAGGATATCTCAGTTAGGGAAACAGGTGTTATTGCAACAATTTCGAAAGTTAATCACTATAAGGAGGGTACACTTATAAATATCATGAGATTCTTCCAGAATATATAATTCATTAAACAGGAAAAAAGAGATCACAACAAGAAATCATGTCATGATGTGGTTTCAACATCATATATAACGAATTTGTGTGCTAAGGCAACTAACTATGCAGAGTCTCTTTAGGTAGTCACAGATATGAAACATTACCCTCTGTTTGAGAGGAAAGAAAAAGTTGAAATATGAATTGAAGAGAAAATGGAAGGAAAGAAAAAATTGAATTCTTTTTACTAAAAGTTCATTTTTTCCCTTTATTTTCTCTTCAACAGAACAAACAGTTTATATTATCTGTTTTTCTTTCCTCTCATCTAGATGCACCATTAGTATAGGCCTGCAATTTGCATCTTTAGGCACCAAGAATTTATGGGTTTGTGTGATAGTTGTTGAATGGTGTTATATATGTAGATGGCATGGCAGTTTCTGTATTATTTAGTGGGTAGTTTGTACTGAGTATGTTTAAGAGAGGAAGACTCTGAAAGGACTTAAATCAGTGTATTGTTCTTGTTGGACTAAAATTCAGGTTGATCCAGAATTTCTATCAACAATTATACATTCTGTAGGTTCAAAATGTCCCTTTAACCAAATTGAAGATTACAAATATTTGATAACCATCCACATATAATCGTAAGGGGATGAGATTTAAGAATCACCCCTGCAAAGCATTACTCTAAGTTCCAAAACACCATTTTCTTTTAATTGCATTCCATTCTGTGTTGTGCTGATAGGAAACTGCATTTTCCAGTAACCATTAAAATAAAAGTGTAATGAACAACAAGGGAAACATGGAAACAACGAATTCAGAAGTGTGCACTGTAGAGCCCAGTCAGGCTATTGGGTGCTTTATAATGATAGAGGAATCAGATAAAAGAAATAAATACATAAACATACCTCAACGGTTCTTAGTTCATTAAGAAGAGACTCCGATGGATTGGTTATTGTCAGTACAATGTGAGAACGCTGAGGAACAGAAAGGATAGAATCATAATAAACATTTTGTAAATGAACAATGCTCAAGGAGAAGCAAGGAAATAAAAAAGGATACACCCAGATAAAGGCTCACATAGCTATCAACAAGCTTCTGAAGCTCAAGCTGCACACTTCCAAGCATCCCCAAAACTTTACCTGCATACAGTTCATAACAACTATTGCAATGAGACTATATACATGGTTTAAATCAACTAGCAAATAGGCTAAGTAACTTGGATAGGGCAGTCATCAAATGTTTACCCACTCACCACTTTCTTCGTCATCATTTAAGGTAGTTTTCTCCAAAAGACAAGTACCCATTTCCTGCAGCGACTCAGCAAATTCTGGAACACATAACACAGTAAAGGATATGATACCAACTTCACTATTTTCAAGGCAGCAAAACTCATCTAAAGAAATAAACTAGACAACTCTTTTTCAAATGATCAATAAATATAATACAGTGAATAGGCTTGAAGAGATAATACGTCCTATAGTGGAGACCATGACATTTTCAAATACCTCAATGCTGCACCTCACAATACTTAAAATGTTGTCACAACAATAATGTCAATAAGAATAAGAAGGCATGATAAGGGCAGGGTGTGCAAGTTCAGCATTATAAGCTATTTCCCTATTTTAGAATTGGATCTCAATGCTAAACTTCATGGATCAATAAATTTTGCTAAGTGAAAGACATAAGTAGAAGAAATAGGAAATGTAATCTGATCATTAGAATGCAAATTACAGAGAGATGATATATTATACACCTATGCTAAGTGACTCACTACTGAGTCAGCAAAAAAAGAAATCCTAACTCAAAAGCTAATTCTATCGCAGAGAAACTAAACAAGAATACAAATGAAAAAGAAATGAATGCGTATTCCCTAATACGGATAGCGCTAGCGCAGAAGACCAGCCAAGGATGGACTGCGGCAACTCGAATCGAAATGCAAACATGTATCTAAAATTGTTGGAGACTTTATATATAATATAACAAGTAAATGAAACGTGTGTGTGTCTGTGCACTTTTAATTTGTGACCTAAATTTGGACAGATAACAAAATGCACAACCAATTCAAAAGCTTGGAATACATTAGAAGTATGAAGACTAATGTTTACCGTAAGCACTGTTTTGCGTAGCAGCAGCTGCAGAAAGCAGGCTATCATAGCAATCTCTCATATCTTGCATGTCCTGAAAAGAGAGAGAGAAAAGCCTTTACGAGACTACAACAAGCAAGCCAGAGGCACGAGATCGTTCAACATTTCTCACAAAATCACCATTAACACACACTTTTTCCACACCCAAAGCCTGTAACTACTACTACTACTACTAAATGAAAACGAATTAAAGCCAGCAGTAAGAGAACCAAATTCCCATCGGAAAAAACACACTGTCCACGTGCCATCTCCAGAACAAAACCCCCGCGTTCCGTCATTGACAACAACCGATCATCGTTGCGACAAAACACGATAATTGCAAAAGGCACATAACAAGGCGCAACGAAGAAATTATCTATTTATTCATTATAATGATAATGATAATATTAAGGTTGAAAAATCAAAGTAGAGTGGGAGAAGAACCTTGGCAGCAAGAGCGAGTTCGTCGAACTTCACGGTGGGGTGGAAGTCCCTTTTGTCCTTGGAAACCGTCTTGTGAAGTGCAATTTTCTTCAACTTGCTGAGCGAGGACTTCATTTTGCACCCTAGGAGGGAGGAAGGGGGAAAGAGGGTTTGTGTTGTGTTTGTGTTTTGGTGAGAATTGGGGAAGAATCTTAAGGGTGAAAGAGAGAAGGAAAGTGTGGGAATGGATTAAGGAGAGTGAAAGACATTGAAGTAGAAGGGGGAAGGTGGGTCAAAAGAAAGGCAGAAGAAGGAAAGGGAAGAGAGGCAGATCAGACAGCAAGAGAGAGAGAGAGAGAGAGAGAGATGCGAAATAAGGAAACGAGAGACGCATCAGTCCAACGTCACGCCCCTAAGCCTAAGCCCAGAACCCCGCACGTTTCCACACCTCACTACACGTGTGTATGATACTCACAACATTACTCTCCTCATTTATATTTTTTCTAAAGCTACGATTTTATTTCTCCACTTTTTTAAATAAATTAAACTCACTACTATTCTGCACTTATAAGGAACTGTTCAATTTTCTTTCTAATTTATATATTTCCAAAAACCACACCCTCTTTTAAAATAGTTGACTGATATTCTTAGCTTTAAGCAAGTATTTAATTCGTCTCTAAATTAGTTTCTTGTTGTAACTTCTTAATCAACTATAATCACACTTGGAATCTGTAATAATAGTAAGTTTAGTATTTATATGCTTTTCACAATAAATTTTCGATACACCCTGTAAAGTAAGAAAATTTTGTTTGAAGGGTTTTCAAGACACCGTGTAATTTTTTTATAATTACTAAGTGTGATTAAAATGTTTGATTATCATAGAAATAATCCATCATTAAATTAAATGACGCCATAAGGAAATCAAAATAACACGTATATGAAACAAACATTACACACTCACATGTCGTAAAGAGCCATATCATATTTCACATGTCATGAGATACACTTGCCATACGAGTAAGTTTTTAAATATAATATATGTTAAGGTGACATCACATTATAAATGTGCAAACTAAACACACTAACTTACCCCAAACATATATAATTTCTTTTGAAAACTACTACAATAAGTAAAATTTTTAAAATATTAGTATGTAATACAATATTTTATAAAAAATCATATTCACAAACATCAATTTATTTTTAGTTTAAAAAAAAGGATGAAATAGTCGTTAAGAATGTATTTAATACACTTGAAAGCCATTTAAATAAAAAAGAAACAACAAACTAAAAAAAGAGAGATTCTATCGTGTGTGTGTAAAAAGTAAAGATACAAAATATTATCTTAAATAAAAAAGGGAAAAAGAGAAAGGAGATAAATAACCGAAGCAATTGAACATAAACAAACATAAGCAAAAGTTTGAGGGAAGAAGACACACTTACAAACAATTGAAAACAGAAAACTATAGAGAAATAGTAAGTTTATCAACCTCCTCAAGCTGAGAGTAGATGTTTCGCACTCCTCGCTTGGAAGATATTGGAAAGTGTGAGGTTTAGTAAAAATATTCACAACCTTAAGAGCATAAGAAAAAAGAATAAGTTTAAGCAAGTCGTTATTGAAGAGGGAGATGAACTATTAAATCTTGAAGAGAACGAGTGTATGAAGAGGGACCTAAAAATCTTGAAGGAGGTAGATGAGCCATTAAATCTCACTAGTGGTGGAAGCAAGAGCCTTGTACTTTGGTTCAAAAGAACTCTGGGAAACAAATTTCTACTTTTTAGATTTTTGGGAAATAAGAGAGTTTCCTAGGTAGATGGAGAACCTTGTAATGGATTTTCTAGTTTAAGACATGTACCCCAGTTTGAATCGCTATAGGCCTTGAGTTTATGAGAGTTAATGGTATGAAAGAAAAGTCCATTGTTTGGTGTGCCTTTTAGATATGTAAGAATGCAAAAAAGTGTCTTGCTAATGCATATCAATGGGAGAGGAAATTAATTGGTTAAGATGATTGAGAAAAAAGGCATTGTAGTATAGGTGTTGGTTACATAAATAAGTCTTCTAATAAGCCTTTGATAAAAAGAAGAATCTACATCATTAAGAGGTTGTTTGTGTTTTATGTAAATGAACCACAATGGTAGATGCAAGAGCACAATCTAACATGTTGGTTTCTTAGAGAAGACAAAGAATGTATTTCCTTTCGCTAAGGTGGATGCTAGTGTAATTGTGGGCCACTTCAAGACCAAGGAAGCAGGTGAGATCACCTAGATTCTTGATGCGAAAATGCTTGTGGAGGAGAGTAGTAATTTGGTTGATTTCCTCAACATTAGTCCTGTCAATATGATGTCATCCACATATATATAAGAATAGTAGTAACATGACAATCATCAGTTTTAAAATACAGAGTGGTTAGTAGAAGAGCATGTAAGATGATTAGATGGAAAAAATTTAAGAGAGTTTGGCATGCCATTGTCTTCCTATTTGCTTTAAGCCATGAAGGGATCTTTGGAGCTTGCAAACTTGTGTAGGAACATTGACAAAAAGTCCAAGTCGAAGTTGCATGTAGACTTCCTCATGTAAATCATCGTGAAGAAAGGTGTTATTTACATTAACTATTTGAGAATCCATTTGTTGAGGCAACCAGGTGAAAAAGAAGACCAAGAGTGGTGAGTTTTGCAACAACAACAAAAGTATCCATGAAGTTCAATCCCTTAAGTTGTGTGTAGCCTTTGGAAAAAAGTTAAGCTTTGTATCAAGCAATGGATCCATTAGCATGCCATTTAATCTTGTAAATCCACTTGCAATTGATAATTATTTTGCAAGGCAGAAGAGTAGTGAGTGGTGAGTTTTGCAACAACAACAAAAGTATCCATGAAGTTCAATCCCTTAAGTTGTGTGTAGCCTTTGGAAAAAAGAAGACCAAGAGTGGCGAGTTTTGCAACAACAACAAAAGTATCCATGAAGTTCAATCCCTTAAGTTGTGTGTAGCCTTTGGAAACAAGTTAAGCTTTGTATCAGTCAATGGATCCATCAACATGACATTTAATCTTGTAAATCCACTTGCAATTGATAACTATTTTGCATGGCAGAAGAGTAGTAAGGATCTAGGTGTGATTATCATTCAAGGCATTGAGCTCTTCTGTCATGACTTTTACCCATTGAGGATGCTTGGAGGCTTCAGTGTAGTTCCAAGGCTCAATGTTGGAAGTGAAAGATAGAACAATGTGTTTGAAAGGAAAAGATAAATTGTTGTGTGAAATGCAACTGTGAATAAAATATTTTGTAATGAAGATAGTTAGACGGTTTCTTTGAGTGAGTGGAACGCTTAGGATGTAAAAGGGTGAGAACATCATTAGTATTATCCGCATTAGTACTAGTGTTTGCATTCATATCAACATTACTAGTAGCTTAATCATGATGATTTTCAATAACAATGAGGGTATGTGTTTGAAAATTGATAACATAAAAAGTGTGGTTATAATTATAAGGAATAGGTAGAGATATGTTGTTATCATGACTGGTATGAGAATTGGAGTGATAATGAAAATTGTTTTCACAAAAAAGAACATTACAAGAGATTTCAACCTTGTGGTTTTTGAGATTTAGAAAAGGGTAACCTTTTGTATGAGGTTTAAAACTAAGAAACACACCAAGAGCAACTTTTTAGTCAAGATTTTTTCATGATATAAAAGTGTATTAGAGTAACAAAGACATCTAAAAACACGTAAATGAGATAGGTCACATAACTTTCCATGAATATGTTTTCATAAGGTGTAGCATTTTGTAATAAGGGTGTAGGCATGTAATTGATAAACACAACATGTTGGGCAACAAAACACTAGAAAATGGTAGGTATGACTCATCTTCCCATTTTAGTTTTTTCTTGAAATACAATGTGGTTGTTAGAGACATGTTAAATTTACCATTATGTATTATATTATTTATGCTTTATTTATATTATCTTAAAATTATTTTTTGGATTTTTAAAAAATTTTAAAAATATTTCAAATATTTTTTGGCAATTTTTAATTGTGAAAATATGATACATTTTGTGGCAGTTTTTAACCATAAAAAATGTTATATTTTGTGGCGATTTTTAATCGTCAAAATATGATACATTTTGTTGTGGTTTTTAATAGTGAAAAAATGTGATGCATTTGTAGCGATTTTTATCCATTATTATTATTTTTCTTTTGTGACAAGAATACCGACGGATAAAATATTTTTATCAAAAATTGTTTTTGACAGGTGTAATTGTGGTGGTTATTTTAACCGTCGAAAATTTCATTTGTGACGGTTTTTAACTGCTAAAATTTGTAATTTTAACCTCCACAAATATTAATATTTTTTGTAGTGAAACCAGCCAAAACAGAAAATAGACAATACATTTTATTAAACCCACACACATCCACAATTCAATTACATCTAAAAGTCTTTTGTAACAACAAATATCCTAATCAATACTTGTACATCTGAATTATAAGTATTTAAATGGTTGAAATGTTAAGAAGGGGGTTGAATTGGCTAGTTAAAAAATAGGTTGACTTTTAAAAGCCTAAAATAGTTTTCAATTGAATCAAATCAACCACCAAGTTTAGATGCAAACACTCCTAGACTGGACAGTTTCAATCGATCAAAAATAGAGTTAACCGATTGATTTCATTAAACAGATATAGACAAATGTAGTACTGATATAATCAATAGGTTAAATCACAAAAACAATCGACTGAAAAACTAGGAAAAATGCAAAAATGCAAATTTATGATTTAAAGCAAGAACAATATGAAAGATTAGTCAAGATAGGTTCAAATGAGTGATACAAATATGAGCAATGTTGCAGATAATGCCAGATCACACAAGAGTGTCAATAAGAAGACTCAAATTAAAATTCTTTAAACTTTAAAGTGCAATACAAGTGAGAAGAGTTAGAGAAAAGAGCAATGCACAAGATTGTTATACTAGTTCACTCAAACTTGAGCTACATCAAGTTAAAATTGAATACAATTTAGTATATGGTGGGTTTAAGAGTCTGTACCAGGGGGACATAATAAACGAAATCTCTAGGCCAAGCGAGGAAATATTGGAATGCTTGTGCCACATTATATATCTCATTTGTTGGCACAAGAACTAAAGCAAACGACTCGAGAACCTCCTCTACCGTGACCTTAACCTCATCCTCTGATAACTCTATGCCATGAAGAATTGTGGCTATCTCAAATGCTTTTCAACGAGCCACTAATGTCTTCCCTATACCATCTCAAATATATAACTAACATGGATGAGTGTCATCTATGTCATCCCTTAGTATGGGTGGGGCTGAACAACTCCCCTTTTCGCTTCAACTTGTTAGAGTCAATGATTTATTAATGTTATTGAATTGTTTGGTTAAATATCATTTATTCAATTCATAACTTATAGAAAAAAGATTGTTAATTTTACCCGTGGGAGGCACAAATGGTTCTAGTTTTGGTAAAGGATGAAAGTGCAGACGGATGCCATAACTCTCAAATTGGTGCATAACTTTTTCAGTCATCTTCTGATGACATACTCCCTAGCATGGCCAAGCACTTTCCTGAAGAGATAGAGTCATCTTTGCAAGGTGAAATAAAGCTCTTTTATTTTAAGCCACAATGGAGTATCTTTAGTAGATTAGGAATTTTTAGACCTTGTATTAAGGGCCATGTAGTGTAGGCTTTCCTTTGAAGGCCTTGTATTAGGGGCCAAGTAGTGTAGGGTTTTAAAACAATCTTGCTTAAGTAGGGAGCATCATATGCGCCTAGCTTAAGAAATCCTTTGATGTTTAATTAAGTTAACCATAGCTTAAGGTAGAGGACGTCCCACACATGCCACATGGCAAAGCCTTTAATGGAGAGTTCTCTTATATAGGTAGTGTCCATGTGTCATTGTCCTATTGGAGAGGCTTTTCATAAAGTATCTTTAAACATGGCAACTAATGAGTGGTTCGTTTTATGAGAATGAGGATTGCCATATGTCAAGCTCTCTTTCACCAAGATAGCATTTTTAGGATTTTGGTGCGTGTTAGCATTTTAGGGTTTGGACCATTTTGGAGACACCTTACTCTACAAATAGAGGTGTCACCCCCATGTATTTCTCACTTTGAGAATGATAATGTTATGCTGCCAAAATTATTTGAGTCATACTTCTTTTCTCATTCACTTGTTAGAGCATCCCAAGAGGTCCCTCTAACACCCTTTTCTCTAGAGTTGGCCTAACCTCTCTTAGATCACCAAAAACAACCTTCATCCTACTATTACATCACCAAAACTGAGAGTCATTTTCTCTCAACACGAAGCTTCTACACATCCACCATCCACCATAGTCACCATTTCAAGCTTTGGTCCAACCTACTTGGTGAAAGAGAGCTTGACATGTGGCAATCCTCACTCTCATAAAATGAACTACTCATGAGTTGCCATGTATAAAGGTACTTTATGAAAAGCCTCTCCAATAGGACAATGACACATGGCCACTACCTATGTAAGAGAACTTTCCATTAAAGGCTTTGCCATGTGGCATGCGTGGGACGTCCTCCACCTTAAGCTAGGGTTAACTTAATTAAACATCAAATGATTGCTTAAGCTAGGCGCATATGATGCTCCCTACTTAAGAAAGATTGTTTTTAAAACCCTACACTATTTGGCCCTTAATGCAAGACCTTCAAAGGAAAACCTACATTACATAACCCTTAATACAAGGTCTAAAAATTCCTAATCTACTAAATATACTCCATTGTGGCCTAAAAGAAAAGGCTTTGCTTCACCTTGTAAAGATGACTCTATCTCTTCATGAAAGTGTTTGGCCATGCTAGGGGGTATGTCATCACCTTCCTAGTGATTTCTTCTGTTAGTCTTTCTTCATACTCAGCATTGTGTGTGCATGAAGATTGACGAGAGAAGGAACCAAAATATTGGCATATGCTGACTTTTGATCCAGTACCACGCACACATCTAGGGTGCTTAGGCCATCCAATTGCAGCAGCAAGTATGTTATGGCGACCTTCTAGAGTGAATCCTCCTTAGGAGCTTTGCTCAACCAACGAGTCCTATAATGTAACAAAGAAAAGTTATAGAAAATCATACAATATAAAAGACAAACGAGCTATTTAAAGAAAAGTTATATCTTACAATTTTCTCGAAGATTTCTCGTGCAATTTCATAAGTGTAGTTGCCCGATGTGCGTAGACGGGCTAACTTCCACTTTTCATGACGAGATGATGGTGAAGGAGGCTCTAGATCTTCACCCTTAGAAGGTTAGGGTCTTGATTTTTGGTTTTCTGACATTATGTTCTCTTCAAGTTTTCTATACCTACCACGAGACAATATGTGCGGATTTTTATTTTGAGCACTTATATTTTGAGCTGTTTTTCTCTTTTACTGTTACACATAAAACCCACTTTATGAATTAATTCAAATTGTACACAATTATCAATTGAGCAATTGATGATTTCAAATAAACATACCTGTCATCCCTTAGAGGTTCGAAGTTCAACAAACTTATGTCAGGTCTCTTCATCAATCCATGTGTATTTGACACATGGACTTTCATTCTTTTTAGCTCCAAAGACATACCTAGATGTCAACTTGGTCTTAAATCCACAAAATTTCTCAATGACAAACATTTATGTTTAAGCGTCGGCACGTTTGGAATATCAAATGTTAGTTGCAATATAGAAAATGTCATCAATAATATTTAACAAATTATCAATAAAATCAAAGTATAAGGGTAATAACATTAATATTAGTAACCAATAAATCCTGCCATATCATGTTTTGATCAACTTCAATGACATGACCAAAAGATGGAGTAAGGATTGATATTCTCTCTCGTACCAACATTCCTAAATAGCTCTTGAAGACATATGCATTAGGACTTGTGGCTATACTAGGGTTGACACCAATATCGGTAAGTGTTTTCTGACCATTACCTCTTCTAATTACGAGTTGTCTCAACCTAGTGACTCCTATGGTGGGTCTCTTAGTGGGTGCTTCATCCTCTAGTGAATTATGATGTTCAACCATATATTCGTGAAATGAAAACATTACAAACATTAATAACCAACATATAAAATGACATATAAAACATTATTTAACAAAACACATAAATTTTTACAAGAACCTGAAATTCATACATAAAGTTATGGATTGGTCATATATATATTCCCTCATCGCGATCTTCTCGAATTACATGTACATAATCAACTAGAGGAACTTCATCAACATTTATCGTTCTTTTAAATAGGTGGGTGTGATAGAGGCTATACCCCACCAAATTTAAAACAGATTAAATGTAGTATGTGAAAGTTGAACCAAATCGTCTCCCAACGACCAATTTTCTTGTTCAAAGCTTCATTTTCCCAACAAACACAACACCTATAACATAGGGGGGTTTGGCAAATTTAGATTTTAGAATTACGAAAATATATTTAAACAATTTTGCAAATGTTAATAAAACAGATTAAAAACAATATTGACTTCCTTGAATTTGAATGCAATTGTACTCATCACAGGTCACGTTACTAGAGTTTTGGTCTCATCTAATCCACTCTTTCAGACTCACTAAGTGAGGGTTAAAAACGTGTTTCAATATGCAATTAAGCAATGCATACATCCATTCATCTGTGACAGTCAACACAATTCATTAAGCATGAACGAAATCAACCATGAACAACCAACTCAATTTGTAATTAAGCATTAACAGAATAAAAGTAACCATTGATCACAAAATCAAGATGAAGTGAGGCAAAACACGAATTCAAAACAGAACCTCAAAGTTCAATTTCATCTTCTTCAAGTACTCAATACATTAAGTTAGAAAGCCATGAAATTCGAATTACAAAGCAAAGGTAAACGAAAATACATCACCATTATGGAGAAAACGCACTGCAATAGTGTGCAAATTGCTCAAAAATGATCCAAAACGTGTGGGAAATAAGGGAAAACGAAAACCCACAGATGAGTGTTCTTTAAAGAACCTAAAAATGGAGAATGGGGGAAAGAGTGATGGTTGCCCATGAAGAAGAAGACCTAAAATGTGGTCACATCAAATCTGCCACTCATATTTACAAAAATGTCATTCTGCCACTCAGAATTACAAAATACCACTATGGGTTGAAAATGCTGGCCCAATGACGTGGACAGGCTGACTGACATGGCGCAAACGTGGCAATGATGTGGAAATCATGTGGCAACTCTCTCTTGACCTTAAGATAAATGTCAAAGCTCCAAAATTGCTTCACCTAAATACCTAAAACTAATTAAAAACAAAAATTAGGCCAAATAATGTGAAATTAACCCAAATTCGGAACAATGGCCTAACAAAGCCCAATAGATGAAAACACATTAAAGATAAACAATTAAGCACCGAACAACTATCAAATGGGTACATAAAGGCTAGTGGAATGGAGGAAAATAATGACTCATTAAAATCAACCACACTTACCCTTTTGCACTCCTGGGCAAAATTAAAAAGTAAAGCAAAGTAAGGACATCACAAACATAACAAGAGAGATAAAAAGAGACACAAGACAAACAAAATTCGAAAAAGGAAAATGGAAACACATCCAACACAGAAGGATTCAAAGCTACAAGGTATCCATGAACATCATTCAAGCAATTCAAAACATGTCAAGTACTCAGTTTAGCTCAAAGAGAGAATTGAAAGCAAGATAACCTTACAAAATATGCAATGTATCACTCAAATCTCTAGGTTACTATTTACTCTCAAAGCACCCCTGAAAACAAACATCAAATAGACTTGGCAAGAACTTTGCATATCTGGGGATCTGTTTTATAGCATCCCACAAATGTATGTTCACCTCCACCTTCCTGAATGTTTCTAACATCTCCCTGTCAACCTCTTCCATCTTTTTGCTTGGAATGGCTCTTGGAGGGAAAGGAAGAGAGGTGAAAGGTGCAACAATAGAGGTGGAAGCCGTAGGAATCACACTAGATGTGGAAGGACCGGTTGCATGAGCATCACGCTTTCTCTGAAGTGTGGCAGGGTCGATTTCTTTTCAGATGTAGGTTGAGTAGTGGGAACTTCAGTCTTCTTCCCAGGTCTCAATGTGATAGCACTCACATTTCTCGGATTTTCAACTGTGTATGATGGGAGTTTGTCAGAATTCTGAGCCTATGCTTGGTTTAGCTGAGTGGCCATCAACCCCATTTGGTTTGTCAAACTCAGAATTAAAGCTCTAGTCTCCTGCTGGAATTGCATATTTTGAAGGGTCATCATCCTAACTACTCCAATGAAGTAGAAGATGAAGGTGCAACTAGAGCTGGGGTAGCAGTATAGACATGTGGAACTTGGGCAGCTTGTGGTGCAGGTGCAACTCTTTGTTGTTGGTGAGGAGGTGGCTGCACATTTTGAACTTGTTGGTTTTGCTGCTGTTGTTGGTTGCCCATCTCAAATTAGGATGATTTCTCCAACTTGGATTATATTTGTTGGTGGACAAATCATGGTTTTGCTGGTGTTGTTGGGGTGGCCTACTGTTGAAAATGTTAGCAGCTAGGCTTGAGGAGTATTAGAAGGTGTAGAAGTTGTGGCCTGTTGCAAGGTGGGGCAAGAATCTGTGAAATGCTTAACTAACGTGCAAATGCCACAAACTCTTGTAGTAGAAGGTGCTACTCTTTGATTTGTAGCAAGTTGGTTGACTAAGGTGGTAAGAGCATCAATCTTGGTCTCCAACTTCTTAGTGTATTCGGCAACTCCTACATCATGAACTCCCCTAACAACAATGGCATCATTTCTTGCACCAAATTACTGAGAGTTAGAGGCCATATTCTCAATCAATTGCCTCACTATTGCTGGGGTCTAATTACCAAAAGCACTACCACTTGTAGCATCAATCATGATTCTATCCATATGGTGCAAGACTTCATAAAAATATTGAAAAAACAGATGCTCAAATATCTGATGGTGTTGGCAACTAGAACACAAATTCTTAAATCTCTCACAATATTTGTAGAGACTTTCCCTAGACTGTTCCTTGATGCTAGAGATCTCCTTTCTTATGGTGGTTGTTCTGGATGTAGGGAAGAATTTGGCCAAGAACAATCTCTTCAAGTCATCCCAGCTCATGATGGACCTGGGTGCAAGGTAGTACAACCAATCCTTTGCATTGCCTTCCAAGGAATGAGGAAAAGCTTTCAAGTACACATGATCTTCTTGGACATATGCAGGCTTCATGGTGGAGCACACAACATGGAACTGCTTCAGATGCTTACACAGGTCCTCACCTGCAAGTCCATGAAACTTTGGCAAGAAATGGATTAATCCAGTTTTTAAAACATAACGAACTTCCTTCTCAAGATATTAAATCACAATGAGTCATAAGTGAACTCAGGTGTAGTCAACTTACTCATTGTCCTCTCATGAGGTCGAGGTTGAGCCATCTTATCAGTTTCAAAATGAATGTCAAAATGATCAGAATGCTCAGTATGCACAGTATGCTCATAATGATCAGAATGCACAGAAATTGAAGTATCAGGTGAATTAGGAAATGTCACAGAATATGTAGGATGCACATATGGGTTCCTATTATGCATAACTCCTCTGTGGAAGGTCCTATCGATCTCAGGATCAATGAGTTGTAAGTCACTTGGATTTCCCCTAGTCATGCACAAAAATACATTAATTCTAGTGGTATCGGCATAACAAAGGGTAAAACTACAAATACACTCAAAAAAACTCCAAATGACTTGAAAATTGGTAGGATTGTCCCTTGAGTGATCAAACAATACCACACAAAAAATCAGCTCAAAACTCAAAGTGTAAGTATTTTTAAAATATTTTAAAGTGAAAAAATGAAGAAAAATCACCAAAAATATTGATAAAAAATAGAAAACGGCATTTTCTGGAGAATCTGAGTTTGACAACTAGCAAAGTGGGTCATAGCAAGGTAGGAAATTAAATTCCACTCCAAATGCATATAAAATGATAGTGATTCTGATAACCAGAGTAAACGTTATGCTCCTTTGAAGTTTGACTGAAAATCAATCCAAAAGTTTTTTGAATCTCTCAAATCACACCATACCAGCTGCTCCAACCATTTTTCCATCAAGTTGAAGATCTTAGAAGTGGGGAGAAAAATTGTCAAGTGAAAACAAGCACCATAACTACCAGAACAAAATTCCACAAGTTAAATGCCAGAATTCAACATTATTCATGCATTATTCACTACTCTAGAAATGACACTATTCATGCACCGTGACACTATTCACTTTACCACACAAACAACACACACGCACACACACACACACACGCACACACACACACACACACACACACACACACTACACAAAACACACATAAACACTATCATAATAAACATATACCAACTCAACCACACTTGAACGACATAAACACCAACACACTGAACACAAACACACTAAAAATTTTACTTCGAACAAAACTATTGGTCCTCGACAACGGCGACAAATTTGATGGAAGCCGTACCCCACAAAATTTAAAACAGATTTAATGAGTGTGTGAAAGTTGAACCAAGTCGTCTCCCAACGACCAATGTTTTTGTTCAAAGCTTCATTTTCCAGACAAGCACAACACCTATAACACATGGGGGGTTGGTAGATTCAGATTTTAGAATTATGAAAATATATTTAAATAGTTTTGCAAATGTTAATAAAACGAATTAAAAACAATATTGACTTCCTTGAATTTAAATGCAATTTTACTTATCACAAGTCACGTTACTAGGGTTTTGGTCTCATCCAATCCACTCTTTCAGACCTACTAAGTGAGGGTTAAAAACGTGTTTTAATATGCAATTAAGCAATGCATACATCCATTCATCTGTGACAGTCAACCCAATTCATTAAGCATGAACGAAATCAACCATGAACAACCAACTCAATTTGTAATTAAGCATTAACAGCATGAAAGTAACCATTGATCACAAAATCAAGATGAAGTGAGGCAAAACACGAATTCAAAACAGAACCTCAAAGTTCAATTTCATCTCCTTCAAGTAGTCAATACATTAAGTTAGAAAGCCATGAAATTCGAATTACAAAGCAAAGGTAAACGAAAATACATCACCATTATGGAGCGAACGAATTGCAATAGTGTGCAAATTGCTCAAAAACGCTCCAAAACGTGTGGGAAATAAGGGAAAACGAAAACCCCCAGATGAGTGTTCTCTCAAAAACCTAAAAATGGAGAATGGGGGAGAGAGTGATGGCTGCCCATGAAAGAGAAGACCTAAAATGCGGCCACATCAAAGCTGCCACTTATATTTACAGAAATGTTATTCTGCCACTCAGAATTACAAAAATGCCATTTTCTCACTTAAAATTAAAAAAATTCCACTTTGGGCTGAAAATGCTGGCCCAATGACGTGGATAGGCTGACTGACATGGCGCAGACGTGGCAATGATGTGGAAATCACGTGACAACTCTCTCTTGACTTTAAGATAAATGTCCAAGCTCCAAAATTGTTTCACCCAAATACCTAAAAATAATTAAAAACAAAAATTAGTCCAAATAATGTGAAATTAACTCAAATTCAGAATAGTGGCCCAATAAAGCCCAACAGATGAAAACACACTAAAGATAAACAATTAAGCACTGAACAAATATCAAATGGGTACACAAAGGCTAGTGGAACGGAGGAAAATAATGACTCATCAAGGTGTCAACAATATTAAGATTACTCAGATTCTCTTTATTAACATTAATTTGTTTTTTTTTTCATGAAGAGTGACAAACCAATGTTCAGACGTAGGATCTTTAACATGGAAAACCTGATATGCTTTTTGTGCCATAATAAATGGCTTGTCTCGATAACCCACCTTTCAAAAATCAACTAGAGTCATTTCTGATTCATCCATTTTGACACCACTCTTATTGTCAACCCATTTACATTTAAAGAGTGGAATAGTAAACATGGTATAATCAACCTACCATATCTCTTGTATTACACCATAATATATCATTGATCCAAATACAAGATTTTAATTTTTAGATGTATAAAATTGTAGTGACTCAACTTCAAGACTGACTCCACTATATTGTATTGTGATATTGTCATCCAAAGACTTCGTATAGAATGTGCAATTATTAATTTCATAACTTGTACAACAAATGACATCAAGATTCAACCCATTCACTAACCACATCAAAGTCTTAGAAGATTGCGATGAATGTTCTGTTATGCTCCATCAATTGCCATTTCTCTGATTGTCTTGGATTGTTCTCTTTCATAATGGCTTTGTGTGCAGATAAGTAATGGATCACCTTATTTGTGTTGTTATGTATAGGTGTGCTTGCAACAACTCTTCGCGATCTTTGCTAGCCAGACTTACACCTCAAATGTTGTTACTTTTAGAAAACCTGTTCAACTATGATCTTTGAGGAACTTTTATAAGTTTTGCTTTTGTCATTTAATTTGAACAAAACTTGATACTTTCTTTAACAATATACCTTTCAATCATTGAGGCTTCTGGACGATATTTATTTTTCACATACCCTTTCAAAATCTTCATGTAACGTTCAATGTGATACATCTATCTTAATTATATTGGCCCATAAAAATTTATTTCTCTTAGCAAATGAATAAGTAAATGCACAATGATGTCAAAAAATGATGAAGGGAAAAACATCTCTAGTTGACGCAAGATGATAACAATCTCAATTTGAAGTTCATCTAACTTTAAAGGATTAATGACTTTGCTACAAATTGAAGAGAAAAATGCACACAAACGCGTTATTGTTTGTTTAACATTTTTTGGTAAAATTGCACAAATAGCTACATGTAATAATTGTTACATTAAGATGTGACAATCATGAGAGTTTAGGCCAACAAACTTCAAGTCTTGCATGGACACAAAACTCTGAATATTTGAAAGAGTATCCTTGAGGTACCTTGACACACTTTAAACATAAGCAAAAACTTATCTTCTCTTGTTTGGACATAATACATGCAGGGGGCAAATAAATACGCTTATCAACCTCCTTTGGTGCCAAGTCTTCTCGGATCTTCATTTCAACCAATTCCAAACGAGCATTTACTCCATCTTTTGTTTTTCCCTAAATTTTCAGTAGTGTACCCATCAAGTTATCACACATTCTTCTCTACATGCATGACATCTATGGAATACCTAACTTGTAACTTCGACCAATATGGAAGATAAAAAAAGTTATTGATTTTTTCTTCCAAGGGCTTGATGTAGATGACTTCTTGGATGTTTTCCCAAATACATGATGTACTTTATTAACTTTTTCATGAATATGAAGGTCAGTCAATGGAATTGGTGCTCCGTCATTCTCTTGATGTTAATTGAATGTTTTCTTTAACCTTTGATAAGGATGACTAGCTTGTAAAAACCTTCGATGACGCATATATATGATTTTCCTTCTATTTCTCAATTGATGACATGTATTTTCTTCACATATAGGACATGCTTTATGACCCTTGACATTATACCCCGACAAATTACTGTAAGCTAGAAAGTCATTAATGGTGCAAAATAACATTGCATGCATCATGAAAGTTTCAGAAGCAACAACATCAAATACTTCAACCCCATCAACCCACAACAACTTCAAGTCTTCAACTAGTGTATTGAGATATACATCTATGTCATTTCCAGGCTGTCTCTGACAAGATATCATCATAGACACCATCATGTATTTTCTCTTCATGCCCAGTCAAGGAGATAAGTTGTAAATGAATAATATAATAGGCCATCAACTGTGGTTGGTACTTAAATTACCAAATGGATTCATTCCATCCGTAGCTAAGCCAAACCGAAGATTCCTACATTCTTGATCAAACTTGGGAAATTCCTGATCAATATTTTTCCATTGCATTAAATTAGCTAGATGACGAAGTAGTCTGTCACATCTTCTCTCAGTTGCATGCAATCTAAGGTTTTTAGAGTCTTTTGGATTTGCAAATAAATCCTTAAATCTTGGCACGATTTGAAGGTACCAAACTACTCTCAAAGTAGATACTTCCTATTCTATTTGACCACTATCTTCAATGTTTCTTTTTTGCTTGTACCGTGATAACCCACATTTTGGACATTTCTTCAAATCTTCAAATCTTTCTTGTATAATATGCAATCATTAGGACATGCATGTATCCTTTTATACTCTATACCCATCAGACAAAAATTTTTC
>Ga0209389_1000515_pt1 | contig 23449 bp, 27 predicted proteins | sample CowpearedBW_FD_187526 | JGI IMG/M metagenome (GOLD analysis project Ga0209389, IMG submission 187526) | Root nodule microbial communities of legume samples collected from California, USA - Cow pea red BW (SPAdes) (version 2) | ecosystem: Host-associated > Plants > Roots > Nodule | place: USA...
TGAGCGTGAATGATTATTGGAGTTTTAGGATACCAACCAATACGGATTCCTCACATCCTTACACACACTAACATACTCATCTGAATTTCCCTTGAAATTCCATTCAACCACAACCTCTCTTAATTCATGTTCATTAAATTTCACCACACAGAATATTAACATAGCATTTCAAGCATATAAGAGACTAATGGTGCAAAGTTTCATTTAGACATATAACTTCATTCTTTACAACAGAACCACAAACCTCCCACTGCAGTGATTCTCGCTCAAGCTAGACAATCTAGCCCAGGCGAGAGGCCATCTCGCTTAAGCCAGTAAGTCTCGCCTGAGCGAGGCTCTAAACAGTGGCAAGAATAAAAACCTGGGCAAACTCTGGCTCAGGCTAAGCTGGTTCATTTAGATGAGAGTGCCTCTCGCTCAAGCAACTTCAGCTCGCCTAGGCGAGGCTTCATGCAGAAATAGGGTGGGTTTTCTGGTGTTTTCGCTCAGGCAAGAGTCACTCGCCTAGGCGAAAATATCATATTACGAACCTGTTCCCACATGCAAGAGTCCAGATTCTTCACACACAAATCAACACTCACCAATTCATGCAATTCAAACATCATTTCAACACTTAAACATGCAATTCAGACTCATTAAGCAGATTTTTATATGAATTTGAGTAAAAATGGTTAGCTTCCCTTACCTTTGCAATTATCACAAGTAAGAACTCTTTCACCTAGGGGCACCTCAATCTCACAACCTAAGGTACTGAATTACAAATGTTAAGTGTAAGAACAGGCCCAAACTCAACCCAGAAAGATGGAAGTCTCAAATTAGAAATTTGGAAGGCAAGGGAGAAATTGAGATTGACTTACGCGTAGGGAGGGGAGGCTCAGCTTGAGGAAGTGGTCCTGAACTAGCCTCAGCTCTGAATTCTGTAACAAAAGAGAATGATTCAGACTTTTGGACAAAAATTCAGAATGTTTTTTGGTAGAGAGAAGGCAGAGAAAAGTAGAGAGGGAGAAGGGTGCAAGGTGAGGGTGAAGTGTTGTTTCTGTGAAGTTGGTAGCAGAGAGAGAGGGTTTATGGATAAGAAAGAAAATTAAAGAGGGGTTCTCACATTCTCCCCATCAACAAAAATTTTCGACCCGAAAATTGAGACTTACCAAAGAATAGGTGTGGATAAGACTTTCTCACGTCCTCTTCTAATTCCCAAGTGGAATCGCCCGTTCTCTTGTTCCAGATAACCTGGACTAGATCGATGGATTTCCCTCTGAGCTGCCTCGTTTGGCTATCTCCAAGACCAACAGACTGAACCTCCATTGAGAGATCTTCTCTAATCTGTAAATCTTCTGCCTCAAGCACATGTGAGGGGTTAGGCACATATTTCCTGAGCTGTGAGACGTGAAATACTGAGTGGAGGTTGGCCAACTGCGGAGATAGGGCGATCTCATAAGCCACCGATCCAATGTTCCTCAAAATCTGATATGGACTAATGAACTTGGGAGATAGCTTTCTCGAGCGAATAGCCCTTCCTACACCAGTAGTCGGGGTAATCCTCAAGAAAACATGGTCTCCAGCTACAAACTCCAAAGGTCTTCTCCTTTGATCAGCATAGGATTTATGCCTGCTCTGAGATGCCTTCATCCTATCTTGTATTAGCTTGACCTTCTCAGTAGTCTGCCTCAGTAACTCTGGTCCCACTACCACTGACTCACCATCTTGGTACCAACACAAAGGAGGCCTGCACCTCCAGCCATAGAGAGCTTCATATGGCGTCATGTCAATGCTTGCATGGAAGCTTTTATTATAGGTACACTCCACCAAAGGCAGGACCTTGTCCCATGCACCAAGATAATCAAACACACACGCCCGCAAGAGATCCTCAAGAGACTGGATTGTCCTCTCGGACTGGCCATTTGTCTGGGGGTGATAAGCTGAGCTCATAGTCAGTCTGCTGCCTAGGGCACTCTACAATATCTGCCAGAAATGAGATGTGAATCGTGGATCCCTATCAACGACTATGCTCGACGACACTCCATGCAATCTCACAATCTCACTGATATACAACTGTGCCAGTTTCGTCATAGACATCCTCAGATTCACTGCTAGGAAGTGGGCATTCTTGGTCAGACAGTCTACTATAACCCATATGGCATCATGGCTCCTCACCGTCTGTGGTAAATGGGTAACAAAATCCATAGCAATGTTATCCCATTTCCACTTCGGGATCTCCAATTGTTGCAGCATCCCTCCAAGTCTCTAATGTTCCGCCTTAGCCTTCTGACAGGTCAAGCAAGGTGACACATACCGAGCAACATTTGACTTCATTCTCGACCACCAGAAAGATTCTTTCAAATCATGATACATTTTAGTCATGCCTGGGAGCATGCTAAAACGACTCTTGTGCCCCTCTTCAAGAATCATACCTTTCACCTCCAAATCTTCAGGTATGCAGACCCTGCCTCTGAACCTTAACACCCCATCACTTCCTATCATAAAGTCCTTGGCTTTCTCAGTTCCAAGCAACTCTACCGTTCTCTGCAGTTTGGGGTCAGATAGTTGCCTCTCCTTTATCAGGCCAAGGAAATCACTAGATGCAGCTAGGTGATTGCATCTAATGACACCTTCTCCTAAAACAACCTGCAACTGCATGTCTCTGAACTGCTCCACCAAATCCAATTCCCTAGCCATCATATAAGATACATGGACTGTTTTTCGGCTTAGGGCATCAGCCACCACATTTGCTTTTCCCGGGTGGTACAACAACTCAAAATCAAAGTCCTTTAAGAACTCCATCCATCATCTCTGTCTCATGTTCAACTCTTTCTGGTCAAACAGGTACTTCAGACTCTTGTGGTCACTGAAAACCTGAAACTGAGCACCACATAAATAATGTCTCCATATTTTCAGTGCAAACACTACAGCTGCTAACTCCAGATCGTGTGTGGGGTAGTTCTTCTCATGACTTCTCAGCTGTCTTGAGGCGTAGGCAACCACTCTTCGTTCTTGCATTAGAACGCACTTTAATCTCTGATGGGAGGCATCACTGTAAACCTCAAAGGGTCTACTGGTATCATGAATTACTAGCATGGGGGCACTAGTCAACTTCTGCTTCAACTCTTGAAAGCTTTCTTCGCAACGGTCGGTCCAAGCAAAAGGCTGATCTTTGCGAGTCAGTTGAGTCAAGGGTGCTATAATCTTGGAAAATCCCTCAATGAACCTCCTATAGTAGCCTGCCAACTCCACAAAGTTCCTAATTTCAGTCGCTGACTTAGGACGCTCCTACTTTAACACAGCTTCCACCTTGGATGGATCCACAAATATGTCCTGAGCTGAGATCATATGCCCTAAGAATTGGACCGTGGTCATCCAAAACTCGCACTTTGACAGTTTTGCATACAGCTTCTTCTCTCTCAAGATGCTCAGAATTGTCCTCAGATGCTTTGCATGCTTTTCACGAGTTCGGTAGTATATCAGGATGTCGTCGATGAAAACCACCACAAACTTGTCTAGAAATGGCCCTGAAGATTCTGTTCATATAGTCCACGAACAAGACATAGACGTTAGTTATACCGAAAGGCATCACTACGTACTCGTAGTGCCCATATCTAGATCTGAAAGCGGTCTTCTGCACATCATCAGACTTAACTCTAATCTGATGGTACCCCGATCTCAAGTCGATCTTAGAAAACACCGAAGTACTGTGCAACTGATCCATCAAGTCATCTATGCTTGGCAGAGGATATTTGTTCTTGATGGTCAACTTGTTTAGTTGCATGTAATCCACATAGAGCCTAGAACTGTCGTCTTTCTTTTTAACCAACAACACTAGCGCTCCCCAAGGTGATACGCTCGGTCGGATAAACTGTTTCTCTAGTAGTTCTTCTATCTTCTTCTTCAACTCTACTAGCTCGACGGGAGCCATTCTGTAAGGTGCTATTGATATTGGTCTTGCTCCAGGCACCAGATCAATGGGGAACTCCATCTCCCTAGGAAAGGGTAGGCCAGGTACATCTTCAGGGAATACATATGAGAAATCCCTTACCACAAGCGTCTCAAGATTCCCATCTCCACTCTCAACAGATAGTTGAGTCAGAATTAGGAAACACTAAGATCCTTCCTTAATTGCTTGATCCACCCGTTGTGAGGACAACAACAAATCTTCATCCTTTGAGCTGGGAAACAACACCTTTTTTCTCATTGCAATCAATGAGAATGTGATTAGCAGATAGTCAATCCATTCCCAAGATTACATCTAACCCTTTCAGAGGTAAACAGATAAGGTTTACCCTGTACTTGCGTCCCTCAACCTCGATCAAACATCTAGCACACATTGTCGAGGTTCTGACCAACCCAGAAGCAGGCGTGGACACCACCAGGTCATACTGGAGTTCCCTCACCGTAAGACCCAACTCTACCACTTTAGATTCTGACACAAAGGAGTGTGTCTCTCCAGAATCATATAAGACATGCAAGTTCCTACCAACAATCACACAAGACTCGATAATGAGGTTACCTGATCCAGCCGCCTTTGTACCCGTCATGGCGTACACTCGACCAACTGTCTGAGGTCTTGCACTTCCCCATGTCTGTTGTGGCTGAGACTACACTCCTACCAGTGGGGCAATCTCTGAGGAAGTGGCCCTCCTGGCCACATCTGTGACATGTTTGCCTGTCGCCAAGCTAAGGGTAAGCACTCCTCATGTGGGGCCCTCCACAATAATAACATTGCAGCCTGTGAGATTGATGCTGATGAGACTGACGTGAGAATCTACTAGACCCCTGAGGTTGAGATCTAGAGTAGGGTTTCCTCTTATCATCTTGTCGACTCGTGGACCTCAATGGTCCTCCCACCTTCTGTTGAGGCTGTTGTTGAGCTTCAACTTCAGCTTTTAACTTCTCCATTACCCTTGCTTTCTCCACAAAGGCAGGGAATTCCTTGATAGAGAGTGGAGCCACCATGAGTTTGAGATCACCTCTTAACCCATTTTCAAACTTCCTACACTGCCAATCCTCAGCCATCCTCAAGGTGTGGAATCTGCCCAGGTGCTTGAACTTTTCAGCATACTCTGATACTAACATATCTCCTTGCATCAGCTGCAAGAACTCAACCTCTTTGACATACCTCACACTATCTAGGAAGTACTCAACATAAAACTTCTTCTTGAACAACTCCTAAGTAACAGACTATGTGTTGTCTTCTAGCATCATCTTCATACTAGACCACCAGTGGACAACTCTCCAACAAGCAGATACTCAGAATATGCCATCCTATTCTCTACTGGGCACCTCTTAGCATCATAAATCCGCTCCATATCTCTCATCCACTGATCTGCCTCATCCGGGGTAGTCTTGCCATCGAAGCGGGATGGATGATGTTGAAGAAAATCCTCCAAACACCACTATGTACTCGTGGTGGTGGAGCTTGGGAAGATCCAGCTGTGGAACGATTGTCCCCCATCTGATGCAGAGCTTCCAAATGCCTCTACTGAGTTGACTCCGCTGCTAGCCTAGCAGAATCCATCTACTGCAAGGCCAGGTTGTGTTGATTCACCATGTTAGCATTCTGTTGCTGCATGGCTCTTATCATCGCCTCAATGGTCCCCACCAAGTGAGAGTTATCCAGGTTTGGAAGAGGAGGAGGGGGAGGCCTAGGTGCCATAGCACTGACCACACAAAGAGAGGAACCATCAGTCTAGCTAACATATACCACAACTACACCAGAACACTATGAGAAACACACAACAGAAACTAAGCAAGCTCACACCTACAAACCCTAAAGGAACTACTGCTCTGATACCAAAAATGTATCATCATTTTAATAGTTTTCACGCCACTAATAAAATATTAACATCATGATCAAACAAAGCAGAAGTATGTATAAACAGTTATAGAGTGCTGATACAGTCATCCAAAATAACCATATAAGTCCCTATAAACAAGCATAGTCTATACAAGGAGAAGTCAGTTCCTACGACTTAAACTCCAAGGAACCTAACCCAAAAGGTCACCATTGAATTCCAAGCCCAAGATCAGCTCCTATCCAGGAGAGGGGTATCTTCATCTGGATTCAGCTCTGCTCACACCAACCGTAGGTGATCATTGCAAAGAAGAAAACACAAGGAAAAACAAACATAAACCAAAAGGGTAAGCTAACTTGAATAAGAGAATTCATGCAATTTAATATTGAGTATGAATCAGAACTTATCACATTCACCACAAAAAGTTAAGCTTCCATAACACAGTACAATATACATGACTCTAGACTCAATATCCGGATTATGTAAAAGACATTGGAGCTTTTGGTGGCTTGCACCTGTAACGGTTCCCAAACTCTGCAGAGTCAAGACACAAGGGGTTATCACCCGACCGTTCCCAGGGTAAGTCCCCTTCACGTCTAGGACTTGATCAAGTCCAAAGACAAGGACATCCTGCTACTCCTCACGACATAATCCATTCTGCTCTATCTGAGCGTGAATGATTATTGGAGTTTCAGGATACCAACCAATACGGATTCCTCACATCCTTACACACACTAACATACTCATCTGAATTTCCCTTGAAATTCCATTCAACCACAACCTCTCTTAATTCATGTTCATTAAATTTCACCACACATAATATTAACATAGCATTTCAAGCATATAAGAGACTAATGGTGCAAAGTTTCATTTACACATATAACTTCATTCTTTACAACAGAACCACAAACCTCCCACTGCAGTGATTCTCGCTCAAGCTAGACAATCTAGCCCAGGCGAGAGGCCATCTCGCTTAGGCCAGTCAGTCTCGCCTGAGCGAGGCTCTAACAGTGGCAAAAATAAAAACCTGGGCGAACTCTGACTCAGGTTAAGCTGGTTCGCTTAGACGAGAGTGTCTCTCGCTCAAGCGACTTCAGCTCGCCTAGGCGAGGCTTCGCGTAGGAACATGGGTGGGTTTTCTGGTGTTTTCGCTCAGGCAAGAGTCACTCGCCTAGGCAAAAATACCAGATTACGAACCTGTTCCCACATGCAGGAGCCCAGATTCTTCACACACAAATCAACACTCCCCAATTCATGCAATTCAAACATCATTTCAACACTTAAACATGCAATTCAGACTCATCAAGCAGATTTCTATACGAATTTGAGTAAAAATGGTTAGCTTCCTTTACCTTTGCAATTATCATAAGTAAGAACTCTTTCAATTAGGGGCACCTCAATCTCACAACCTAAGGTACTGAATTACAAATGTTAAGTGTAAGAACAGGCCCAAACTCAACCCAGAAAGATGGAAGTACTCAAAATTCGAAAATTGGAAGGCAAGGGAGAAATTGAGATTGACTTACGCGTAGGGAGGGGAGGCTCAACTTGAGGAAGTGGTCCTGAACAAGCCTCGGGTCTAAATTCTGTAACAGAAGAGAATGATTCAGACTCTTGGACGAAAATTCAGAATGTTTTCTAGTAGAGAGAAGGCAGAGAAAAGTAGAGAGGGAGAAAGGTGCAAGGTGAGGGTGAAGTGTTGTTTCTGTGAAGTTGGTAGCAGAGAGAGGGTTTATGGATAAGAAAGAAAATTAAAGAAGGGTTCTCACAAGTTGAATAATAGTTATACTAATATTATTTTATTAATATCACATGATTTAAGTCAAATTAAGCATTGGGTTAGACATTATTATTGAGATTGAATCAGTTCAGTTTCAATAAATCATGAACTTAATTTATTTGTGTTGAATTAGTTCAAATTAAGTAATTGGAATGTATGGCACAATTAACGCTTCTAAAGTGAATAGAAATTGATTTGTTAATGAGTAATAATGAAATACGGAGGAACGATTATTTCATATGTAAATTTTACAGATAAAGAAAAGTATAATAAGATTTATATTTAAAATTACTTTTTAGCTTCAATACATGGTATTTTTAATCTTTTTTTTAATTCATAAGAGTGGATAATATAAATTAGAGATTAAAAAAATTGTATACACTGGAAGGAATGTTTTTTAATCAACTCTGGGATTTATAAATTGTATACACTAAAAAATTATATACACTGTTCTTGTTATGCTTATTAATAACTTCACATTTATAAATTCAATTCTAAAACCAGTGTTACAAATTATAGTATGTGAAGTAAATTAAGCAGGTTTAGTGAATGTATAACATCACTCCACGGATTAAAACCATTCAAATAGTCCGTTTTCAAGCCCCTCAAATCCATCCTTTTTCTTCCTCTCTTCTGATTCAATCTTCCAAAACACCACTCCACTGTTGCAAGTCTTTGAGGTACACCAGGTGAGAAAGACAGCAAACAGCATAGTAATCAACCATTCTGGGAATACAAGGTTGCATATGACTCCAACATTCACTCCTGGTAGCATACATGGTTTCGAAAAGGGTGCTATGTCATAGTCAATCAATGACTTGCAACAAAATTTAAGAGTTGTTACTCAAAGATTGGCCTGACATTTGCAATAGACTCTCTTCTGATCATGAAAGGTAGAGGGTCGAGTTGAATTGAAGATCGAATCAGGTTAGCTCATGAAAGTTGAGACGGATCGTTACCGACCAATGATTACACCAGATCGTCACGGGTCAAAGGTTGAGTTTGGTTAGTACAAGTCGAAGGTTGAGACATGTTGGTCCGGACCGAAAGTTGAGATAGACTGATCTAGACCAAAGCTTTAGACGTGTCAATCCAAACCAAAGATTGAGACGGTTGATTCAGACCGAAGGTCGGTTCAAGCTGAAGTTTTTGGTTTTTTAGTAATTGTTACTTATATGTTAATAATATATTTTATAAAAATATATTTTTTCATGCTTAAAAAAAATTCAATGAATTAGTCCTTGGAGACAAGACTTTTTGCGATATTTTGGCTATAGACTTTTTCACTTGAGAGTTTTTTTTGTCTTATAAACTTTTTTTTGTCCCAATCCATGTGGATTAGAGTTACAGATCAAATTGACAATTCTACTAATTTAGTGTTTTTTAAAAAAAACAAAAAGGCAAATCAAGTTAGGAAGATCAAGAGGAATTTATATAACTAGCTCATATACTTTACAAACCTAAAGAGAAAAAAATAGAATTAGAGATTTGAAAGAAAGGAAAAAATGCTTTAAACAAAAATATGACACATAGATTTTCTATTTTCTCTTGTCTTCTACTATACTCTAGTCAAAGAAAAAAAAATAAAAGTTAAAAGTTAAAAAAATAAAGAAAATATATTGAGAAATATTTAAAGAGAAAACGAAATAAAATAAAAATAATATAATTTATATTTAAAATATAACTTAAAATGTTAATCTTCATCATTTTTAAACCCCATTTATACTAAACATCTAAAAAAGCTCTTTGAAAAATATTTTAATTTAGAAGCTTTTAAATTCTTAAATTTAATTTAAAAATAGATTTAAGTAAGAAATACACCAAAGAGGACATTCTAGTGAAACATTAGATACAAGAGAAAAAATCACACCAAAGATCATTATTAATGAAGTTGATGAATGAAAATAGTTATATCTTATTTTATTAATAAAAATATTATTAATAACAAAAATTAAACTTTTATCGCAATAAATAATCTACTAAAAATGATATGATGTTTTTTAACGTAGAGATTTTTTTTTTTACTATACTGTAGAAATATTGAATTCTCACTTTTTTATAGATATAGTTTCATGCAAAATATTAACTAAAACTTTTTTTCTGTATAAAGGATTATATTTAAAAATTAAACCAGACATACAAACACATTTTTCAATTTCAAATGAACTAAATAAAATCTCATAAGAAACTTTTCATCACCATATATACCATTGTACATAATCTAATTCAATAGCTTTGTTGTTGGCAATGGTAACACATGCGAGTATTATTTATGACGGTTTGAGGCACCAATAGTTTATGTTTTCTGTATCGGACGTTGTTTCCGTTGCTAATACTTCTGAGGATTATAAAATAGTTCTGAACTTTGACTTTACATATTAACAAATATTAAACAGAATCAGATATTTTTTGTTTTCTTGTCTTTTTGTCTTCGGGTAATATTTTAATTCAACTTTTTAAAAGCATCAAAATTAACTTCATTTATTTATTTTTTTATATTTTATTATTTTTTTTACCAAAAAACTTGAATTATTATTTAAAAGAATTATCTTATGAGAAAAACTAAAGGCATTTTGTTTTAAGTAAAAGTACTTATTGTCTTTATTGTTACACATATACGCTAAATCCGTTTGTGTTGTTTTATGTATAGTTCTCACATTTTAAATATATTAATACAAAACTGATTATAAGCTTAAGATAAATTTTCTTTATTTTATGAAAAAAAAATTATTGGACTACTATTCGTTTAGTTTAAATTTTAATTTATACTTGAAGTCAATCCAAATTACATACCAAAATTTAATTAAACATTTATCAGGTTTAAATAATTGATTGGAAACAAAAAATAATTGTATACTCTCTTTGACTTTTAAGTTTTTCATACCGAAATTAAGAAATGGGATTTAATTTTAGATTTTTAATTCTTTTATCATTTATATTATTTAAAAAAGAAAGAATTAAATATATTTTGATTTTGGAGATATTAAATTTATCATTCTCAATTAATAACTATGAAAAAAGAAAAAAAAAGAAAAAACGTTCCTTAACTTGGTAGAAGTTATCAGTGGGACCAAGCTGAGAGAGATCCATTTCCATGCAATGCAATGTAATGCATCTTCTTCTTCTTCTTCTTCCTCGTCGAACCTTCGAAATCATAAACCTTTCTCTCTCTTTCCTCAAACAATTATTGTTTTTCACCCAACTTCCTTAATTCTCTGGTGCACCTTCTATTTGTATTAACAACATTATCCAAAAATTTCCTAATAATTCTTCACGCGATCAGTTTCAATTCAATGTTTTCTTGTGTCGTCTGTGTGCAATCAATTGCCCTTGTGCTAATTCCATCTGGGGTGTGACCCTTTTGCATGAAAGATCAAATCTTGAAGTTAAACCGATAATTCAATTGTGAGTTGTTTCCATCAATGGACAATTATGGGTCTTCACAACCTCCATATGGGTATCCAAGCCCTTATTTCTACCCTGGCAACACCCCTCAATACCCTCCTCCTGATCCATATGCACGACCACCGTATCCATATCCACCAAATGCTCCAGATACCTTCAACTACTCATACCCCCCACCTTCTCCACCACCCTCAGCACCTTATTCTAGCCACACACGCCATTTCACATACCCTTCTCCTTCTCATCCTCCACCATCACCACCATCTCATGATTCCTATGACATTTCTATGCCTCAATCAACCGATACTTATCCTTACCCTGACCACGATCCTCCAAGTAGTGATAGTTATAAGCCTCCTGTGGTTTCTATTCACCCTCCTTTGGATGATCACATGAGCATTGTCAGGCTGTCTGAGACCACAAGTACACTTGCATTGTTGACACAATCCCCTTCAATTTCAAATTACTATAGAGATGAGTTTTTTGGATTCTCTATCTACTCCCCCTCAGATTTGGATAAAGAGGACCCTACTAGACCTTCTGCTCAATCTGATGACTCAATGAGTAATCAGAGCTTGCAGATTGTCCCAGTTCAGAACAAAGCGTCTCTGCCAGTTCTGCTCCTGCATGGGAATTTGGATATTTGGGTTCATCGAGCCAAACACCTTCCAAACATGGACATGTTCCACAAGACTTTGGGAGATGTGTTTGGGAAGTTGCCTGTAAATGTCAACAAGGTGGATGGAACGGTGAGCCGGAAGATTACCAGTGATCCTTATGTAACAATTTCTGTGTCAAATGCTGTAATTGGGAGGACTTCTGTGATTAGCAATAGTGAAAATCCTGTGTGGGAGCAACATTTCTATGCTCCTGTTGCACATCATGTGGCTGAAGTTCATTTTGTTGTGAAGGACAGTGATGTGGTGGGTTCGCAGCTCATTGGTGTTGTGGCAGTTCCAGCTGAACAAATATACTCAGGGGAAAAGATAAATGGGAACTACCCTATTCTGAATAGCAGTGGGAAGCCTTGTAAGCCAGGTGCTGTCTTGAGATTATCCATTCAGTACATTCCAATTGAGAAACTCATCACATATGATCAAGGAGTTGGAGCTGGTCCTGAATATCATGGGGTTCCTGGCACGTATTTTCCATTGAGGAAAGGGGGAACTGTAACTCTTTATCAAGATGCTCATGTCCCAAGTGGTTCTCTACCTAATGTTATGCTTAACCATGGCTTGCATTATAATCATGGAAAGTGTTGGAATGACATCTTTGAAGCCATACGTACAGCTCAGAGATTGGTTTACATTACGGGGTGGTCTGTGTGGCACAAAGTTAGGTTGTTAAGGGATACTGACAATGCAACAGATTCCACCCTGGGTGAACTTCTTAGGACTAAGTCATCGGAGGGAGTAAGAGTGCTTCTACTTGTATGGGATGACCCTACATCAAGAAGCATTCTTGGTTACAAAATGGTTTGTAATGTTTCTTTTATGTTGCCTAATACTGTATTTCTGTTTTGGGGAGGATTAGGTGTGTGTTCGGTTTATTGTTTGCACTCATTCCAAGTCAGTTGAACAGGAAAGTATGTGTTACAATGGATTAATTTGAAATTGATATCCAATGTAGGACATGGTTTGCAAATGTCTGCATGTTTAAGTTTTTGCTGCATATTGTTATCATAATTAAGTCATTCTATTTCTTTTGGAAATTTTTTGATTGTGACAAGTGACAGCTTTGAAACTAACAATGGAAAGAAGTGGATGATGTTGGGTATGCAAATAGAAACTGAAGAACGTAAAAATTGTTCAAGAGTTGATTGTATATTTAACAAGGGCAAGTGAGTTCACTATTCATCTTGGAAGCCGCACTCTAAATTTTAGGAGAATCGGAGCATCTCATTTATTTTTGAAGGATTACTGTCATTCATTCTAATCTTTATTTTCATCTATTGTTTGTAATTTTGTAGTCCTTAGTTAATTCTGAGAATATGCTACTTATAATTTCCTTTTCTGTGGTATTCCTTCTTTCTATAACATGTATCATTTCTCACATGAAATAATACAGAGATGAAATGGCTTTCTTCATGCTCTGATCATAGTTCAGTAACAGTTAGTAAAAGCTATGTTTTTGTCTTTCCAATGACTGACATGGGCCTAAATAGGTCAATGTTATCTTCAAATATATCTCTGTTTGCAGTTGGATATTGGACTTTATATATATTGGCTTGTGGTTTTTCTTTTCCATATACAATTAATCTGTCTTCAAGTAATACTAATAATAGGTAACTTTCTATTGACCTAATCTAAATGATTGTTTCCATATGGTATGTGATCTTGCAAAGTCATTATTTTGTCCTTTTTTATTAACATTTCTAGCTTGGTTTATGAAATATACTTTATTTTGATTTTAAGACTTTTAAATAAATTTTGCTTTTTTCATTGAAATCTTAGTTTTATGATATGATTTTATTTTAATTATGCAAACTTATTTTGTTCTACATACAGGATGGTGTAATGGCAACTCATGATGAGGAAACTAGACGATTTTTCAAGCACTCTTCTGTGCAAGTGCTGCTTTGTCCCCGCATTGCTGGAAAACGACACAGCTGGGCCAAACAAAAGGTTTGGTTTGACAATGATTCTACCGTTAAAATATTTTTATTTACTGGAACAGTTGATTCATTGTCTTAGAAGATTTTAAACAATCTCCTCCTGTTCCAGTTCAGTATATATACTTTATGATGGACATACTACTACTGATGGGGTGGTTCCATTTGGTAGTTTGCCTAACTTCTTGTTATGAATGACAGGATTTATGACAAGGTTTAGTTTCTGTAGCGGTTTCTATTTCTGCATCTTTGCATTGGTCTCTGTATATAATATGTTCACATACTTCTACAACTCAGTTTTAGAGTTCGAAAATAACTTTTTTCTTTCTAATTATCAGGAAGTTGAAACAATATATACACATCATCAAAAAACTGTAATTGTGGATGCTGATGCTGGAAATGGCAAAAGAAAAATTGTGGCATTTGTTGGTGGACTTGATTTGTGTGATGGGCGATATGATAATCCTCACCATCCTATCTTTAGGACACTGGAGACACTGCATAAGGATGACTATCACAACCCTACTTTCACGGTAGTATATTTGTGTTTGGTTGTATTATTACTAGATTTATCCATCAATCATTTTGTAAACAACAAAAGTAAATGCTTAAATTAAAGCCACAAAGGTTTATAACTCCATTTTTTAGTAGTTCTTGAAGAAACCAAATTACAACAAAGAAACCAAACTTTTCCACTCATATTTAGAGCCTCACATATAATTAGAGTTGTCAAAATGGACTACTCAGCCTAGCCCACCAAGAGTTGGCAACTTGGTGGGCCAACCTAGCTGTTGGTCTCTTGGCAAGCGTACCAAATTTAACTATAGTATAATGATTTTGAAGTAAGAGTGTCGATCCCACAGGGAACGGATTCAATTAAAATAAATAATTATCTCAATCGGCGTATATACAAAGATATTCATTTGATTCATCATCATTTGTAATACTAAATTTGCATACAAGTAACACAGTAAAAGTAGAAAGTTTAGAAAAAGTTCATTAGGAGAATATAAACATACAACATTTGAATTTACCAATATTGATGCAACACCCAAAAATCATTTATACTGATTCCTCACATTTTGAAATCTATTCCTAGCATCACAATACATAAAGTATCATTGTTCAGATCAGATCTTTAGAAATATTTTCCGGTCAGATCTAAAAATCATAATTAGGAGTTTATTGATCAGATAGAATCAAGCATTAAAAACAGACAATAATACCAATATTGAGTAGAAACAGAAATGTTATATATAAATATCACCATATTACATCCAAATTTGAATTGATTACATTCAATCCCAAGAGAAAGGATTAGCCACACATGGCAGCCATTGAAATCCTAAGAGCTAAAGAAGAATATATAAAGATGATGCTTCATCGCCCTTTCCGTGGTTCTCTAGCACCTGATGCAAAAGTTCTTGCTTTCTCACCTTTTCACTTTCTGAACTCAAGGAATATAGATACTTCATGAGTTTTCGCATAAGCCACCTGATCCTCGTCTAAGCGAGAAGATACTTCATGCTGAAGAAAAGTCATCTCACTTGAGCAAAGCTATTCTCGCTTAGGCGAGAAATGCCAAACTTAACTGTCTTCTGCTCGAACTCTCGCTTGGGTGAGGTGCTTCTCGCTTAGGCGAGAATGGCTGCAAGTGTTCTTGCTTGGGCAAGATTGCTTTGGCTTGAGCAAACTGTGGCAGAAATTTTTCCCTTTTTTCTCTATTTCTTGATTTCTCATTTACTCTTCTTAAGTTCTTTCCTCTTCTACTTTAATTTATCTGAAAATACACAAAATAGGGATCAAATGATTTCTTTTATGTAGAAACTTGGACACATGTGGTTGAAGCTCATTTTTCTTAGATTAGGGAAAATCAAATATCATATAAACACAAATTACAAGCAGAAGTGCTAGAATTCCGTATGAAATTTACTAATTTTGGTACTTATCACTAGCTTACTCGTCAATAAGCTTCAAAAAGATGAGTTTTGACCCATTAGAGTTGGTGGGTCTAACGGATTGGCCCACTCAATTTAAAAGTTGCAAATTTTTAATTTTGATTTTTTTTTTTTTACTTCAATCTACTTTTTTCTAATATGAAAGTTGGAACCAAATTCCAAATTACTGGAATAACCTTGACAACAATATCATCATATTAATATGCATATATTGACCGTGACATATTTTAATATATACAAAATAATACACGTAAATAATAATTATAAATATCATATAATATGCATACCAAACACAAACATTAGATGAAAATTCTAGATAACATCCATCCAAACAATTATCACAGGTTGGTGAGCCACCAGCTCATCATAGGTTCAACTTGGATGGACTGGATTCTTGTTAGGCCAGGTTTGATTTTGGCTCGTCCCAAAATTTACGGTTCTTTCTAACTCAAACCTATGATGAGCTGGATTAACTTACTGACTTTGACAACTCTATAATATAATGTGTTGTTGCTATATAGATGGTCTTTGAACATGTAAATCTATTCCATATTTTTGACACATCTAAAATTTTCCTCAAATTCATGACAAATGCTCTCCTATTATAGCCTTGCAATAAAAAATAATGGAAGAATGTAGCTAAGAACTAAAAACGTTCCAATTTCAAAACATAGTTTGTGGCAGGAAGATCATATTATTCTGATGATGTTGATTGTACAATGATAGGGTAATACTGGTGGTTGTCCACGGGAGCCATGGCATGACTTACATTCTAAAATTGATGGTCCAGCAGCTTATGATGTTTTGACCAACTTTGAGGAGCGCTGGTTAAGAGCTGCGAAACCTAAAGGGTTAAAAAAGTTTACAAGTTCATATGATGATGCATTACTTAAGCTAGACAGAATAAAAGATGTTATCAGTTCATCTGATGATCTTGATCTTGATGAGGATAACAATCCTGCATCATGGCATGTTCAGGTGCTCAGTTGATTAGCGCTGAATGGAGATTTAGAATTTCTAGAAGCAGTTTATTTTTTTCTTATTTTCACTAGTTAAAGGAAATCATTAATATACATGCTTTTGGAATACAGATATTCCGTTCAATTGATTCAAATTCTGTCAAGGGATTTCCGAAGGTTTCAAGAAATGCATCAAGCGCAGTAAGTGAAAGGTTTTAATGTTTCTAAAGTTTCTTTCTCATTCTAGATTTCAATTCATCAGACTTGAGTCACCTTATGTTATGTGTGATGAAAGGATAGTTAAATATTATTGTGTTCATGCAGAATCTGGTATGTGGGAAGAATGTACTGATTGACATGAGTATACATACAGCATATATAAAGGCTATTCGCGCTGCACAACATTACATTTATATTGAGAATCAATATTTCATTGGGTCTTCATATAATTGGAGTCAATATAGAGACCTTGGTATGAAACTCTTATTTTTCATGTTTGCCTTTTTTTCCAGAATTCCTTCTTTTACTGTGCTGAAAATTTTGAAGGCATAAACTGTTATATTATCTTAGTTTTTATAAGGATCAAGCATCCTATGGGAAAATTCATTATGCAGAATTTTTATTTTACTAATTAAACTGAATGATCTACAAATTATCTAAAAGAAGAAAGACCACTTCCTTTCAAATCCATGTTATTTTGCAGCATTTTATATAGATCAAAGGCTCTGGAAATTACACGAGTATATAATAGCAGACAGTCTGGTACATTTTTTATATATCATTAAATTGTTTGTAGCCAAAGCTCTCTAAAATATACAGCAAACCTTTATGGTTTCCTTTGAAGGTTAATAATTGAATATTTAACTTGTTCTAACAGTATTTTCAAGGTGTTATCAAATGTTTAGTTCCTTGTATACATTCATGACATGTCAACTTTATCTTTTAGTTGCTCTTTTCCTTTGGCTACATAGGCAAGGAGGTTTGACCCTACAACCTCTAGCAAAATACTTGAACTTCTCACCACTAGACACTCCTGGTGGATTTTCTCTATCACAGACTGGGTGAAGAGGAATAACAAGGTTGATTAGATTGTTTCAAATATGTCCTTTTGACATTAAAACTTCCGTGTTTTTGCAGGTGCTAATAATTTAATTCCAATGGAAATTGCACTGAAGATTGCTGCAAAGATAAGAGCAAATGAGAGATTTGCAGTGTACATTGTTATTCCAATGTGGCCGGAGGGTGTTCCAACAGGTGCTGCCACTCAAAGGATTCTATTTTGGCAGGTATACTTCAATTCACAAGATATTTTTGTCTTACAAGGGTTTTGATTGAACTTTCATATTGTCAACCTGGAATCCTGCTCTATGAATCGTGATTTTTAACAAACATGACAAACATTATGAAGCTGGAACAACCTTTAAGTTGATAGTAGTTATGCAATTTCTAGCCCCAGAATATACTCTAAAAGAATCCTGGCTTCGTCACTAGTCTGAATGTTTTAATAAAAAGTGTAAAAATGCTTTAAAAAAATCTAGTATTAATTATTTATAGTTTATAGTTTAATAGAAATGAAAGGGGCTATGAGAAATATTCTTTTCAATTGCCTTCTATTCTGGCTTTCCTTTTATGAAATGTTTGAAATCAAGTCATTGAGATTTTTAATTTTTGACCCTGGCATTTAGTTGCATATAAGCTCTATTTTAATCATAGACCAGTACTACATTTTATTCTTCTATTCTTTCTGCTTTTGAGCAGGTAGCTGCTTTATCCAACTACTGAGCCTTTTCTTGTTACATTGAAGCAGCTGCTTAAAGGACTTGGTTCTTGCATTTCTTACTCTCTTCTCTTTTTCATTAATAATTTCAGCATAAAACAATGCAAATGATGTATGAAACAATTTACAAGGCTTTGGTTGAAGTTGGGCTTGAAGCAGCATTCTCTCCACAAGACTATTTGAACTTCTTCTGTCTTGGCAATAGGGAGGCAGTAGATGTGTATGAGAATGTTACTGTGTCTGGAAATCCTCCACCAGCGAATAGTCCACAAGTATGAATTCTATGTTTTCCCTTCTCAATTACATTTTTCTATTTGCACAGTGCCATGAATCTTTGAGTTTGTGTAAAGCTATATTAATCTAGTACCAATGAATAAAAGAAAAGTTTGTTCCAGATATTTTGATTTGACTATCATTATAAGCATCTTAAAGGGTCTGTTTTGTGGCATGCAATCACTTTCTAATGAATGTAACTGTAAATTTGTGTGGTGGTTCTCTTTTTCCAGGCAATTAGTAGAAACAATCGACGATTCATGATTTATGTTCATTCAAAAGGTATGATAGTTGATGATGAATATGTGATAGTGGGGTCTGCCAACATCAACCAGCGCTCTATGGAAGGAACAAGGGACACTGAGATTGCAATGGGTGCCTACCAACCTTATCATACTTGGGCAAGAAGACAGTTTTATCCACTTGGGCAGGTAAGCTTTTTTGAAGTCAGTACATTGTTAAATGTGTTTTCTGTTCCAAAGTTATTATGAAAAACTGTGTTTAGGCCCTAAACTATATTATAGAGTATTTAGTCCCTGTACTTTATGAAATTGAATGTAAACATCTTTTCCAACAAACAATATGTGGACAGTTTCTCATGTGACTCCACATGCCATTTGTTGGGAAATATGTTTTACATTGACTTTCATAAATATAGAGACTAAATACTGTATAGTTTAGTCCAGGGACTAAACACAATTTTTTATAGTAGTTTGGGACTAAAATTATATTTAACCTTTTTCTCAAGTCTTTATGGCAACCATTGAATGAAAAATCAATAGCTGAAGTTGTGATACATTATGTACTGGTATAACAATTTCTAATTCCATACACTAGCTTCTAAACTGCACATCTCACTCTTGGGGAGTTAAATCCAAGCAACCAGCCAACCTGGCCCTTGTCATCAGGCCAAAAAACCAGCATCTTTGGCTTCTTCAATTCCGCTACAAAATATGCATTTATGAATATAACTTTTGAAGGAACTCTATGTAACTTCTAATATGTTATGTTAAGCATGAAGTGAAAGAATATGGGTTGTGAATAGCTAGAATAGTAGAATAGTGTTATCACCAGAGTATGTTACTTTTACATTTATGTGACATTAACACATTTCCTGAACTGACTGTAATTCTTTGTGAAACTATACCATGAAGATCCATGGATATAGAATGTCACTTTGGGCAGAACATACAGGTACTATTGAAGACTGTTTTTCAGAACCAGAAAGCCTTGAATGTGTTAGGAGGATTAGAACAATGGGTGAACTGAACTGGAAACAATATGCATCAAATGATGCAACAGAGATGAAAGGGCATCTTCTCAAGTACCCTGTAGAAGTTGATAGAAAGGGTAAGGTAAGATCCCTTCCTGGTCAGGATGAGTTCCCTGATGTGGGTGGAAAGATTATAGGATCGTTTATTGCCATTCAGGAAAATCTAACCATTTGATCATTTTTTATGTTCACATTGTTGGTCATTAGGATGTACGATGAATGTAAATTAGAGACAATTTTGAAATGCAATGTAGTTGAAGGAACACCTGTGCAGTGTATATAGTGATAAAATCTTTTCCACTCATTTTCCTTGTATACTCACAAACCACTTGCTAAATATTATCACTCCCTCCTTTTCTATCAGTCTCGCTTACTGCTATAAACATGTTTTGCTAATTGTGACTAAGAAAACTACAGCTAAGAGGAACACTGAATCAATGATAATCTTGGCATACTTCTTTGCAAATCATCAGTAACATCTGAATCTCTTCACAATTTTTCTGAATGGTTTAGATTGTTGGCTTTGAAATTATGATTTTCTTACAACACGCATTGTCTATCTGTAGTGATTTATATGGGGAAGAAATTGTGATTTTCTTAAGCTTTCTAAGGAATTTAAGATTCCCAACAGAATATGCAGTTACTATCATACAAGTCACAAGCAACAGTTACTATCATCACCAATTAAAAACTGTCATTGAATTTTGATTCATAAATTGAAAACCCAACTGCAAATGATATTGTGTTGCAGAATTGAAATGTCATTACTAAAAAAAAACAAAACAATAATTAATACACATGGTTGCAATTCTCTGGTTGTGCATGGAAAAGACTTTGTTGAAACAGACAGAACTCACTTTGCTAATTTCTTCATTTTCAGAGATTAACTTGGTCACTTTCACAAAGGGATATATCTTACTACCAAGAAAAAAAAGAAATTGCATTGTTTCACACTGGTTGCATAAACACCTTCTCTCATTAAACAATCACATTTTCTCGTAAAATATCAATTTTAAGGGACCGTTTCTTACATTGAAGAATAAGAAAGTTGCATTTTCATGAGTTTCACTGGTTGTTTATATGTTGAAACTTTATTGTCAAGGTAGGAGTTGACATTAGGCATGCCACCAAAAAAGGGTAAGACACAATAACGTGACATAAATGGATTATCTAAGTGTCATTCCTTCCATTTTGGTTAAATGCAATTAGGTTGAGAGCTTTGCATGAATTGAATAGAAAGGTGGTAAATCAAACACAATGAAAACCAAAGCATCATACAATACAACTACATTTCTAAAGGTGAAAATATGAACAAGTTGTAACTTTTACAAAAAGCACCTATTCGGTAAGAAACAATCCATTGCCCTTTCTTCAAATCTTTTTAGTTTTCCTTAAAAGTTTAAACACAGTTAAGAGTTTCCTGTTTCTGGTACGTTGTTAAAAAATGCCATTTATAACAAGCATTTAAGTAAAAGTAGAATGTTTGTCACTGTTTTTTCCACTTTGCAAATTTTCCTACATGTTGTAGACTTTAAAAGTATTGGACCCTTGGTTATAGAGATTGGTTTCTCCTTCCTGCACCCCCATAATTTCTGACCACACCTCCTTAAAATAACTTTGTAAAAGTAACTCCTGAATTATCTGTTCTGGAAATTTTCTAGAACAAGCTTTCCTTCTGGAATTTTCAGAACATGACTTCCATAACAGAACTTTTGAAACTAAATTTCTAGAACACATGAAATGCATTTTGAAACCAAAATAGAATTTCAAGAATGAACTTTCCAAAATATAAGAGATACATTCAAAAATAGGATTTTTGGAACAAAATTTCCAAAACAAACTTCTTAGATAAATATATGATACCTTTCAGAAGGAGTTTTTCAAAACATGCTTCTCTTCTTCCTCCTCTCAAAGAGTGCAGTTGGAGCTGGTGGTGACAATAGCGACAATGGCACATGGTTTGGTACAGTAAGGAGTGTATATAGTAATTATGGGAGTACAAGAAGAAAAAATTATTGCCATGTATCTGGTGGACCCAAAATTTATTCACCAAGTTGGGCCACACCATAAGAAAACCAAAACCAAAACCAAAGTGGCACAAAGTTCATCCATCCTCAGAAAAATAGAAAGACACAAGACACCAATTAAGCTCCAACTCAAAACTTGTGTAACTTTATGATGAAGATAACTGAAGCAATCTGGTGGCAGCAATTTTTCCAGCATATTCTCTGCTATCACACATGGGCCATCCTGTCAAATTTGTGTGAAACAAAACAACCCAATTGCAAAACCAATCTTCAAAGCCAAGAGTTCTTCCTCCATGGTTTCAAGGACTGTCTGTGTCAGAAGGTGAGAGCATCTCATGCCACAAAATTTTATTTAGCTAGAATTTCCCTATTTGTTCCACTAACAAAGGATCCTTCAAGTGGCATCTTATCACTGACAGACCTACATGTACATGTCTGGTTTTGTTAAAATTATTATTAAGTATCCGAAAAAAAAATTTATTTTGTATTCCTAATCTTATATGTTTGAACTCACTGACCATTGTTTAGTTGAAAGTATACAAATATGTCACTTGATTTGTTCCATCGACTTAAGTTTTAGATCCGTCGGTGGTATTTACTACTCAGATAACCATAATAATTCTAGAGCTAATACGTGCAACAAATCTCGACTTCTAGAAAGAATGTATTTATTAGATAAAAGGTCAACGCAGGCTTTGTCTGTTGTCTTGATGCATCTTATCACCACTTTTATTGCACCCTTGCTATGTTTGCCATTCAAAGACATCCCAGTTCAGCTTATATGCTCACTGCTAAAGTTGTGTTGAACATAAACTCTGGCTGTGAATCAAAGTATAGTATAGGATGATGTCTGCATGTGATGTGTTAGCCACTAGCCTTACAGGGTATTCTCAAAATTGTTCTTATACCTAAATATATTCAGTACTTTCAGTGTACTCTACATGTTTGAACACTTGCCAACATGATGTACATATATAGTATAATTAGCAATAATCATGTTTTTTTAAGCATGATCCTTGAATTTGTATGTATGGAATAACATGTGTTCAAAGAATTTTAGTATTTCAAAGATTATCTTCTAACTCTATATATCAGCATATACCTTGAGTTCAGTGAAAGAAAATACAAAATGATTAATTAAGTTGGTACATGTTCATTAAGTGGCTACTTTGCTACTTATGAAACAAATTTCTATTCCACTTTTTTCCACATTGAAAATATTTTTTTATTATTTATATTTTACAGTTTTCCATGTGACATCTATGTTAGAAATGGTAAATAAATATATTCTCATGAATATTATTCAAAATTATATAGCATTTCTATGTTGATAGGATACAAGAATGGATATATCCAGTGTTGTATTTAATTCGGCATGAGAACGAGAATGCATATATGTATTACCTGATTAGGTAACTTATAAAATTTATTTTTTCTATTATATTTGTTCATCTTTTATTTTATTTGAAGAATTTTTTTCTACACAATTTTTCATCCTATCTCAATTGTACAATTCATTCGACATAATTAAGTTCACTTAAGTGTTCAAAGTATTTTCTCTTTCGTTATAATCTCAATTACACTTTTTTTTTTCTATTTT
>Ga0209389_1000519_pt1 | contig 23333 bp, 20 predicted proteins | sample CowpearedBW_FD_187526 | JGI IMG/M metagenome (GOLD analysis project Ga0209389, IMG submission 187526) | Root nodule microbial communities of legume samples collected from California, USA - Cow pea red BW (SPAdes) (version 2) | ecosystem: Host-associated > Plants > Roots > Nodule | place: USA...
GTATTATTATTGCTCTAACTATTATTATTATTATTATTATTATTATTATTATTATTATTATTATTATTATATTACTCATATTTTTATTATTATCGGTATAATTTGTTTAATCATTTTCTAAAATTCTTAGAGAGAAAAGTCTTATTCATTTCTATCATTAAAGACAATATAGAGCATAAGAATGAAAACATTTCTTTATATGAACGAATGTGTTTGTTTTAGTTATAATTAAATTAGTCTCAACTAAGCCTAAAAATTTATGTGTATAATTATTTTTATTTCTATTGGTAACAATAAATGAAATTATGGATAAATGAAATTATGGCTAACTGAATAATTTGTTCTGGTGATGTCTAAAACTAATAATTTTTTCTATTATATTAATTTATGATTTAATATCTTCTACTCTTACAATTGATAAAAATGTTCTATATCATGTGTATATTTTAAGTGTTTTGTATGAAAAAAATTATGAAATAATTTGTCAAATTAAAACTATTATTGTGTTATGAAAAACACTTGAACTTAGCTATGCATTTGCAAAGAAAAAAAAAAAGTTTAGCCTGATATTTATATGAAAAAAATGATTGATAATAAATATATTTTTTCATTAGATTTATGAATTTAAAAATATTATTTATGACAAAATTAAAATGAATTATTTTAATTGACATCATCATTATGATCATGCGTTTGAGAAAAAAAAAATCTTCGTATCAGAAATTGAGAGATGCTCAAGTAAAATTAAACTTGTCTTCTAGGAATTATTTTATTTTTTAAAAAGAGTTTTTCATATTTCTGGATTTAAAAACTTCCTTGCTGCTCAATAAGGTTATGGAATGGTTTTTATGTACAATAAATTATTATTTCTAGATATGTGTTGATTGGTACATCATATATTTGTGGTGGTTGGTTTGAGTTAAGTACCTTTATCTTATAATAAAATATTTAGTAATTTTTTCTATAATTATTACAAAATTTAAGTTGTAATATATGACATACTATTATTACAATTGTTGAGAAGTTTGGTTAGAGATCATTCAAATTATAAAGATTTGAGGTACAAAATTAATTAAATAGAGAAGTGATGATACATGTCTTTATAAATGAATGTTTTTGTGTAAAACTTATGGTATTATTCATTAAGGAACATATTCATAATTTAATGAAGCTTCGACACGCCATGAGAATGGCGCCTCCGTGTCGAACTCCCGTGGCGGACACGAACATGTGACCGATGTGCATACGACACCATGTCAAAAATATGGGGTGTTGGGCCCAACACGACCTTGTTTAGGGACACACTAAAGAAGACACGACCTGACTCGAGAAGGCGTAACGATGGCTCCTCTAGGTTGGATGACAACATTGGTGTTGAGGATCATGGTGGTCTCCGATCTAGTATTGGAAAGTTGAGGGAGATCATGTTGACTCTACTTAAGCCTTCGATTGCACCGATGTCACCAACAACGACTATGATGGATGGCAGGGCCGACTCATGGGTAAAGCAAGTAAAACACTCGCTTTAGGCCTCCAACAAAATAGGCCTCAAATTTTTTTTTTACTACTAATATTTCTATCTTAAATTTATTATAAAATTATTTTTAAGAAAAAAGGCCTCAAAATGTTTTTTAGTATACCTCTATTAAATTAATTATAAAATTATGTTTAAGAAAGAAAAGGCCCAAAAAAATATTTTATTGCTAATATAACTATATTAAATTAATTATAAGTTTATGTTTGAACATAAAATTTAATTAAATTAATATTGTATAATATTTTTTATTGGTATTAAAAATGATAATTAATGAGTTAAATTTTTTTTGAGTAAGTTATAAATTTATTTACGAAATGAGAATGATTAGCGATATCTGTATTCTCTTACAGTCAAGGAAAATATACTTTGACTCATATCTTTTGACTGCCATCATTTACTCCCTCACACGTGGCTTAGGGTGGGTCATTGATTCTTTTAAAGAAAAAGATAGTGGTACATTAATCAATGATCCACACTAAACCACGTCAGAAAGTAAAGGATGAGAGTCAAAAATTAGAAGTCATAGTATCATTGTCTTATAATCAATATGTATTCTATTTTCTTCTTTTATCTCTCTGTGACTACTCTTGCCTCTCCTTACTTTCTTCTCTTCCAAGAGTCATTTTTTAGGGGTTTAGCATATTACATTCCTTGAATCTTCTAATCTTGAATATCATGTTGTTCGTATGTACCAATATTTTCATCCTCATTTTCTATTAGTATGTTTTTTCTTTCTTTGTGTGTTGCTGTTATTTTTATTTTGTTTTGGATTTTTATTAAAATTAGAAATTCATTTCTTCTGTCCAATTTTGTTTTTCGGTATTTTTCAATTTACGAGTTTCAAGAGTGTTTTTTTTCATATATCTTGCTCACTTACTATAGAAGAACAATAGTTTTTTATTTTTATTAATGATTAATCTTAAAATAAACTCTGTATGTTTGTGAAAGAGTTGAGAGTTGAGAAGGAGAGATGTTTAAGACTTTAAGATACTACAAACCTGCTATCAAGTTTACTTCCTTGAAAATCAAAACCAGGTTTTATTGTTTTAATTCATTCATTTTGTATACATATCTTTAGTAGTATTTTATATATTATTATTTTATATAAAAATATATAGATATGTCAACTAGAAATTTGAATAAGGTTATTCAGAAATCCAAAAAAAATAGAAGAATTGAGGAATTAATTCCATCACAAAAAGGAGCTATGAATAAATTTATAAAAATAGATAAGAAAAATGAATTAGAAAATATAGGTGGGTGCTTTTTAATGAACAAGATAATAACAATGTAGATATAGGTGAAAACAACAATAGGAAGATAAGTAATAAGTGATTACGTAATGTTAACAATTTCAATGTCAGTTGTTTCAGCCGAAAAGGAGTTTCTCAAAGCTAAAGATAATAAAAACTTATTTAAAATAAAAAATTTCCAAGAAAGATGGGATGAATTGGCCCTATTTATCTATTAAAAAATAAATGTTAAATAAAATTAATTGTAACAATTTAATAAATAATTTTACATAAAAAGAAAATTAAAAAAAAAATTTAAATAAAAGACTTTAATTTTTAAATTTATTTTAGACTTTCCAAACTCTTGAATGGTCTCTAATGGATGGAGGGGTTGCAAAGGCGTCAACCGGTGTCCGAGTTCTTGTGACAGAATAATATGGAGGAGAACTAAAAAATGATGTATGAGACGAAGGCAAGTGATCTTTTGTTTTCTTAATAAATTAATAATTTATTATATTATTTAATATCTTTATATGTCACGCATCCCACATAAATGTTTTTCACCTTGTTTTCAACTTAAAAAGAATCAATATTTTTCAATATTATTCTTTAAATATCAATTATATTATTTATATTTATATATTATTTAAATATATTTATTTGAAATTTCTAATTAATATGGGTTTTTAATATTAATTAATATATTATTTATATATATTATGTAAATATAATTATTTAATTTTTTATTAATATAATTACTTAAATATTATTTAACATATTACTTTTATTTAAATATAGTTTATTTGTAACGTCCCAATTAAATAGATAAAACCAATTTAATAAAATGTCGCATACATGAATATTCAGAGAGTACGAAGTTTGGGATATGAAGGTACACAATACACCAAACATATCCATAACAAAAGAGAAGAGGCACCACAATGCCTAAAACAAAGAGAAATAGTTCTAAAGGTAGTACAAGGTCTTGTCCAAAACAAGAGAATCATAAACTATTAGGTCTCTTTCAGCTGTAGGCTCCATAGTGAGCCCAAAAACCCGTCCAACCCTCAAGCTGCAACGTCTCTACTATCATTACCACTGCCAGGGATTCTCACATTTGTTCACATCAATGAAATTGATTATCATCGCAATAGGGAAAGCCACACACAATATACAAGCAAGCGAAAGGGTAAGCTAGTGTAAAGGAATCTTATATCATAACTGTCAACATGCAGTTTCAGAGTCAATCATAAATAACAGACATTCACACATGGATTACCAAATTATCTAAGATCCCAAGACTTGACCATTCGGATACGTAAAATGAGGCACCACCACGAGACAGTGGAATTACGTCCTAGCAGTGAGGCGTCACCACGAGGCCTTCGCAAAATTACACCCTTACATGAGGCACCACCACGTGGCCTTCGTGGAATTACGTTCTAGCCTTGAGGCACCACCACGATACTCGCATGGGATTACGTCCTGATGTTGAGGCACCACCACGATACTCGCGTGGGATTGCATCCTTAAGTTGAGGCACCACCATGAACTCTCACCACGAGGTTCATGGAATTAAGTCCAATAAGTAAGGCACCACCAATGAATCTCCCTAGGGAGGTCCATGGGATTACGTCCTACAGATGAAGCACCACCATGAGCTCTCACTACAAGAGTCATGGAATTACGCCCTACTCACGCTTTGTACATATTCCACCAACCAATCAGAAAGTTCTCATAATACTATTTTCATGTGTAAACAACCTATCCTACAACTCATGCTTTCCAATTCATACACATTAAAGCAACATACCATTTCCATCTCAACCTCATATATTAATCATGGCATCATCCCTCAAACCTTCTAGTAAAGCATTTCGATAATACGAGCAAGCAACATATCAGTGAACCATTCAACAAAAGTACCAAAGCCTGCCCCCCAGTCTCGCTCAAGCTAACAGGTCTCGTTCAGGCGAGAGAGATCCTCTCGCTTAGGCGAGCCTCTCATCGCCTAAGCGAGATTTCGAGTAGTGGAACAGTAGCCCCTGCGGATTCTCGCTCAGGTGAGTCCCTTCTCGCCTAGGCGAGATCACGCCTCGCTAAAAGTTGGAAGCCAGTCGCCTGAGCGACAATTGCACAGAAAAACTTGGGCGAGCCTCTACTAGTCTCGCCTGGACGGACATGCTCGCTTGGGCGAGAAAGACAATGCTCACCACTGTTCACTCGTGAAAACGCAGAAATAACACAAAAACAAAATCATGCTTTCACCAATATCAAGCAATCAAACCACAAGCATATTTCACACATATGATTCAAACTCAGAAAGTATACGAAAATTCAAATAACTATAAACCCTAGCTTCCCTTACCTGGAAAGGGCTTATACGAGACTTCGACACCAACTACGGAGTGCAACAACTCCAGAAACAGTCTTAGAAACTGGAAGAACAGTGGGGCAGTAAAAGAACAGAGTTACTATGGAAGCCTAAATGGAAGAACACAAAAATAAGCTTTAGGGAGTACAGGTACGAGTTTGAGAATCACTTACATGGAGCAAAAAATAAAAAATGAGCTCGAGCAAACTTGGCCAAGATCAGAGTTAAACCCTAGCAGAGCGTTCTGAAAGGAAAAGGGGTAGCATTTTAGGTTCTGTTTGCCAGAATGAGACTGAATGGGGAAACTCTAGCAACTTTAGGGGCCTTAGCACCCTATGGGTCAGCCCTTAGGCCCAACAGATTAATGCCAACTCTTAAACATTAGGGCAGAAATAAAACTGGGCCTTACATTATTTAAAAATAATTATCTATTTAATATTATATATATATATATGTATATATTTATGGCCTGTATTTTTATAATTTAATCGTATCCTAGTGTTTGTATCCATTTATGTGTTTGGGCTTTATAGTGACTATTTATTTTTTAACATTCATATTGAGAGGAAGCATGTTGGTGAACAGGGTGATTGGGTTGTTCTGGTTATTGAGAATTCATAACTGCTATCACTTTGAAAGCTAGAGAGATATAGAGAAAGTAAGGAAAATTCTGATATATTTAGTGTGTTAAAATGTTAGATATACATGTCTTATATATAGAGTTCTAAAATAGAAAAAACATAAACTACCAATATTGATAAACCGGTAAAACCCAACAACCCCCATAAGCTCATGAGTGAATATCAATCATTCCGAGCTTAGATACAACAATTTTAAAGATGCCAGGATCAAGAGGCTCTGTAAAGACATTTGCTGCTTGATGTGTGGAGGTTATCAGAAGGAGTTGAAAGAGCTTGGCTTGAACCTTCTCACAAACGACGTGACAATCTATTTCTATATGTTTCGTTCGCTCGTGAAAGATGGGGTTCAAAGCAATGTGACATGCTGATTGGTTGTCGCAGTAAACCACAACTGGTTCCTTGGATTTAATCCTTAGCTCATCCATTAGGTATTTCAGCCATTGTATCTCGCAAGTGAGAGTGGCAAGGGCCCTATACTCTGCTTCTGCTGAAGACCTTGAGACAGTGGACTGTTTTTTTGATTTCCAACTTATTAAGGATGACCCAAGGAAGATGCAAAACCTAGTTGTGGATCGTCGTGAGTTGGGGCAAGTTGCCTAGTCCCTCACAGAACCCCTTTATTTGTAGGCTTGAGTTGCTGGGAAAGAAGAGACTCTATCCAGGTGCCATCTTAATGTATCGAAGCACACGGTTGGCAGTTGTGAGGTGTTCTTCTGTGGGAGCTTGAATGAATTGACTCAAAAACTGTACCGTGTATCCGATGTTTGGTCTGGTGTTCGTAAGGTAGAGGAGACGTCCTATCAGCCTTTGATATGGACTGATGTCCTTAAGAGGAGTTCCATCTTCAAACATAATTTTAGTGTCTTTAGTAATAGGGGTAACACAGACTTTTGAGGCAAGAAGACCATTGTCAGACAAGATGTCCAAGGCATATTTCCTTTGGGAAACATGTATTCCCTCTCTTGATCTAGCAATCTCCAGCCCGAGGAAATACTTCATTTTTTCCAAATTCTTTACCTTGAAGGTGTCATCTAAAGACTGCATGATCTGCTCAATGTGAGGGAGATGATTTCCTGCAAGTATAATATCATCAACGTAGACTAATAAAATAGTGATGTTAGTTTCGAATATCTTTGTAAACAAGGAATGGTCATATGCAGATTGAGAAAAACCACAAGCTTTAAGGTGATATGAAAGTTTGGCAAACCATTGCCTGCTGGCTTGCTTCAAGCCATGTAGGGACTTCCTCAGTCTGCAAACCTGCCTATTCTCTATACCACTACACCCTGGTGGAGGAAGCATATAAACTTCTTCATCTAGCTTTCCATGAAGGAAAGCATTGTTCACGTCCAACTGCTTCAAATGCCTATTTTGTGCAGAGGAAATGACAAGGAGAAATCTAATGGTGGTCAATTTTGCTATAGGGGAAAAAGTATCCAAATAATCGATGCCCTTTAGTTGAGTGTAGCCCTTGGCTACAAGTCTTGCTTTGTAACGTTCCACTTCACCACTTGCATTGTATTTTATCTTATAAACCCATATACATCCTATGGGTTTTTTGCCTTGTGGAGGATCAACAACTTCCCAAGTCTTATTCTGTTCAAGGGCTTTAATTTCTTCTATCATGGTCTTCCTCCATTCAGGAAAAACAACAACTTCATTGTGAGAGTGCGACTCTTTGTTGATGGATACAGTAAGAACATATTTCATGTGTGAAGGAGAAAGTCTACTATAATTAAGACAAGAAGATAAAGGATGAAGAACATTAGTATCGTTACTATTTATATGAGAGCTAAGTTGGCAGTGATAATCCTGTAAACAGGTGGTAGTTCTTCTATTTCGAGTGGAACGTCTCAAAGGATCAATGATGTTTTGAATATGAGATTTAGTGTAGGGCTGAAGATGTTCAGTTTGAGTGTTATCAGTGTTGTAATTAATAGGTTCAAAAAGGTGATTAAAGTCAGATATCTGATATGCTTTATTTTCTTGTAAAACAGGATCAATTTGATTGGCATAAAGAAACACTTTTTCATAGAAACTAACATCTCTAGAAACAAAAATCTCCCTACTCTTAATGTCCAACATAACATATGCTTCAGTGCCATTTGATAACCTAAGAACACACATTTCCTAGTTCTTGTGTCAAATTTAGATCTATTTCTTTGTAAGCAATAGGCAAAACACAAGGATCCAAAAACCTTAACATCATCGAAATTGGGTGTGGTTTTATAGACTAACTCATAAGGGATTTTTCCTTTCAAGACTTTAGTAGGCAAACGATTTATCAGGAAAACAGACTGCATAATAGCATAGGACCAGAAAACCATGGGAATATTGCATTGAAAAATGAGACTTCTACAAACTTCCAGAATATGTCTATGTTTTCTTTCTACAATAGAGTTTTGTTGGGGAGTTTCTATGCATCTCTAGTTTCAGCTTTTGTTTTCATCAGAAATATCCAATAGAACCTATAGTGATCATCTACTATAGTCAGAAAAAATCTATGCCCATGTATAAAGGTGGTGCTGTAAGGCCCCCAAATGTTGACATGTATCAAATCAAAAATATGTTCAGAATATGAATTACTATTATTAAAAGAAAGTCTAGTTTGTCTTGAGAAATGACAAACATCACAAGGTTTGGTTTCACTAAACACAATGCAAGGAAAACGTTTACTGATAAGATGTAAATCTTTATCTGACGGATGCCCCAAAGCCTTTTGTGCTATATTCCCTCGTCTTGGCTTTTTGAGCTGTCACTTCGTGCCTCACTAATGCTGGAAAAGGAGTTCACAATCCTTGCTGCCTCTAACAATTTCAGTATGTATAACCCTTCTTGTAGCCTAGCTTCTCCAATCATCTTCAAAGAACACGCATCTTGGATCTGACACAACTCAGAGGAAAAAATTAGCTTCCAATTGTGGTATTTAACAATCTTTTGCACAAAGATAAGATTAAAAGAAAATTCAGGTACAAAGGACACATTATACAGGAAAAAATTCTCAAAAAGTTTCACAGTGCCATTATAATGTGCAAATATATGTGATCCATTCGGTAGTTTAATGCATGTGGGCTTTATCTTTCTAAAAACCACAAAATTAGAAGCATTAAAGGTAACATGATATGTTGCCTCTGTATCTAAAATCCATGTATTATTTCTGGTCTTACCATCAGAGGCTTTCTCACCAGTGGAATCAGTCACGAGATTGTTAACCTTGTGTGAAACGTCGCCTTTGACTTCTTGAATCAACTTCATGATTTGATGCATTTGTGCATCTGAGAAAAGATTACTTTCTTTTCTTATTTGTTGATCTTGCTGTTTATTCACAGTTTCTTCCTTCTCAGTAATAGTGTTGTTAACAACCTTTTCACCTTTGGTCTTATACCAAGGAGGATTACCGTGCTTTGCATATCACTCATCTACGGTGTGGTATAATTTGTGGCAATAGCTGCATTGTTTGCCATTATTCTGATTTTTGTGCTTGCCTCATCCTTGCCCCTTCCAATTCTCATTATTACTTTTGGAGGTTCTTTGATCCTCAGTGGTTGCTGCACTTATCAAGATCTTATTGGCTTCTATGGTATTTCCAGCAAGTTGTCGTTCTTGTTGCATAACAAGAGAGAAAACACGATTTATACCTAGTAATGGTTCCATCAACAAAATTTGGGTCTTCACAGTACCATAAACATCATTGAGACCTTCAAGAAACACATGATGTACTCGAATTCTTTGTGCTTGATAACTATTTTAATGAAATCACATTCACACTTAACCTTGTAGGTGCAGCCCAACGTTGGTCTGAGAGATTCAAGTGCCTCCTACAATGCTTTTAGATCTGTGAAGAAAACTATGACAGATCTTTCTCTCTGTTTGGTTGAGTGTAGTTCTTGAAGGAGATCATAGATCCTGAAATGGTCCCCTTTCGAAAAACATTCGCGAAGATCGTCCTACAAATCTTTCACGTTTTCAATGTACACGACGCTTTGAGCGATTTGGGAATTCATGGCGCGCGTCAACCATGATATTACTATCATGTTGCATCTTTCTCAGGCGTCATGGAAGGTAGTTCCTTGTTCTGGAGTTTTGACACTACTATCGAGAAATTTGTGTTTGTTCTTGGAAATCAAGGCATGTTTCATGGCACGACTCCAAGCATGGTAATTGGCCCCATCAAGCTGAATGTTGATCAACGTTGCCCCTGGATTTTCACCAGGATGCAAGTAAAAAGAACTTGAAGGATTCTGAGATTCATTTGTGGTAGCGGTATCCCCTGACGCCATCAAGAAAGCAAGAAGAAAACAAAAGGATTTCGAATGAAAAGAGAAGAGAAACAATGAGGGAGACCTGACTTAGCGGAAGCAAATGCTTCTGATACCATATTGAGAATACATGACTGCTATCACTTTGATAGCCAGAGAGACAAAGAGAAAGTAAGGAAATTTTTGATATATTCAGCGTGTTAAAATGTTAGGTATACATGGCTTATATACAGAATTCTAAAACAAAAAAAAACAGAAACAAAAAATATTGATAAACCGGTAAAACCCAACACTGGTTGATGATTTAACCTCTATCATTATTACGATGTCTATTATGATGAGTTGTTATTGGTTTTAGCCTGTAACATACGTTTTACTATTTAGCATAGAACTAATTACTCGTAGTAACTAATCTATTATATTTAAAATGGAGAGTCTTAGTTTAAACTTACGTGCGAAGTGTAATTGTTTTACTTTTTGATTGTCCATTTGGTAATGTGAAATTGGGCTTGCCATATCCACACTTGAATAAAATCTATCCTGTAACATCCTGTAATGTTCAGGTTCTAAACTTTGGAATTTAAAATGTTCCATTTTTTATGGTTTGTTGTGAAACATAGGAAGGGGATTTTAAGAGGGCCCTAATTGTGTATTTCCTTGTGTAGGTTGAGCAATAGGTTATTGAAGTGGTCAATCATATAGGTTAAATTGCAACAAAATTTCCAAAGAAGTGTGCAATAATTTTTTATCTTTCACGAGGGTAATTAGCTATAACTGTTAATAAACTGTATTTACTTTAGGAATGACTATTTTGATTTGCGACTTGTTTTTCACTTTTATGACTAAGTGAACTTGTAGGAGATATTATGACACATGCACATGCTATGAAATGTCTAAGTACTTTTTGTGAAGTTGTTGATCAAAGATTAATTTTTGAAAGACTAAGCATGGTTTCCCTTGATAAGCATATATGTTAGTTGTTTTAGGGCATATGTGTGTCCAAGTAGGTGAATCCTATAAACAAACATTTATACAAGGTGAATTTAGTGTCAATTATGCGTGTTTTTGTGAAAGATGGTTGGCTTAGCAAAATGATATCATATTTTGTTATAGTACTAATTGTCATTGACTATTATTCTTTGGTAGAAAACTCTCTCAAAGATGGTTGGCTTAGCAAAATCATATCATATTTTGTTATAGTACTAATTTTCATTGACTATTATTCTTTGGTAGAAAACTCTAACAATACCCTTTTTTGGTACAGGGTAGTAAATGGTTTTCTTGAGTACCTTGGCAAAGATCTTAGAATCATCCATCACATTGTTCTACATGGTGCACCTTTTTTAAATAAGTTATAGTTGAAAATTAATTTGGTGGTGTGTCTTGAAGGAAAAACTTGTAGGGAACATGATATGAACCATGAAAAAAAAGAGCAGTGCAATAATAAGCAAGGTTATGAGAAGCTCAATAGAAAGAAGAAAAGGCCCAATTGGATGGGGTATTTTGTTACTGATCAGGATAAACATAAAAAATAAAGTTTATCTTTTTCCTATTGTTTGTTATGGTTAACGAATTATATCTATCGTAGATTTTCCCTTTTTCCTTCCAAAGAATAAGATAGAAAAAACTTCTACTATCTTCTCTTTTTGTTTCGCTTCTTTGCCTTATTTGTTCTATTTCCCGCTCCCTCAATTCTCCTTCGAGCAAATGATTTTCTCTGATAACATATCAATTGGTGCTTTCACTGAGAGGTTATGACAAATCTTCTAATGTTATTTGTCAACACCCAATTTTAATAATAATAATCTTATTTTTCTTATTTTCTAGACAACTAACTTAAATATGTAACCAAAAGTTTTAAAATAGAAAAATAAACTAAATAGAAAAATAAGGAAAAAAAACTTCTGTAATAAAAATAAGTTTTTAAAAGATAAACACAAAAAAAAACAAAAAAAAATGATTAAGAATAAGATATATATAATAAAGTAAAAAAAATAAAATAAAAATAAAAAGATATATATAACTTTTACTAAAGAAAGAAGTAAAATTAAAATTAGAAAAAGTAAGGACATTTCAAAATAAGTGGTTATATGTTACTGTTATTCAACTGCATCCTCCTTATACTCCCTCGATCTAGATTCTCTCCCTATTTCTCTCAACTTCAACACATAGTTAATATCTTAGATGATGCTAAAAAGAATAGAAAAAAGGTCTCAGGATCTCATAATTACTCTCTTTGCTTTTTTTTTTTCTTTCTTTGCTTCATTAAACAAGGTTTTTTCACACAACAAATAACGATACATTTCTTGTTTATCCACGGTCATCTTCTTCCCAAGGTCAAAAAGATCCTTTCTGAATTTCACCCTCATCATCTTTTATTAGTGATCATTCTAGAACAACTCACACTAAGAAATCACACACTTCTGTACAAAACACAGAAAAAACACCTGAAAAATACTCCTTGGAGGGGCATAACCCGCACCAACCCACGTTTCATGGGTCTCCTTCTTCCTCTTCACCACATAATTCCTCCATGTTCTCTGAAACCTATTCACGTTCCGCACCCTCCACCATCACCAATTCCCTAAGACCACCAACGCAGAGCCTCTTCGGAATTCCCCTTCCTTCTCCGCCAATCCCACACGACGACCCTAATTCAACAAAAATCATCTTGTTTCTTTCGATTTCCTCCATCCGCAGCACAATTGTGACGAAGCCACCTGCAGAAAACGTGACCACCACCATTCCACCATCCCTGTCATTTCCGGTGCTATATTCATGTTAAAAACTGTGTATCGGTGTGGAATTTTTGATAATGCGTGAGTTTGAAAAGTGTGCTTAAATGAAGTGAGGTTACATAATTTGGAGTGGCTAGGAATGTTTTTCAGAGAAGTAGTTTCATATGTTTCAGTATAGGTTAACTCAATTCATTACTTGCGCACCCCATTCTTATACATTTCACCTTTGTTCATTTACCTGTACCCATTGTAAATACTTACACCCTATCGGATTGTTAATTAGAAATTTATGCCGTCTGCACCCCTGATTTAGCTATCATACCCATGCTTTATGCTTCATTTGGTTTTATGTTTTTTTATATATAAATTTATTTTTCTCTTTTAAATCAAAATGTTTTCCTAAATAAAGTTTGATTATCATGTAGTCTCATGCTTGCTTGATAATTAAGTGTTTTTCTTAAATAAATTTTAATTATCATGTCTAGTCTCGGACTTGCTTGATAATTAAATGTTTTTTTAATTATCATGATTTTCATAATTTAAATTATTATGTCGAGTCTCGGACTTGCTTGATAATCATTTTTCATAACTTTAATTATCATGTTGAGTCCCAAACTCGCTTGATAATCATGATTTTTCATAACTTTAATTATCATGATTTTCATAATTTAAATTATTATGTCGAGTCCCGGACTTGCCTGATAATCATTGTTCATAAATTTAATTATCATGTCGAGTCTCGGACTTGCTTGATAATCATTTATCATAACTTTAATTATCATGTCGAGTCTCGGACTCGCTTGATAATAATTAATTTTCATAACTTTAATAATCATGATAAGTCTTAGACTTTCTTGATAATTAAAATATTTTAAAATATTTTTCATAACATTCATTATCATGTCGAGCTCAAACTCGTTTGATAATCATTATTTTTCAAAACTTTAATTATCATATAGAGTCCCAGACTCGCGCTTTTTAGAACTGCCATGGAATTAATATAGTTTTTTATTGTTATAGAATTTTATGTGAAAGACATTTTGCGGTAAATTAAAATTAAGTTTATCTCTAATTAAGTTTATCTCTAATTAGACATATATTTTATATATTTGAATTTCCATTTTTTTATTATAATTATAATAAGAATATAATACTTTTTAGAAAGTTTTCCCCAAGCTTGATAATAATTATCTTCATAATTATTTTCATAACATTAATTATCATGTCGAGTTCCGAACTCGCTTGATAATCATTATTTTCATAATTGTAATTATCATGTCGAGTCCCAGACTTGTTTGTTAATAATCATTTTTTTAATAACTTTAATTATCATGTCGAGTCTTGTACTCGCTTGATGATCATAATTTTTTATAGCTTTAATTATTATATCGAGTCTCGGACTCGCTTGATAATCATAGTTTTCATGACATTAATTATCATGTCGAGTCTTGGACTCGCTTGATTATCAATATTTTTCATAACTTTAATTATCATGTCTAGTCTTTGACTTGCTTGATAAATAATAATTTTTCATAACTTTAATTATCATATCGAGTCCCAAACTCGTTTGATAATCATTATTTTTCATGACATTAATTATCATGTCGAGTCTTAGACTCGTTTGATAATCATTATTTTTCATAACTTAATTATCATGTCGAGTCTCAGACTCGCTTGATAATAATTATTTTTCATAATTTTAATTATCATATCGAGTCCCGAACTTGCTTGATAATAATTTTTCATAACTTTAATTATCATGTCAAGTACCAGACTCTTTTGATAATCATTATTTTTCATAATATTAATTATCATGTTGAATCTCATACTCGCTTGATAATCATTATTTTTTATAACATTAATTATCATGCCGAGTCTTGTTCTCGCTTGATAATCATTAGTTGTTATACTTTTTAATTATCTTTTTGGGTCTCGGACTTGCTTGATAATTACTTTTTACAACATACAAAACTTCTCTAAAACAATTTGAGTTTACAAACCCTTCTATCTTTTCTAAATAGTTTTTTCATCTAGAACTGCATGATCCCTGATTCTTCGTTCTGATTTGAGATACGTAGGAGCAAGGTCAATCCTTATCGGGTTTACCTTCCAAAAGTCACATATTTTTCAAACAGTTTTTTTAATTATTATTTTTTATTTTAGAATTACGTGATCCATAATTTTCCATTTTGAATGGAAATACGTAGGACAAGGCCAAGTCATTGTCGGGTTAACCTTCAAAAAAATTAAAATCTTTTCAAAATCATTTTTCATAGTCTTTTATTTAGAACTACGTGATTCCTGATTTTTCATTTTGAATGGAAATACGTAGGAGCGAGGCCAAGTCCTTGTCGGGTTCACCTCCCACAAATTTAAAATGTTTTTAAGATCTTTTTCCAAATAGTTTTTTAAGAACTACGTAACCTTGATTCTCCATTGCAAATGAAGATACGTAGGAGCAAGGTCAATCCTTGTCGGGCCCAACTAAAATTTTCAACAATATTTTATTTACCAATTTGTATTTTTCTGTCTGTTTGATGTTTTGGGGGAAAACTAATATTTTAAACATTTAATTAATTTTGCACACTTAATTAAAGGGAATCGTTTTTGGACGGACGTTGTGGGGTGCTAATACCTTTCCCACACGTAACTGACTCTCAAACCCGAACTTGGTTTCAAAGACTATTTCTTTTTAAGGTTTTTCTATAATTTTCCTTAATAAACTATGGTGGCGACTCTTCTGTATTTTTAAAATAATTTTTTCGTCATCCCATCATGACCCCGGTTGCGACATTGTTGAATCAGCCACCCTTGAAACCGTTAATCTCCACCATTAGAACCATCTCCACCAAGTTAGAAAACCTCGAAAACACCCTAGCTAAATCCAAAGTGAAACCCAGCTTACAAGTGGACCCATCAGTCCAACCCATACCTACTCACATTAGGTTGGAGGTTCTGAGATTTAACAGTAACGATCCTTTAGGTTGGACATTCAATGTGAACCATTTTTTTATTATCATTGGACTATTGATGAGCAATGGTTGCATATTGCCTCTTTCTATATGGAATGTGAAGCTCTCAGTTGCTATCAATGGATGCATTCAAATAAAGGCCTTAGAACATCGATTTCCCCATCGGATTTTGAAGACCCACGAGGTGCCTTGTTCAATTTGACTCAAACAACCTTTGTTCGAGAATACTAGGCATAATTTTAAAATCTCACCAACCGGGTGAATGGTCTTTCTACTCCATTATATCTTAGTGGCTTTACCTGTAGACTCAAATCAGAAATACGTTAGAGGTAATTTTGTTTCGCCCCAACTCACTCTCCGAAGCAATCAGTCTTGCTAAATTACAAATGCTAAGCTCATCTGTTGAAATTGAGATTCAACACTGCTAAGCCCATCCAGGGTACAATTGATGAGGCTGCTTCGTCGCGGTACTCGCCGGAAAACCTCTCGAATCGGTGTCCCTTCAATTGAAACTCGCGGTATGCGAGGAAAACGCAGCGGAATACTCAAGTTATAGTGTTTAGGACTCAAATCTCTCTGGTTTCTCATTGGTTTGGGGCAACTCGAAGAGGTAAAAACCTAATCTAGGGTTTAGGGTTTGAGTAGAGACGAAAGAGGGAGTGTTCTCAACGAAATTTAACATTCATCTTAGTTATGATTACAATAGATGGCTGGCCTTTTATAGTGAGAAGAAGGCCACCGTGAGAGATTGAACGAAAGATGGAAAGAAGAACACCGTTCTAACAATCCTAACGGTGAGATCCTAAACTAACGACTATGAAACTACAAGTGCCGTGAAGAGGATAGCACGCATATGGAATCCTTAGCGAAAAATGGTGAGGGACGTGTTTGAGCTAAACGTAAAGAAGCTCATGGTTTGAACCCGAGAGACATGCTCCCAACGTAAGAGAATCAAAGGTGGAAAAACGCGTGAACCCTAATGGAGATGTTGGCTTCAATGGGCTGTGTGCGTGAAAGATATTCAAGCGGAAGCTATTTGGGCTAAAGCCCAAATACATGGCTCTTCTAAAGACACTGCAAAAGCGGGATCCGTATGATGCTGGCCACACATGATTCCTATAAACAATTGGGTGCAAGCCCACAAGAAAGGTGCACGATGCAGGTTTTTGTTGGAATGGGCCGCAACAAACTAAGGCCCACAACGCACATGTTTGTAGAAGTTGATCTGCATTTAATAAAAGCCAATTTTAGAGCAAACATTTATTTAATTAAAAATAAAGAAAATAAAAGAAATGGCCTAGGCATCGACCCAATTCTATAAGCCTTGTTGGGGTCACATCATCCCCTCCCTCTTGAAGACGTTCTATCCTCAGATCAAGAGGTTATTGAAAGGCCCACAACAATCAATTTTGAAAGTTCCACCAGGATCAAAAACAAACCTGCAATAGTCATCAAATAAAATTATAATGAAATCATAATGACAATACAATATAATTGATTGGAGAATGGGTGAAAATGGGCTTATAACATTGGAAAAAGTTGGTATTAGGCCCACTTCACAATAAGAATGTCTTACACTTTGACTTAGATGATTTTTGAAAAGGATTTTAGAGTCAAAGTGTATTTTGGCACAATATTTTGAGGAGTATGAGATAAGTGAATGAGATAAAGAACAAAAGGTTTAAGAAGGAAAAAAAACAAGAGATTTAATGAAAATGTGAGAAGAGTTTAAAGATGGGAAAACTCCCTTTGGAACTTGGGTCTTCATGAAAGGAATTGGTGAAGGATTACACACCAAATCCCTAACAATGAGTTCCCTCGAGGTTGAATTACTCTTTAACTCTACCACTTTTGATTTTCTTTCAAACTCACTCTCTTTTTTTAATTTCTCTCTTGCTTCAAAGTCTTTTCTCTCATTCTCTTCTTTGAATTTTCTAATATTCTCCTCCTTTGCCTTTTCTTCTTCATCTCTTTTTTTCCTCTCTTTTATCTCTTTTTCCTCTTGTTCTCTTTTAGCACAAAGCTTCTCAAGCTCTTCTTTTTCTCTCTTATTTTCATACTCTCGAAGCTTTTTAAGTTTTGCTTGCTCTTTCTTATGTTTTGCTCTCTTTTTTTGTTCAGTACAGAGCAAGTCCAAACTGTGCTTAAAATCTTTTTCTAGTCTAGAAAACTTAGTAAGATTTTGGATGAAAGCATCCCCTATGTCAATGAAGTTTTCTATCCTAGCTTGTTGCTCTTTAGTGATCCTAAATGAAGGGGGAATGAAATGTTTCCACATGCATGTTTTTAATTCATAAAATTTATTAATCCATGATTCTCTCCCCTTTTGCACTCTATACTGCCTCTCTTGCCACCACTCAGATGCACGTTCTACAAACTTAGAAGTAACATGCCTAATAATATCAAATTGACTATATTTACTAAACAATGGTTGCACCAATTTCTCTGTATCCCACATCCAATCTCTTAATGATATTGGTCTTATATCTTCCCCAAAGAATGGAATGAATGATGTGATGTAACTCATTACTATTTGCCTACCTAAATGCACACTACTATGCCTATCTAAATGCACACGGCTAGAAGAAGAAAAACTCATTTTGCAAACAGATTTTGAAACACTTTTATCTAAACAAATTTTTCACAAAGAACTTGAAGAATTTCTAAAGAGAAAATAATGGAAAATATTTCTAGAGATACTCCTAGGAAAGGGAGGTTAGTCTCATGGACAAGCTTGGGAACCAAACCTTTCCTATTAAAGATCTCTAAAATTCTTTCACAAAAATTCTCAAGAAAAATTCTAAGCAAAACAAATTGTGTGAAAAACAAAGTTTTGTCAAAGTGTGTGTATTAATTGAAAACCTAAAGACCAAAAGAAGGCCAGCTAGGTGTTAAATGTATGGCACCTAGATATCATGGTGACCTAAAACAAAAATACAAACATACAAATCACACAAAACCTGAACATTAAAACATAAAGACTAAAATCATAAAAACTGAAAAACATAAACTAGACGAAAAATTAAATCCTAAGTGAAGAAGCAAGTGGCCTTTGGAACCCCTTGAACCTCACACTAAACACATTAAAACTATTACAAACTTTGCTAAGGATGGGATTGCTCTAAAGCATTTTCCCACCTAAGCGAAATGAAAGAGAAAACAACAAACTGAAAAAAAAGGAAAATACACAAAGTATGTGATATTACAAAAACAACACAAAAATAAAAGAAGTATGATATGTTATGTCTCTCTCTGTCCAGCCACCAAAGTATGTCTCCCTCAAGTGTTGCTTCCACTTTGATGCTCTCAAGTCTCATCTTACTCCTTTTTCCTCTCGGTAGTTGAGTTCCCAACAAAGTCCTCACCATTCCATTACTCTCATAAGAGGCTTCACCTACAAGGCAAGCTGCTGCGTGAAAGTAAAAAGAATCAGGAAAACAAGAAAAGCTCAAATATGAGGCAAGGAAAACATCAACTGATGGATTTAATAGACAAACTCAAAGGATAGCCAATAAAGACAAGCAAGAAAACAAGCTAACAAATAAAGAAGGCACACAAAAGGAACCTAAGGAAGGTATCTAGAATATGATTACATAAAACCAAAATAAAAAAAGACTAAAAAATAAGTTTAATCATGAGTGATAACATATGCAAACATAGTTGAAATGGACAGTACAAATATGCTGTGGTGACTAGGCCACTTTTACAGAAACACGTTGTGCATTCCAGAACATTTCGTGGCAGATTTTCTAAGCAGATTTGCTTTTTCCAGGGATTCTTTTCATTTCTTCCAATTCTCAAATTGGTTGGACTTATTAGCGTTTGAAGCCACAGGTCACAGCAAGTTCAATTTTCCCATTCCAATTCAACTAGCAAGTGTATATGACAGAGTAGAAGCAATTAATTCAACTCAAAAACAATGATGAAACAAAAGAGGTTCGACCAATGCAGAGCAAATAACAAAGTCATGCATAAGCTTTCACTCAAACAGTTTGACAAACAGAAACAGTAGGGAATTCAATTTCAACTCAAGAAACTATCACAATAAGGAGTGAAATGCAAAGAAAAATTGTTCACACGAAGCAAGCAAAACAGAAACTGCAGTGAAAATAAGCAATCAACATTGTGGAACACAATGACATGGTCTTGACTCTAAACAAAAGTGAAGCACAAAACGGAATGAAGAGAATGCATTTATTTTTTTCCAGACTGAGGCATATAATATAACAGCATCACGATCACCAACTGAATCAATCAACATGAATCAAGACTCACGAAAATGAAAACAGTTCAAACACTCTTTGTATATTACTAAGGAACTGATGCGCCAACACTTTATTTCAATCCAACAGTTTCAAGAATTTGGGCACAGTAGTTATGAATCAGATTGCAAAGATACACTAGATTAAACACAAAAATGTAAGGAAAAGTTGTTTGCATAACAAATATACAAGCAGTACTGGAATTAAAAGCACGATACTGAGTTAAGTAAATAGGAATCACTTATGCACAAGTGTAAAACGGTTTCAACACTGATTCATACAAATATAAAATGCAACTACTGAATTCCAACAACAATTTGAATCAACTTAAATGAGACTGCTAGATAAGAACTGCACCAGAACAGAATCAACCTAAGCAACAACTAAACCAGTTGATTTCCACTAGATTTATCTGAACAAAGACAGATCAATCATAGATATGGAATCATGCAGATATGGTTCAGTCGACAAGCATCACTAGCCAGAAATATACTCCTCAATCAAACATTTATTTAATTAAAAATAAAGAAAATAAAAGAAATGGCCTAGGCATTGGTCCAATGCTATAAGCCTTGTTGGGGTCACATCATCAATGCATTGCCAACTACAAATCATAATACAACTGGGTTGTTATCCACACCAACCCACGTGAAGCCTTTATCAATGAGTAATAATAGTAGATTTAATTGTGATGAAAAATATGCTTGTGGTCATCAAAGTAAATAGCAATTTAATTTGTTGATAGCAACTCTAGAGATTCCTTCCATAGATGATGAGCTACACCATTTGTTGGAACATTTGGATCTTTAAGTTGAACCGAATCCAATGTCTAGCCTTCATAGATGTTATCGTTGAAATATTCCATCTTCAAGTCATTCCATCTTCAATATCGAATTTCCAACTTTACCAAAAACAAATGGTTGCTTTGATAAACAACTTTGCACAACTGTTCGAGAAACTTGACGACCTTCCCCCTCCTTGACGCATTGACTACAAAACTCCCATCCTACAAGGATCCAACCTCGTGAATGTGCGACCGTATAAATATCCTCATTTTTTGATTGAAAGATTGATTGGAGAAATGATGGAAACAAGGCTAATTCAAAGAAATGGTGGCGGTTTTGTGTTGACTATCGAGCTCTTAATGCCATAACCTACAAGGATCATTTCCCAATTCGATCTATTGATGAGTTACTAAATGAGCTCCATGGCACCCATTGGTTTAGAAAACTTGACTTGTGTTTTGGATATCACAAAATTAGAATGCATGAGGCATATACTAATAAGACAACTTTCCAGACTCATGAAGACCATTACGAGTTTCTTTTAACATCATTTGGGCTATACAATGTGCTTGCAACATTTCTAGCCACAATGAATGAAATCTTCCAACCTTATATTCAACGGTTAGTCATAGTTTTCTTTGACGACATTTTAATCTATAGCAAGACACTTGATGAACACTTACTGCAATTGAGAACATTTTTTTATTATTTATTAACTGTTGCAACCGGGGTCACAATGGGACGACAAAATATTCTTTTAAAATACAGAGGAGTTGCCACTATAGTTTATTAAGGAAAACTATAGAAAAACCTTAAAAAGAATAGTCTTTGAAACCAAGTTTGGGTTCGGGAGTCGGTTACGTGGGGGTAAGGTATTAGCACCCCACAACGTCCATCCAAAGACGGTTCCCTTTAATTAAGTGTGTAAAATTAATGTAATTTTTAAAATATTGGTTTTCCCCCAAAAAATCAAACAGACAAACAAATACAAAATTATTAAAGAAACTATTATTGAAACTTTTAGTTGGGCCCGACAAGGATTGAACTTACTCCTACGTATCTCCATTCGCAATGGAGAATCAGGGTTACATAGTTCTTTAAAAACTATTTGGAAAAAGATCTTAAAAACATTTTAAAATTTTGGGAGGTAAACCCGATAAGGACTTGACCTCGCTCCTACGTATTTCCATTCAGAATGGAAAATCAGGGATCACATAGTTCTAAATAAAAGACTGTGGAAAATGATTTTGAAAAAAAATTAATTTTTTTAAGGTGAACCCAGCAAGGACTTGACCTTGCTCCTACGTATTTTCATTCCGAATGAAAAATCAGGGATCACGTAGTTCTAAATGAAAAAACTATTTAGAAAAAATGGAAGGGTTTGTAAACTCTAATTATTTTAAAGAAGTTTTGTATGTTGTAAAAAGTTATTATCAAGCAAGTTTAAGACTCAACATGATAATTAATGTTATGAAAATATTGATTATCAAGTGAGTCTGAGAATCAACATGATAATCCTGTTGTGGGTTTGCTGGATTTCATGGGTGCTTTGATTTCGTTGAGTATCCTAGGGTGGTCGGCGTAGGCCGATTACCCCCTTTGGCGGCTTATGCCGCCATTGCTCATACGCTGTCCTAGGCTGGTTATTCCTTTTATCGTTTTAGGTTATCGGTTCAGGACGGTTAGGCTTAGATCAGCCTAGGCCGGTTACCTGAATAACTTCGCGTGTAGATATGGTGATCGTTTATTATTATTACTTGGTTGAGTTGGCTAGGTGTGGTACAATAAGCAACATATTATATTATCTATTAAAATCAACACTCGCATCTCGATAAAAGAAATTAAGGAAAAAGTATAAAAGATTTTGATTACTAAACTAACATACCAAAAGAAGCTTTCAAATGGAGAGATTTATATATACATATAAGGTTTATGTTTCTTTGACACCTTTTATGCCAACACACATATGCAACTTTCATCTAATATTAATAGCAATAAAGTTCATTCCAGATTTCGTATATTACACGACCAACCATTTCTTTTAACATAACAAACTCACGTTATAAAAGACGATCTCATAAAACCAATGATAATTAGAACATATTTATTTCTAAAGTTAAACTAAAACATATTATCATGAAACGTTATAAGATCCTAAATAGGTGATGTAACATTTCTAAAAAAGACCAGATTCATTATAAACATACTAAAGAGGATATGTATAATATAATGTATAATATATTTCAAAGTATATTTTAAACATGTACAAAAATATACATACATACAAATATTTATAAAAGAAAATTTAAAATAAAATCTTTATGTCCTCCAAACGTTCTTACACCTATCTCGATATGTACAATCATAGCATTTCATTATACAAAAGAGCATATACAAACCAAACATTTTTAAATTTCATCAATTATATATTAAGTTAAGAGAAATTTAAGCAAAAATGCTAGTTATTAATTAATTAACCTGTATTATTGAATAGAGAGTTGTTCTAAAATATCATACGTTATAAACCAAGTAT
>Ga0209389_1000524_pt1 | contig 23281 bp, 19 predicted proteins | sample CowpearedBW_FD_187526 | JGI IMG/M metagenome (GOLD analysis project Ga0209389, IMG submission 187526) | Root nodule microbial communities of legume samples collected from California, USA - Cow pea red BW (SPAdes) (version 2) | ecosystem: Host-associated > Plants > Roots > Nodule | place: USA...
TGCATATATGTTTTCGTCATTCCTGCAAATCGAAGTTTGTTGGTGCTATGAATGAAAGGCTAGTTGTGGAACAATGACAGTATATTGATGGCACAACATTTTGGTGGTTGACGGTATTGAATGATTCGATGAAGATAAGTAGGAACCTGTTAGTGCTCTTATGTTTTAAATGGGTTGAAAGGAGAGGTGGATTTGACCTTGGTACGGAGGTAGTTTAATTTAATTTATTAAATGTTTGTTTAGGATTAAGACTAAGTAATGAGATTAAAAATTAATTTGTACGAGGTAGTAGACAATTCATGTAGAAACTTTTTTTCCTATGGAAAAGTTCATGTTAAAGTGATATTTGATACTCTTTTGAAATATGATGAACATATGGGTGATATAGAAAATTTTTGTAGGCTTTACATATTGTTAAGCATATATGACTTCTTGCTTCCAAATAAAAATGGAATTGTGTTCCCCATTCTTTTTGGCATCGTTGATACACAATCCAGAAAAATATAATTGTGGTTGATTAGTTTATGAATATTTGGTGGGTAGCTTGTGCAACGATTCGATGACATTGAAGAATGAAGTACAAGTCACTTCCATGTAAATGGATGTGTGTATTTGTTGTAAGTAAATTTTGTTTAATGTTCGTTTTTGTTGTTATTGTTGTAGTTTATGTTAGACATTAATGTGTGAGTATTTGTGTTTGTTTGTATGTTTCAATTATGGTCTTTTGATCATTTCCTCATTTGCAACGCGAAGTTCAACGTTGGGATGACAAAGTTTACTTGATCGTTGCATTGGATGAATATGAAAGTGGGTGACAGTGTCATAAAATGTGATTTTGATAATAATGTGATTAGTATCCACATTGTTTATTTCGTATGTATAAGTTTGATTATTATACCTTAATTAGTTTTGTTTTGTTGTGCATGCTCTTATTGATGTTGCCATGTTAAAGAAATAACTTTCTCATGATGTTGTCAAAGAAGCATTTGAACACTTTGAGACTGCATACACACAACAAAATATTAAAGAGATGGAAGAGCTTGAGCGTGTTGTAGAGCATCATGAACATGTTATAAGTGATCTTGAAGGTTCTCTTTGCCATTTAGAAAAATTGGTTGCAGAAAGGACAAAAGAGCATGAAAAGGATGTTGTTACTGATGATGATGATGATGACGATGTTAGTCGAAATTCAAATAACTCTCATTCTGGTGCACCATACAACTTAATATTTAATGGTAGAACAACGATTGAAGATGAAGTCAATGGACAACATAGTAATATGTATGACCGAATGAAGGCACAACCTCGAATGCGATTTAAGAGTCGTGCCATAAGAACTTCTTTTGCTATATATGGGAAGAAAAGAAACCCAAAATTAGTTTGATAGGTTTTTTATTGTTGTAATTTTCAATACATGTAGACATTGATAGTAATTGATATAATTGTTGTATGAGTTTGATGCTAGTTGTAGAAGTACTTTATTGTTATTGAGGGTGCACCTGTATTGACAAAAACCATGTGTTGGATAAAGTTATAACAACTTGTTCAAAATGTTTACCGTAGGTACCCACATAAAATTTTTGTGCTTTTCACTTATGCAAGACAATAAATAAATGTTAAAAATCATGTTTGAAGGAAACAAAAAATAATACAGGTGTGGTGTGAAAAAATTTTGGTTCATAAAGTTGAAAACATGTTGTAAAAGTTGTAGGTGAGGTCCCTATTTAATTAGAATTTGGTCCACATGAATTTGAGACATGGTTCTTGACCTTTTTGTTAATGACTAGTGAAGACTATGTTAATGGTGGTTATGTGTTCAACTTAAATATTGAAGTCCAAGAAAAATAGGGCACATGTGTGTTTGGGTGTACGAAAAGCAAAACAAATTGTTTAAAAAGTTATGTTTAGTCCTCACATATTTTTACATACCTTCCCACTTACGAATGAAAAACAACATCTTAATTTTTGGTGAGAAAGTCTATATAATGGAATGAGTTATTCAAAAATTTGACAACAGGTCGCCACATATTAATACTTTGTTACCTATTTACGCATGGCAACTGACAAGCTTTTGGCTAAGTAAACGATGTAAAATTTGAGGTTTAATTTAGGAAAGAAAGCAAAACAAGGTAGTAGTAATCCATAGAACTCAGTCTTAAAAATAATGTACAAGTGGGGAGTCATGTCAAAATAAATGGGCACATGAGCTGGGTTTTTTGAGCAAATAGTAAAAAGTATTGTAATGAACAACCATAATTTTGTTTGTACACCATATGGGTTAGTGACATGTACATTGGACTTACCATTACCAAAAAAAAATATTCCATACTTCTCAGTCTTAAAAAAAGTTGACACCACCAGTAACCCACAAGTGAGGGAGCCATGTGAAAATAAATAGGGACTTGAGCTGGATTTTTTGAACATGTACAACAAAGTATTGTTATGAACAATCAACATTTTGTATGGAAATTATATGGGCCAATGACATCTACATTGGATTTCCCATGACCAATTTTTTTTTATAGTTATCAGTCTTAAAAGAAAATAAAAAGAAAAAAATTGACACCACCAGTACCTCATAGGTGGGGGAGCCATGTGAAAATAAATGGGGACTTGAGGTCCATTTTTTGAACAAGTAGTACAAAGTATGGTTATCTACAACCATCATTTTCTTTGTATACCATATAGGCCAGTGACATCTACATTGATCTTCCCATGACCACAAAAATATTCCATACTTGTCAATCTTAAAAAATATTGTTTTTAGCACCACCAGTACCCTAGAGGTGGGGACTCATGTGGATATAAATGGGGATTTACCCTGGAACTTTTGAACAATTATTATAGAGTATTGTTATCAACAACCACCATTTCTATGTATACCATATCATAAATATTCACATGTACATTGGACTTCTCATGACCAAAACAATATTGCATAATACTCAGTCTTGACAAAAAAAAAAATTAAATGGCAGCACAAGTACCCCACATGTCAGAACCTTTTTACAAGTAAGTGGGGAGTTAAGCTGCATATTTTGAATGTATTGAACACAATTTTGTTATCAACATACAAAGTATGTTATGTTGATGTAACCAATATGGGGCATAATAAATCATAATTGAATAAATATGTACCACTTGAGTCAGGCAAAAAAATTCATAACAAAAAATACATGTTTTGTTCCATGTATAAATGCTCTAATAAATACAACTAATTTCAACATTCAAATACATGTTTTATACTCTAAAAGTCTTTTACCGTCACTCTTGTACATTACAACGGTGTATAATGCAATAAATTTACATCAATAATGTCTAACTCCTTACTAATGAATCGTATTGTCCTATAACTTCCTGCTTTTTGTTGTTGCCTTCATGTAGAATCCATTGACATATTTATTTCTCTTGAATGTGTTGAAGTTGTCCCTGCACAAGGACTTATTCTTCACTCAACTGAAATCATATTGGTGGACAAAAACAATAACGTTTATAAGTAAACAACATATACCAAGACCTCATTCTGTCTTACAATGACCTACTTACATTGGTGTAATCAGACAGGGTTATTACCATCAAACTTTTTCATACCATCGCACAACTCAATTGTCTAAACAATAATTATGTCACAATCATATCTATAAAAAGTATAAAACAATAATTAAACATCTGTATGTCATAAAAAATAATTCACTCACCATGCTGCAATAAAAAAATGTAGCGACAAATGTGTTTGGATGAACTGAAGTCATTTGGTTTTGATGTTGAAATTTTGGCCTAACATCATCATTATAATTCAACAACATTCCAAACATCAATTACAATTGTATATAACTTCATAAAGTCAACTCTAAATGCAATAGTAGGTGCCTCCTCTGAAACAAATGGGATAACAACTTGAAACACAAAAATGTCCTCACAATAACCACTTTTAGCATCAACATTCAAATCACAACAATTGTCAACATCATCTTCTTTAATTGTTGTACTACCTGTTGGGACATCATGACCAACATTATCTTCACCACCTACTACCGCTGCTCCATGAGATGTAGACGGAATGTTTTCTTTAAGCATTGAAATCCTATTCTTCATGTCAATTATGTGTCTTCCTTGTCTTCTAACCTGTTTCATCAAATTTGTATGGGACATGGATTTAGGTGCATCATGCTCTTCCTCAGCCTCTACTTGATCATGAATATCCAATGCTGCACAAATCATTTCATTGCATAAGTCATCTTCCATCAAAGTCCAATCTAAAAAACTCTAAATCCAAACAACAGATAACATATATTAGTGTTATGACATTTTAAGGCATACTCAAAACAACAATTGCAACTTCATTACTTGGCTTGTTTGAAAGAGCACCTCAATGCTTGTTAATCTTAATTAAACATTAGACCAACTCAATATTCTTGAAAATAAAATATCTCTATCAAGGACAAATAGACCAAGACTTAAGTTGTTAACTAAATAACTATGAACAACTTTAGCCCAATTGTATTTTGACAAACTATATAAATTGTATAAAAAACTACAAAGAATATTACAAACTGTTTTTGAATTACTAGGAATGTAAAGTACAACAAAACATACTAATATATACAAATGACAAAAATTTTCTACATCATCCACGTTAGACTCAATCATACATTTCATCATTTCAATCATAACTGAACCAACCAATCCACAAACATTTGTATCGAATTGAGCCTCAACCCCACCAACACCCAATCCCAAACCCAAACAAGTGTCACCAGTGGTTAAAGGAATGGAGTGTTGCATCAAACGAAAGGAATGACTAACAGATAACCAACGCTTTAAAAGCTCTAAAATGAGCAGGTTACATATATGCATTGGCTTTTGTATATATAGACATCGTTTGAATAATGTCTCTCCAATTCTTGCACAGTGATTTTCCATAATCAAGCCATTCATTTGAGCTATGTACTTTGTATAACAGAAAGTACGTAATCAAGCCTACCAAACAAAACAACATAAATTTATTTCAGATAACATCTTCATATTTCATGCACAAAAAAGCACAACTGAAATCAACAACACATTGGAATCACCTTTTCATTATGTGCATTTTTCCCAGTCATCACTTCTACAAATCTTATGAACTGCAACAAAACACAAAATAAGCAACAACCACAAATTGTTGCCTAACAAACAACCATTAAACCCACAAACATAGCCACAAACAGTTGCCTAAAAACCAATATAACCAGTCGCCAATGCCTTAACAATTTCCCAAACAAAAAAAAGGCAAAAAATGAATAACGTATTAGTCAATCACTGACCTATGCTTTAATCGCTAAACGAACACGCCTACACAGCCAACAACCACCCAATGCACTACACAATGGACAATGTCAACGAACAAAACAAGTGGGATTGCAACAATGGAATCACAAGGGTGCCAATGGTTTAGTGGTGAAGGAAGATTCTTGATGCCTCTACTAAAGGAAATAAGTTTTCCCTCTTTCAATGTGTTTCCCACACATGTGCTAGATGCTAAAAAAATTAATTTTTACATTTTCAATTTAAAAAATGGGTGCCACGTCAAACGTGTAAAAAATGAGTCAAAAGTGAGTGTCAAAATATCGTTTTTGTTAATATTGAAAAAAAGATGGAGCCCATGTATCATCCTCTAAAACACAACATAAATTCCTTGAATATTTGCAAGGCCTTACAAATCAAATTTTACCTTTACATGGCTTAACAAGGCTTTAACTTGTCAACATCCCCTTTCCAAATCCCAAATCCTAGGTTCTTCCTAAGTGTTCTCAAGGTTTGTACTTTCAAAGCTGAAATCTTTCCAGGTTGTTTATCTTATAGAGCAAAAATTTTAAGGAAATATGAGTGAAATAAGTTCATTATAATTATGTTGATAAATCACAAGAGGAATAATTAATCAAAAGAAATATGCATTAGAAAAGAATTGGGAGATGTGCCTAACTAAAATCACTCTCTTATTTCTTTCACACATAAATAAGGAGGTTGGATTTGCTAATAAAATTAGGTAGAGAGAGAATTTGGTTGAGAGAAGACCAAAGCCAAATAAATGAGAGTTAGTAATTTGCCTATCTAACAAGTTAGACCCTAATTAACTCGTTTGGCCACTGGTGTGTGTAATGCTAGAGACAATAATGAGAAAGAAGGAGCCAAAATTTCTTAAATCAACATCAAAATGGGCACAAACTAAAATAAAGAAAAAAAAAATAGTCTAAACGTACTAACTCCTTTGAAGAACACTAATTGCAACAAATATACAATAACTTCTTTTTCATCCTTATCTATGACATGAAACAAAATCAATTCAAGAGAAAAACCCTAAATTACATAAGTCAGATAATGAAATATACTAGCCTTACAATAACTTCACCTTTGCTCAATGGAGAAGATTACTAGGTAACATAGCTTTCCAAAATGTCATGATACGATGGCTTTGAGACGAAGACAATGGCCTTGAGAGGAAGATGGACCAAGGGATACGACGTTGTGTTGAAAGAGAAGCCATAATGTTGAGAGGTGCGTTGAAATAGAGTTGGAATAATGAAAGAAATACCATTGGAGAGAAAAGTCCTCCCATCACACCTCCTCGTTTACACCGAGGCTTAGAAAAGAAACCAAAATTGAAAAAGAAATACTCAGCACTTAGGTGAGTTAAAATTGGGTAAAAAAAGTGAGTCATTATATATTTTGATTTTCCATTTTCATTTTTGTTTATAGGTAAGTAAAAGGAAGGAAAAGAAGATGGGATGGATTCTGTGGGGGTGTTGGAAGTCCCTCGTTGAATAGAGATAAGATAATTTCATAGTATATAAGTGGGGTGCAAACCTCACCTTACAAGCCGATTTTGTGAGGTTGAATTAGGCTTAAAGTCCACTTATTAATATGGTATCAGAGCCATTGTTAGAGCCTATCGTAATGAGATTTCTTGGACATTCTATTTCACTCGCTATCGAGACGCTAATGAGCCGCTAACAGACCACCGTTTAATGTCTAGTCCAACGCACTAGATTTATATACCTCGGTGTGTGAATGACAACTTACAAGTTGGTTTTGTGAGGTTGAGTTAGGCTTAAAGTCCAATTACTAACAAGGAGCTATAACATGGAATATAAGGAGATACAAAAACACATTTGTATTCTTTACTAAAAGTTTTGATCATATCTCAATCATGAAGGACATTAGATTCTATGCATGAATAGAGCTGATAGGGTGTATGCCATCTTGCTCATATTCATATGCCCAGTGACAAGCTCATTGGGACTACGCTTAATGGCAGTAATAGATGGTGGATAATATAACAAAATAAGGTCAATTTATTATATATTGACTGTAAATCTTAGTTCATAAATTAGTTTTGTAAGATTAAGTTAAATTTAAAACCAACATGTAAGGGTGAAAGCAGAAGTAACTTTCCACTTTGTTTACCTTGTGTAATTATTATATGGACGCAATACCTTTAGAAACCTCCATGATTGTGGTTCTTAACTCAAAAGTTTTAGGAAGAAATATGAAGGATGGGGGACTTGGCATGAATCTTTTGCACATATACACTTCTCTCTCAAATGATATAGTTAAACCTTGGGAGATGTTAAACATTTGAAGTGTGTTAAAAGAACAAATATGAGGGCAAAACAGTTGACTGAAACTAGGGCGTGGAAATTATCAATGGATGTAAACATGCATGATTATCATGTTAGAATTAATTGACGAATTAATTCTATTATGTGACTCATTTGAAATATTATGATGGAAACTATTGTGATTTAATAAAATATAAAGACTGATTGATTATTATGGGAAGTAATAAAATAAAATAAAAATAAAATAAAGCACAACCCAACTTGATGGACGTTGGCTTATAAAAGAGTATTAAGGTTTTGTCTCTGGCCATAAAGTTCTCTCACAATAAGCCATTAAAAAAAAGAGTGTGACAGGAGAAACGAAGGCATAGAGATAGATCGAGAAAATGAGGTTGAAGAATAGAGATTGAAGAACACATTCTTATTGAATCTCTCATGGATCAAGATTAGTATCCTATGATGTTTTATGTGCGTGAATGTGTGAGAATCATGAATCTTAAGATCCATGAGTAGTTTTCTATAATGAATTATTATTGTATGAAAACTACAAATTTATTTACATGTGGTATCAGAGCAATGTTATTAGATTCATGATTCTCCAATTATGATGTTTTTCCGAAATTGTGTTTTCCTAAAACTATTATGAACCCTAATTATGATTTTAGAGATTTTATGATATTATAAACCCTAATTATGATTTTAGGGATTTTATGAGATTATTAATCCTAATTATGAATTTAGGAATTTTATGTTATTATAAACTCTAATTATAATTTTATGGATTTTATGATATTATAAACCCTGAATTTAGGGATTTTATAAAATTATGAACCTTATTATAAATTTAGCAAATTCTTAAATTTATGTTTTTCCCAATTTTTTTTACGAACCTTAATTATAGGACTGAGGGGCTTTTACATTTTTCGCTACGTATGAAAATATTTGTGAATCGAAATTGAATGAATCAAGTGCATCATGTTTAATCGAGTTACATGTGTGAGTCAACATGATGAATAAATATAATGGGAAGTCGCATGTTGAAAATATTGATAGTGCTACGTTTCTTGATCTGGTTTTCTTTATGTGCTTTAATTGTGAATTCAATGGTTTGACTCAACATTGCACAAATCCCATCACTAGAATTGGAAAACCCAAGCCTTTACATGATTATTAATTATTTGGAAGTCTAGTGATATTATTGAATTGCATCACCATTATGAATTAATGTTAATGTTTTTGTTTATTTGCAATAATATATATGTTATATAATTATTAAATTAAAATTAATGAGAATGTTATGTATGATTTATAGTAATTAATGATATTTATTTATTTAAAATTAGTATGATAAATTTTCTTAGTCACCAAAGTGATCAAAATTTTAAAGTTATTTGATTTCGAATTATTAATGTTTTTATTTCAATTACCCATAATATGGATGAATAATTATGAATAATTGATTTATGGGTTAATTGAAGTTCATTATTATAAGGCATTTCAAGATCGCCCAAAGGTTGATTAATTATTCTTATAATTAGTGAGCATGATAGTAGATAATTTTGTATGTGTCACTAGTTTTATTTATATACCTAAAGGTAGTAGACGATTCTAGTTGATGCATATTTTATTTATCACTAATATTACATAACATGATTAACATCATTATTTTTTTGTATTAGTGGATCATCCAAAGGAGAACATTAGTATGTATAGAATGATTGTTTATATCTGAATCTGTATTTACGTTTAGTTTTATGACTTAAAGCATTAATGTTAAGCATGTGTTAAATGTAGTCGTTGTTCCGATATCTTTACACTCGCACACTACTTTTGTTCTTGTCTTTAATGGGTTGAATTTCCATGACTAGAGTGAACAAGTTCAATTTCACTTAGGTGTGTTGGATCTTCATTTGGCTTTTCAAGTTGAAAAGTTGGTTGCTATCACAGATGCCAGTAGCAATGAAGAGAAAGCCCATTACAAAGCTTGGGAAAGGTCAAACAGACTTAGCTTAATGTTTATGAGAATGAGCATAGCAAGCAATATTAAGTCAACTCTTCACAAAACTGCCGACGCGAAAGAATTTATGAAATTTGTAGAAGAACGCTCCCAAACTGCTAATAAGTCCCTCGTTGGGACATTGATGAGTACGTTGACCACCATGAAGTTTGACGATTCACATACTATGCACGAGCATGTAATCAAAATGACAAATATCGCATCAAGAATTAAGTCCCTAGGAATGGCAATGGATGAAAGTTTTCTCGTGCAATTCATTTTGAACTCATTACCGTTTGAGTATGGTACATTTCAGATGAACTACAACACCATGAAAGACATTTGGAAAGTGCATGAATTGCATAATATGCTAGTTCAGGAGGAGACCAGACTGAAGAACTTAGGAAACCACTTTGTTCATTATGTGAAGAATCAAGGAGCTGGAAAAAAAGTTGCAAAGAAACATGAAAAGGGTAAATGACCATTAAAGATTGACGAGTCTTCAACAAAAATCTAGAAGAAAGATGACAAATGTCATTTTTGTGGAAAGTCTGGACATTTCTAGAAGGACTAAATCGTAAAGCTTGGTTCGAAAAGAAAGGTGAGCATAATGCTCATGTATGTTTTGAATCAAACTTAACCGAAGTTCCACATAATACTTGGTGGATTGATTCTGGATGTACGACTCATGTTTCTAATGTGATGTAGAGATTTCTTTCAACCAGAACCATAAACCCAAGTGAGAAGTCCGTCTTCATAAGCAATAAAGAGAAAGTTCAAGTGGAAATTTAATTTTTTATGGATATCACTTAGACCTTATGGATACTTTTTATGTACCTAGTATCACTAGAAATTTAATTTTTTTGTCTAAGCTTGATATTGCTGGATATTCTTTTAAGTTTGAGAATGGTTGTTTCAGTTTGTTTAAGCGTACTTGTATGATTGGATCTGGTACTGTAAGACTCGAGAAATTTAAATAATTAAATAAATAATTATTTAACAAATGTTGGTAGTAGAAGCCTTAAGACATTTAATGCGAATTGTTATGACATGGAAAAGTACTAGCTCAAATGGTTGAGAGTACATTATTATGTGAGAGGACTTGGGTTCAAGTCCTATGTATGCCAATTGTATGTTATTTAATGTGAGTATTATTTTAATGTTCTGTTTGAATGTGATTGGTGGTGGAGTTGGTTGTGCATTGGCGTTGCAATTAAGTGGTTGTTTGTTCAAACCTTACTAGAATGAATTAACTCTCTTTTCGCCAAATTTTCTTTTGGCATGGATATGAAAGGGCTTAGGAACCCTAGCAGCCAAGAGAGGCAGCTTAGGGGGCTAAAGACAAACCAATAATGGTCCTTGATTAACCATTAAACCTAAAACTTAATGGCATTTTCGTTTTTAGAGTTAATCCACTTAATTAGGGTAGTAATTGAGAGAGAAAAGAGAATTGGAAGGGTAAGGAGTGTTGCATTTTCGTGTGAGAGTTAAGTAGTGGTTTTCCAGAGTATTTTCGTGCTGGTTAAAGAGAGGGTGGAGGTTGAGAGACACTTTTAGGAAGGAACCAAAGGCTAGGAGAGTTTGGTTGAAGGACACATAATAAATTCGATTTTGAGCAAGGAATACAGGTAAAGGGAGCGACTTGCTTATGTTCTTAATCGTATATAATCTACTGTGCCTTGTATGAATGAAATTGTATGAAATTCCCTTCTGTTTATGCTGTTTTTCGTAAAATTCCGGGTTTTCACCCAGAAACCGCCTGGCGGGCATGAGTGTGCCGCCAGGCGATGCTGTTTTGCACGATTTTGTGGGGTTGTGATGCAAGTGTCATTGTGACTTCTGGAATTTGGTTGGTGTATATTATGTTTGATTTTTACTAATGTAAATTGAATAATTGGATTGGGTGAAAGGCTTCGTAGCAAAGGTGTGGCATAACCATGGAATTGATGATAGGGGTTGAGCAAAGTTAATTAGGGATTGATTTATGTGTCTGATTATTAAGTGTCCGTATCCATCTATGTGCATTTTATCTTCTGGATGTGAGTAAGGGTTCGGCTTAGTGAAATGGTGAGACGGGTTAGGAAAACATTAGAAGTTCTTCGCATAGAGGGGAAAACTGGGTGGTTTCCAGGACCTGTTATGTCGCCTAGCGGTGCATTAGCTGCTGCCAGGCGATAGCTAGAAGTTTTCCAGCTTGGTGTTCTGATGGTGAAGAGGCCGAAAGTGGTGTAGGAGTTCTGGTGATAAAGTTAGGTGGATGAGAATATTACACTAAAGTTGTGGTAAATGGAAGGCTATACTGAAAAGAATATGAAGGTGTATAAATTATTAGTATGTGGGAGTTGGTTTGTATACGACATTGTGAACATAATAAGGAATGATGTTGATGGTCAATAAGCTTGGGAGTGCTAGAGAAAAGGTAGAGTTCAGTTGGATATAGATCTAAAATTTTTGGACACTTACTATCTATTAGAGTAAGGTTTCAATCATAAATTGGTGTGGCTTAGGTGGGAGAGATTGAATAAACGGTTGGCATCATTTCAGTAGTGAAGCAACATGTAGTCTAATTATTTATGTACTGGAATAGGTGGTCTTTTCCATGAACTTCATTAAGGTATTATGCAATGTTAAAGTACTTGGTAAAATCCTAGGATGTGAATAAGGGGATTGACAATTGTGAATGATAGTCACTCGAACCCTATGAGGACTGTAGATTACCAAGAATCTAACCTTGAGTGACGAGTGTATTTTTGGACTTTTGGAATTACTTTGGGCACTAAGCCATTCCATTTTGAGTGCTAAACCAGTAGAGTTCACTACTGATATAGCGTCTGGCGACGCAGGTGTGGTCGCCAAGCGATAGGACCTTCAGGCCTCCAGGGAAGTCCCTGCATCGCGCGGCAAAGGGCTGTTCCGCCAAGCAAAAGACCCTGAAACAGTGGGTCTGTTTGGAGCTTGGCGCCTGGTGGTGAAGAGGTTCCCCCAAGCGGTCTGTGCAGATTTTGCCTGACGGCGCTTAGGCTGCGCCAGGCGATAATGCTGTAGTCTGTGACTTGTGTGTGTTGCTTTTAAGCAATGATGCTATACTTGGATCAGGAGATGCTGTGCCATGAGCGGGTAGGTTCATGGATGGTGGTGAACACGTGATGGTATGAGCGGGTAGGTTCATATCATGTTACTCTCGTGTGGGGATACGAACGAGGTAGGTTCGTATGTTCTGTGCTCACACTTGAGAGATGCTGTGTGCGGGAGGTACGTAACTGGTGGATCACGTGTGTTGGACTATGGACGGGCGTCCGTAGAGCAGGACTACGAGCGGGGAGGCTCGTAGAGTAGTGTAACATCCCCACCGGATATTACAGATTTAAATAATAAAATAAAAACTTATTACATAAGCTTCATTTATTAAAACCTCATTTCCCAAAAACACGAGAAATTTAAGAATTTTATTTACCTCAATAATAATCCAAAAACCCATAATTATAAATACTATTAGAATTAACCAAAAAATCAAGTAATAAAAGTGATTACAATTTATTTGAAATCATAAAATACAAAAACTCTGAGAAAAATCCTGAATCCAAGTCTAGCCCCGCTTCAGCTCTGCTCCCGTGTGCCGCGTATACGATCATCACCAAACACAGGCAGATAAGGTGAGCTAACTATAACATCCCATTCGGATATTACTAATTTAAGTAATAAAAATTAAGAAATATGAAGAAAACCTCATTTATTATACTTCGCTTCCCAAAAAAACACAGGAAATTTTAAAACAACTATTAATCAGAAGTTATCCAAAAATCCATAATTTATGAAACTCCAATACAGTATCCAAATTCACAAATCAGTAAAACACTATTTACAAAATTCATAAAAACAATAATAATAAAACTCCAGTAAAAGCTCTCCCCAGCTAACCCTCTCTCTGATGCTATGCCTCATCAGCACCACCTGTAACATCATCTGCTCCCGTGTAACGCATTACACGATCATCGCCAAACACAAGCAGATAGGGTGAGCTCATAAACAGTTAACATATACGTTAATAAAAAAGGTCAATATACACCCATCTATTTTATTCTAGTTAATTATTGGCCAAGACCTTAATCCCCAAGGCTTTTAAACCTTTACAACACCCAATTAGTTAGCCTAGGATTCAGGGTTTATGATGCTCACACGAATCTGTCCGCTCGTGGTCCTGCCTCTACGAACCCACCCCGCTCATAGTCCTGCTCCACGGATCTACCCGTCCGTAGTCCAACACACGTGATCCACCAGCTACGTACCTCCCCGCACGCATCATCTCTCAAGTGTGAGCACGGAACATACGAACCTACCTCGCTCGTATCCCCACACGAGAGTAATAGGATATGAACCTCCCCGCTCATATCATCACGTGTTCACCACCATCCATGAACCTACCCGCTCATGACAAAATCAAGCATATCCTAGACCAGGACCAACACAACAAACCATGCAAAACATATCACAATGCACCCTGCCACTACACCATCGCCTAGCGCAGCCTAAGCGTCGCTAGGCGAATTAGCAGTACCGACCACCTGGCGGTTCCACGTCACCGCCGGGCGCCACAACTCAAAAGACATCCCTGTTTCCTACTATCGTCTGGCGGTTCACAATACACCGCCAGGCGCTACACAGTAATGTGACACTACTTGTTTTAGGTACTCTAATTCATTTCATAGAATTCAACCATTCAATTCTCAAACATCTAGAAATCGACATACATATTCATATATTCCAAATTACAACATCACAACACATATGCATCTTTCAAGTATAAGCACACATTCCTCTCTTTTATAATTCATATATACTTACCTATTAAATTAATTCCAACACACTTTATTTTCCCCTTCTTATTTTCCCAACCCTTTTCATGCTTACAATTCACACACCCTACATAAGACACAATCAAAGCTATATACTTACTTCACATGCCCTCACAATTCCATTACATTTAAAGTATGATTATCATGTTCCCATACTTTCCCAAAACCTGTCATGATCATGTAACACTCAATCATAGTGATATCATCAATAATGGCCTTTTTAACACACTTATAACATCATACATTCGAACTAACATATATAGGTTCATATATTCAACATGTATCAGCAAGCACTTCCAAAAACATAATCATCAATCACACATCTTTATATTTATATATATACATTCACCAATCAAGGTCATACCAGCACTTGAGCACACTTAATCATCCATTAGTAATCATACTATTAGGGAATTCAAACAACCAATCATGCGTGATGTATATCTCCCTCTGCAGGCATCCAATTCAAATCTCCACCGTTCAAAGTGAAGAACAACATGTTGTGAATCACCTTCCAAAATTTCACCTAAATTGGACGGTTAATGAAATGGGAAATGCAGTTTTAAAAAAACTGCGCGAACTACAAAAATTGTGGTGCCTAGCGCCCAAAATCAGGAAGGTGGCGCCTGGCGGGACTATACTACTGCCGGGCGGTTCCTGTTTCGCGAAAAATATGAAAAACAACGTTTTTCCTGAATCAGACCACCACACATCACTGGTATGGTGCCTGACAGCCAAATGGGTGCCGCCAAGCGGTTCCTGCTGTTCTAGGAACCCAGAAATTTCCTCAACACCTGCAAACCTTATTCCAACCCCTACAATTCTGATTCCCTTCGATTTTAGACTCCATACTGACAACTCAAGTGTTTAGGTTTGCAATTTATTTCATACAACTTCCAATCACACGAAATTCCATTAATTACCATTCAATTTAATCCAACTCTAAATTCCCAAATTCACAACCCTAACACGACGTCTATGAGATTTTCATCCAATTTGACCCCAAACCACGTTTAATCCAATGACTATGACGTATAATCATTCTCACACAGTTAGAGTAGCATTTTTCCCCTGTCAAAATCATCCCAAAGAGCATCAAAATTGAACCAAAATTGGTTCGCGTCGCCTGACGGGTCAATCACCACCGCCATACCCTTCATCAGAACCCAGAAAACTGGGTTAAATAGCTACGTGTCGCCTGGCGGTCGGGAGCTTACCGCCAAGCGGTTCCTCTTCAGGAACCCAGAAATAGGCTAACATGCATGTGCCGCTTGGCGGGCTACTCATAGCCGCCGGTCGGTTTCTGGAAAATTTCCAGAAACGTGAATTTTCATACAATTTGGAGAGATTACTAACACCCAATAATCATATATTTCATGCAATCAAACAATACAAAATTAAAGGTACGGTTCCAGCTCCTCTAACCTGTTAATCCTTGCTCAATTTGAAGAATAAAGACTTCTCTTGTGTTACCAATAGTCCCACCTTGGCCTTCTCCCAATACACTTGATGCTCTTATCAATTTCACACGAAAACTCTCCTTCAGACTCTCTTTTCCACTGTCAAATTCGTTTGTCCACTTCCCTTTCACGTTTTCCTCTCTTTCTTCTCCAAAACTACACTAATTAGACCATTAACTAAGCCTTAATGCTTGTTAATGTTAGGGAAAACGAAAATGATTTCAATTAGGTGTTAATGATCATTGAAAGACTATTATTGGCTGCCTTCTCAGCCCACTAGGTTGTCCTTCTTATAGCTAGGGTTTTCTCTGCCCTTTCATATTCATGCCAAAAGAAAATTTGGCAAAAAGAAAGTTAAATTTGTTCTTAGGAAGGTTTGAACCCACAACCCCTCAATTACCAAGTCAATGCATAACATATTCAACCAATTCATGTTTCATGATAATTCCTATAATTTTAGGATTACATTATCACTAAGCACATTCAAACATAACATTAAAATAATACACTTATTAAAATAGCATACAATTATCATACATAAGACTCAAACCCAAATCCTTTCAACATAACTAAGTACTCTCAACCATTTGAGCTAGTACTTTTCCACATCATAACAAACCACATTAAATGCCATAAAGGCTCCCAAGACCCGCATTTATTAAATAATTATTTATTTAACTATTTAAATTTCTCGGGTCTTACATTTCCCCCACCTTAAAAGATTTTCGTCCTCGAAAATTGAGCATACCAGGGAACAAATGCGGATAGGATTGCCTCCTGAGGTCTTGCATCTCTCAAGTCATCTCCTGGGTTGCCTCGTCCCAAAGGACTTTCACAGTCCGGATCTCCTTCCCTCTGAGTGGCTTGACTTGAGAATCCAAGATTCTCACTGATCCAACTCCCACTATTAGATCCTCACGTACCTAGACGTCGTCCTCCTCTAACACAGGTGTAAGACTTGCAATGTACTTCCTTAACTGTAAATCCCATATAAAAGTTTGCCAAGTGCGATGGTAAAGCGATCTCATAGGCTTCTGGACCTATCCTCCGTGTTATCTGATAATGGCCAATGAATTTTTGAGTCTGCTTCTTGAGTTTTATCGTTCTTTCGTTGCCAGCAGTTGGAGTAATCCTGAGAATCGCATGCTCTCCAGCCTAAAACTTCCACGATATTCTCCTCATATTTGCATACAACTTTTGTCTGTTTTGTGGCGCATTCATCTAGTCTTGGATTAAATGAGATTTCTCTGTGTTATGCTGCAACAACTCGGTCCAATAATCACCAACTTCCAATCCTGGTATTCACACATATGTATTTTGCCTCTTTTACCACTCAATGCCTCATATAGTCCTATTCTAATCTTGATCAATACTTCACTTAAGTGGTTTAACTCACTAGCTTCTTCTTAGCGACCCACTAAAGCTTGCAATCATTACAGGGTTTACATTGAGTCCTTGCCATCAAGTCTTCAATATCTAATCCTCTTCTTCTCTTTCTTCCCATTCCCCGCGAAACCATCAGATTAGAAACTATTTGTTGGTATCGCGCAGCGAAATATTTAAACTGTGGTAAAAAACCAAGAGGGGGGTGAATTGGATTTTTATAAGTCTTAACAGGTTTTAAAATTTTTCTCAAAATTTAAATGATTAACTTAAAATCACAGTTACTTTAAATGCAATTGCAGATAAATAAAGAGTTTAAAGGAGAAAGATGCACACTGATATTTATACTGGTTCAAATCAAAAGACCCTACGTCCAGTTGTTAATCTCTTAAACAAAGAGATTAACGAGATTAATTCAATCACTATAATAATCAGATTACAATAGATTATAAAAGAGTAAAGATTAGAAAACACCTCTCTTGAACAACCACAAGAGATGAACAAAACTCCCCTTGAATCACACAGAGGATGACCAGCTTTCCTAGCAATAACACAACACTCAATCTTCTAAGAACTCACTTAGAAAAAGTTATCACTCACTCACACTAAGTTTTTCAAAGCTTTCTTTAAGAATCTCATAGAGCAACACTTTGCAGTCACAACACAAGAACTCTGAATCTTAAAAGGGTAGTTTGAAGTTTGGAAACTGAGTTCTATTTAAAGAGGTTTTCGCAGGCTGAGTTAGAAATGAAGAGTTTAGCTGAAACTGCTAAGGATAATCGATTACCCAAAATGGTAATCAATTATCTCATGTACAAATTTGAACAAATATTTTTATAACTGCCAGTGGTAATCGATTACCAGAAATGGTAATCGATTATTTCAAGTCGTTTTTCAAGAGCCAAGTTATAACTGCCAGTGATAATCGATTACCATTCGTGATAATCAATTATCTTAAGTGAGTTTTGAAAAATAGAATTTTTTTGAGTTGGTAATCGATTATTATAAGTTGGTAATCGATTACCATACTGATTTTTGCGAAAAAATGAGTTTCTCTCAGAGGAGTTGCGAGCTGGCTGTTGTTCTAATAATTTTGCACCTAACTAGAAAAAGCACTTAACTAGAAAAAATTTAAGTCTATTACAATAAGAATCTTTAAACATAAACTATATTGTCTTCAATATCTTCAAGTGTTTTCGTCAGTAGTACATGAGGGGCTCACATAATAGTGTGTTTCACTTCCTTAAGTTTTTGGGTTTCTCTTCTTTTTCGCTTTACGTTAAGGTGCAACCACTTTGGGGTCAATAGCTAAGTCCTCTTTCTTGGATATAATTCCATTTGGTTTCACTAGCTTTTCATACTTTTTGTTTGGTTTTATTAATTGTCTTATATTTTAATGTGTTGGTGACCATTGATGAGATGAAAGTGTTGTTTGGCTTTATTTTTTGGCTTATATAATGTGATGATTATTTTGTTGAACGCGAGTTATCTAGCCATAGTTGCAATGTCAATGGTATGCCTTTTGCTTGGTTATATGTAATATTCTAGTTGCATGGTTATACAAGTAAAATGGTGGCTTGGTACTTTAGTTGTTTGTTACTTCTTTTGGTTTGGAAACCACTCGTTGGGTTCGTTGTATGAATGTATTGTTTGATAAGTTGATGGGTTTAGATGTTATGGAACTTTTTTTCCTATGCATGATGTGGTAGTGAGTACTTTGTTGGCAATATGAAATTCTCATGTGTTGCATGTTGAGGAGTGTTTTACCTTGCTTAAAGAATCTTGATGGAATTTATTAGTTTTGAAATGGTGATTTTAGCCAAGAAGGGGGGGTTGAATTGGCTTTATAAAACTTTTTCGAAAGCTTAAACCTCTTTTCAATTGAATCTAATGGACTGGAAAGTTTGGATGTAAATGCAGCAGACCAGTACACTTTCAGTCGATTAAAATATAAAACAGCAGACTAATTTGTTCTTGAAGCTATAAAACAGTCGATTAAAAAGACAAATCATTCGGCTAAAATACTGGAGAATTATGCAGAATGCAGAATTCACAAATTCAACTCAAACAACAATCTTTTACATACAAGACTTGTTCCGATCAATGTTTTTAACAAGTATATAACCTCAGATTACACAAGAACGCATTAAATCACACCAAAGATCAAATTGCTTAGTTTTCTTGAGTTTTTAAAGAGTTTCAAAGAGAGTGAGATGACGGAAAGAGAAATGCACAGCTATTTTTATACTGGTTCACTCAATCATAGATCTAAATCCAGTTTACTAGGACAACCTGAGCCTGGTGTCCACTATATTCAAAAGTTTTACAAATCACACACCAATATTACACTTTTGAACAACAAAACTCACAAGATTTTTGACTCACACAAAAATCTAGACACACACCCTGCAAGAATCACACTTACAGACCTGAAATCACATCAAGTAAACCAACCAAAGGCACAAGAACATCCAAACTTGATGGTGGTTGTCCCTAGCCAACCATACATGTGTTCTTCAAGCTACTCACAAGCCAAAATGCCTCCAAGATCAACCAAGATCTTCAAAAACGAGTTGTAGTTGTGTATTGCAGAGAGAGTTTTCCAGAGATGAATAACAAAGTTTCATGCTCAAAAACTCATATTCGCATCTCTGCTCGCGAAAACACAGCTTATATAGTTTAGTTTAAGTGAAAACAGTCCATTGAATTTTTCGTACAATCAGCTGATTTCACCTGACTTAAGTGAAATCAGTCGATTGAAAAATAATTCAACTAACTGAATGCATTCATACCAGAAACTATATACATCAAGCCTTTTAACTTGTTAAAACTCATTTTAACAGATTAAAAGAGACACACTAAGGCACACAAGACATTTAACCTATGTCATATAGCCTACCAACATGATATAACCCTAACACATTACATTTAACATGTTATTTACATATTTAACACACTAAAACTTAATCTTCAAGTGGATCTTCATCAACCTTCATCAAACACCTAAGATCTTCATGCACATGGCTTTATCAATTCTTTGCTTCAAGCTTGCTTGTGCCAACAATCTCCCTCTGAATTGATGAATCCAACATCCTCGAGTTGAATTGATGAGCTAAGATCCATAGAGAAACCTAAAAAAGCTTTTGCATGCAAGATACCAATATTCCAAACATACAACCAAGAAAAAGTGCACAAGCATACATACATATCACATATGCATATCTCTCCCTATCACTAATAATATGATTTAACTTCAGATTTTGGATTAAGTTTGTAGTATTATATGATTCCAATAGATTTATTTCAGGTTTTCCAATTTTTACACAATTTTACACATTTTAACTCATTTTTCTCCCCCTTTGGATATATCAAATGAAAGTAAATGCATAGATCATTTTGGAAAGATGAAAATTTTCATTAAAGCATTAACATAGGGGTGTATTAGAGCAACTGATACGAATACAAACACACCAGAATGAAAACAAAAATGAAAGATACATCATGAAGCTAAAACTGATATAATCAGTCGATTGAAATGAGAAAAATAACCGATTATAAAACTGAAACAGACAGACAGACAAAATGCAGCACGAAAATGCAATGCATGACCTATGAGCCATCCCCTTCACTCATTCCTAAGGTTGTCTCTGTTGTAGACATTAGAGAGAAGGTCATGAACATTATGCAGCTGGTCATCCAAGTCTTGGAACCTTGTTGTGCAATAAGCATGATGTGCATTTTGTGCCATGTTGAGGTCTTGAAGCTGATTGAGAACCATTCTCTCAAATTGGGAGTATGTAGGTCCAGTATTATCATGAGGGTTATACAGTGCAATTGCCATTTGTTGTGGTTCATCTTCCTCCTGGTTTCCTCCACTAGTTCTCACTTCATGGTCATTTGCTCCAACTTCAATATTAGCACCTTGATCTCCTTCAACCAGCTAAGTATTGCCAATCTTGGTGAATCCCATCTTATGCATATTCAATGTTGAAACATAATTTAGAAGTCCAGTAGACTCTTCAAGCTCTCCTTCCATATCCACACCAACATGGTCAATGAACTTGGAGATGAGCACCGCATATGGAAGCTTGAAATTCGTGAGCCTCTTTGCCTTCATCATGTGGTCACAGATGGTGTATGTCCAGTCCACCGTCACACCATTTTGAATGCAATACATCACCTTAAGGTCTCCTTCATTCAAGGTTGCATGATTATTTCCCTAAGCATGATGATTTTGGTCACCACTATAGTTAGCAACCTTTCCTCCATACGAAGGCTTCCCACATGGAAATATCTAGTTTGCCCACCTTGATTTCGCACACATTGGTTGCAGTATTGCACTTTGTTGAATTCATTCACTGCACTAGTTTCACCTTTGCGGACTTGCACACCTCTTTGCCTTAGGCCAGCCACATCCTTCCATGTTTGCCTAGTGATTTCCATCTTCACACCTTTGACACTTGTTTTGAGAATGCCATTGTTGAATTTGAGGTTGGCATAGAACACCTTCACCAAATCTGGATACACCTTGCCCGAAAGCTTAAGGAAAGTCTTCAATTTTTAAGCTTTGAGATGTTGCTCAATCTTGCCAAAGTTTTCTACCATTAGCCATGACATGTGAATCACCTTAGGAAGGATGATTTGCTTCCTATTGATCTCAATTAAGAAGGTTTGAATTCTTTCTTCGTGGCCTTCAAACCATACCTCAAGCCTTCCTTGATTCATGGCATTTGGAGAGGATGGAGTAGGTGGGGTGGAGCTTTCATCATCTGAGAGGGTTGTTCGTGATCTTCAGGCAGGGTGAAATGTAGGTTTGGCTCTTACTAGCAAATGAGAAAGCCAATGCATGATGCTTATCCAAGTATTTATAGAATCAACATGTTGATTTTAAGAATAAGTCAATTAAATTGTGCAGATTTTTTGGTTTCAATACAGTACAGGAAATCACAGCCAATTAAATATGAGGGAATTTGTATTAGAGATATAGTGATATGTTTCCCATACGTTTTATGAACAATCCACTCACAAACAGTTCACATCTAATGCATGCTCATTGGAAATCATGTAATTTAAGCATTTTATGGTAAATACAATCTGAAAAGTTGATTTTAGCTTATGTAATAATTGTTATATACTACTGCTACAATCCAAAAACAGTCATGTGATGCATACTTTGACTGGGTCAATCAATTAAAATACTTTCAAGTGAATCCACATCAGGATAAGTGATTTTAACACATAAAAATATAGAGTTAGTCGACTAAAACTGTACCAGAAAACTGATTTTTGGTGCAGTGGCAGTTTTAAGTGAAATCTATGTGTTAAATTTGCAGTTTTAGCTGCCTAAAAATTTTAGATTACACAAAATTAACACCAGACCAATTTAAATCAAATATATGTGTTGTACCACTTGTGCTTTTCCTATCCAATTTGCATCTTGCATAGTCAAAATCTGAAAAACCACTAAGAACAATGTTAGATTCATTAGGATACCATAATCCAACATTAGTTGTTCCTTTCAGATACTTGAGAATCCATTTTGCAGCTTTGAAGTGTGATTCCTTTGGATTGGATTGAAACCTAGCAAGCAAACACCAAATTGTATATCCGGCCTACTAGCGTTTAGATATAGTAAGGAACCAATTAACCCTCTATATTGTTTTGAATCAACTTGGTTTCTAGCTTCATCTGTATCCATAAGGCAGTTTGTAGCAATTGGAGTGGCAGTCTCTTTGCAATCCTCCATTTTGAAATTTTTCAGTAGGTCAAAATAGTATTTTGACTGGCTTCAAAATGTCCTATGCTTGAGTTGCTTCACTTGCAGCCCTAGGAAGTAGGTTGGCTCACCCATCATAGAAATCTCAAATTCTCCCTACATAGTTGCAACAAACTCTTCACACATGGAGTTATTATTTGATCCAAAGATTATATCATCTACATATACTTGAACAAGTATTACATCACTTGCATGCTTTCTAATGAAAAGTG